>Ga0316204_10005622_pt1 | contig 20377 bp, 11 predicted proteins | sample 6monrhotite_MG_2_FD_205661 | JGI IMG/M metagenome (GOLD analysis project Ga0316204, IMG submission 205661) | Microbial mat bacterial communities from mineral coupon in-situ incubated in ocean water Damariscotta River, Maine, United States -... | ecosystem: Environmental > Aquatic > Marine >...
TGATCCGGCGCGTGACGCAATTACTAGCTACTTGTTGGTGCGGGCGGGGTTTATGCCGAAGCGAACCCGTCAGGGAAATCCAGAAGCATGGATGTTCCCGTCGCGTGGCAAAGACGGTCACTTGACGCGAGCCCGGTTCGCTCAACTGTTGAAAGAGCTGGCGATTGAAGCAGGGATTGATCGGCGTCGGGTTTCCCCCCATGTCCTACGCCATTCCTTCGCCAGTCACCTTCTGGCACATGGGGCTGACCTCAGGTCCATACAACAAATGCTGGGACACGCCGATATCTCAACGACGCAAATCTACACGCATGTTCTTGATGAACGCCTGAAAGCGCTGGTCAACGACACCCACCCACTGTCGGATGCCGAAGACCTGCTTTCTTGATCAGAAGCTCAGCGAGATGTCACGGTGATTGGACAGGCAACTTGCAACTTCATCCGCTTGTTCAGATGTCAGGCGTTCCTGTTTACGTAACCCAATCGTTGTCTTGATGTCTGAGTCATATTTCTGAAGACCAGCTAACAGCGTGCCTTTTGCTGCCTGACGCCACGAGACCTCAGAAGCGAATATTTTCAGTGCTTTGGCCAGTTCCTTGGCGGCTTTGTCGCGTTTGGGAGTATCACCCTTAAGCGCGCGCCGCGCTTTGGACAGCTTCGATTTGATCGATCCTGCGTCTTTAATTGCACTGAATTCAGAAGACACAGCCTTGATCTTTTCAATTGCCTGAAGCCCCGGATCATTTGCAATCACCGCTTCAAGCCCTTTGATCTTGCTTTCGAGAGCTGCTAACGCGTCAGCCGAAGCAATGATTTCTTGAACCTCGACGATGGGTTCATAGGCATCATCAACAGCCCGCCGGTATTTACGACGCGCAACGGTTTCAGCTTTCTCCAGTTCAACGTAACGTTTGCGGGCATCTTGCCAACCGACCGGAGCCTGGGTCAGGGCCTGCTTTTTATGTTGCTCAAGTTCTATAATTTCGGCTTGTGTGCTCTCAAGTTCGGCTTCGTCGGCATCTCCTCCACGAGAAAGGCGGCGCCTGTTTTTTATGAGGTCTTTGAGCTCACGGTCATAAGTCGCAATTTTCACCCGAACGGCACGCATCTCCTCGTGCAGAGGGCGATAGCCGGGGGTGTAGCTGACCAATGCGCTTTCTGTGGCCTTAATTTTAGCGACCAAATCAAAGGTCATTTCAGCGGACTGGAGGCCTTCATGCATGGCGCTCTGGTGTTTGTCCGGCAATACACTGAAATCAAGGGCCTTTGCTACATTGATACTGGCCGTTAGTTGTTCGGCTTTTAGTTCATACTGATTGAACAGATAGCCCTCAACACAGCGTTGAAGTTTCGGGTTCTGTGGAGGAGGTGCGGTCTCCGATGTCAGATAAACTTTATTGGGTAAGTAGTTTACCAACGGCGGATAGAGGCCAACGATGACCAGGCCCAGTAACTGCAACATAATAAAGGGAACGACACCGCGATACATTTCGATGGTCTTGACCTGGGGCGGGGCAACGCCGCGCAAATAAAATAGGGCAAATCCGAACGGGGGCGTCAGAAAAGAAGTCTGCATGTTGACCCCAATCATCACACCTAACCAAACCGCAGTTACGTTGGCGGACGGGTCGGCCAGCAGAATCGGGGCGATAATCGGGACCACAACAACAGCGATTTCGATAAAATCGAGGAAGAATCCAAGCAGAAAAATCACCGACATCACGACGATAAACTTGGTAACGAAGCCGCCCGGAAGCCCGGTCAGAAAATCGCGAACAAGCTCTTCTCCGCCAAAGGCACGGAAAGCCGCAGTCAGCATGGCAGCGCCCAACAAGATGATGAACACCAATGACGTGGTCTTCGCCGTCTCAATCATGACACCCTCAAGGGTGTCATCAATCTTAAACGCCCGCCAGCCACTCCAGGCGATGGCGACAAGCAGTCCGGTTGAGGCGATTGTGGCCATAACAATGGCGTTAATATCACTCTGGCTTTGAATGCTTTTGACATTGATGTCGTAGATCGACAGCAAAAAGAATAGGGCAGTTACCGAAATGCCCGCCAACAAAGCTGGCGTAAAGGCGCCTTTTTTGCCTTCCATGAGGCGATAGCCGGCCATAATCATGGCGCCGATGGCCCCAATGGCGCCCGCCTGATTGACGGTCGCAATGCCCATGACGATGGAGCCGAGAACCGCAAAAATCAGCGTCAATGGCGGAACGAGAACGACCAGAACGCGGATCAGGAACTTGGTGTCAAACTTTCCTTCATAGGGCGCGGGAGGTGCCATTTTCGGGCGGAAAAATGCGACCACCAAGATATAAAGGATATAGAGGCCGACCAGAACAATACCAGGAAGAAATGCGCCTAAGAACATGTCGCCTGCACTTGTTGAGGTGAGGTCGAATTCAGAAGGCAAAGCAGTCTGACCAGTCCCCAGCTTGTAATCCGCCGTGCGAATGGAGACCGCCTGATCGGTCGCGTTTGACAGCTGATCGGCAAGGATGATGAGCACGATAGACGGCGGAATGATCTGACCAAGAGTCCCGGAAGCACTGATGGTGCCGGTCGCCAGTGAATGGCTGTAATTTGCCCGCAGCATGACCGGCAGGGAAATCAGACCCATGGCAATCACGGTGGCGCCAACGATACCCGTGGTCGCCGCCAGCAGCGCACCGACGATGACAACCGAGATGCCAAGTCCGCCCGGCACTGGGCCAAACAGTTGTGCCATGGTGACCAGCAGATCTTCGGCAACCTTCGAGCGTTCGAGCATGATGCCCATGAAGATGAACAGAGGGATGGCGATCAACGTATCGCGCTCGGCCTCCCAATAAATGCCGCGGAAATTAGTAACGCCGGCATTCAGCCATTGTATGGGACCACCATGGGCAAAATAGGCCTCAATGCCACCGCCAAACAACGCACCACAGATCGCGGCCAGAGCGATCGTAAAGATGGCGGAACCCGGAAGTGCGAAGGCAACTGGAAAACCAGACCCCAAAGCAGTCACCATGGTTACAACAAGGATGATAAGGAACAGAATTTCCATGGTTTAGGTATCCGCAGATCTAGACAGTCGCGTGTTCGGTTGTATCAGGGTGATGGCCCGGTTCACGCAACAAAACCGCTGCGCTGCTTAAAAAGTAGCTCATGAACTGAATCAGCATGGTGACGGCAAAAATTAGTAAAAATCCGGCCAGTAGATATTTGACATACAGCCCATATCCGGCCTGCGTAACTTCGAAATTCAGCAATGGTCCCGAAATCACATTGGATTTGCTCCACAAGCCTCTGGTCAGAACGACCCAGCAGAGCGGCATGCCCAGAAACGCCGAGCCAATGGAATTGGTCCAGGCTTTGCCTCGTTCACTGAAACTTGCGTAAAGGATGTCGACGCGAACGTGGCCTTCGTGAATCAGGGTGTAGGGGCTGGCGAACAGGAATAGTGCGCCGTACCAGAATCTGACCAAATCAGCCATGAAAGCCTGCTCATAAGAAAACACGAACCTTGCGATGACGATTTGGATTTCTGCGACAACGATCAGCAGGGCCAGCCAGAAAAACCCAACAGAGCGTGTAAATGCTGCAATGACCATCGAAACGGCGACCAGGGGATAGTGTACATTATTTCCCCTGAAGCTTGATCGGCCGAGGTCCTCGATGAGTTGTGTGCCCATGAAGTTATGCAGGAAATTCTCGACCCGGAGGAAAGAAATTAGGCTATCAGTGAAGCCGATCAACAAAACCGACCAAAATGCGGCGCGAATGATATAGGCGGAGATCGTTGAAAGGACGTCGGCATCTTCATGCATTGTTCGATTTGGTGTTTTCTGGACAAATATAGCCAAAGCAATAATCGGCACGATGTAGAGAACCAGTTGGGCTCCACCGCGTGTAACCTGATCGCTGTCCAAAGGGGTGCGTAATTGTTCTGCACCAAACCAGCCAAAATGTGAAAATAATGTCAGTACACCTGGCCAGTCCTGCCAGAAATTGAGGTAATTATTAAAAACGAATAAAAGAGATAACGCCACCACGCTGAGCGCGAAAATGCGCAAAATCACCGTTGTAGAGGTGTTCTGGGTACCTTGAAGGTCGTTTGTCATGTTAGGAAGCCAGCAATAACATCAAAAATTCGGAAAGATGTCTATATTTGTCGAAACCACCAATGAGAAGCGGAGCCCAAGGCTCCGCTTCCATTGGCCTAACTTACAAAGCCTGTTTTAAAGGCCAAGAACGCGGTTACGTTGCGACAGGAAGGCCTGATCCGAAATCTTCGACCAGCCACCAAGGTCGGCACGAGCAGCGCGGAAGCTGTCATCGATTTTCTTGGCAAGCGGGCTATGCGCGCGCACACCTTCGAAGACTTCTTCTGCGGCTTCACCGAAGGCGTCATAGACGTCATCGTTGAATTTCCGAAGTTTCACGCCCTGATTTTTGACCAGGTCAGTCAGAGCAGAACCACTCTTCATGTTGTATTCGGCCATCATCATGTCGTTTTCCCAAGCCGCGCAACCTTCAATGATTGCCTGATCGGACTTAGAAAGAGCATCCCACCACTTTTTGTTCATGCCCAAGGCAAGCATCGAACCCGGTTCATGCATACCCGGATAGTAGTAATATTTGGCGGCTTCGTAGAATTTCATGAAGCTGTCGTTCCAAGGGCCGACCCACTCGGTGGCGTCAATGGCACCGGAAACCAAGTTTTCATAAATCTGCCCGCCGGGAATGGAAACAGGGGACGCACCCAGTTTGGCCATAACATCGCCACCAAGACCCGGAATACGCATTTTCAGGCCCTTGAGGTCATCAGCGGAGTTGATTTCCTTGTTGAACCAGCCGCCCATCTGACAGCCAGTGTTGCCGGACATAACGCACTTGAGGCCGAATTCTGCGGCGAGTTCGTCCCAGAGTTGCTGGCCGCCACCAAAACGGATCCAGGCATTCATTTCAGTATAGCTCAGGCCGAATGGAACGGCTGTAAAGTAGGCCCAGCCCAGATGTTTGCCTTTCCAGTAGTAATCTGCGGCGTGATAAGCCTGGGCATTGCCGGAGGCGACTTCATCAAAGGAGTCAAATGCGCCGACCCGTTCCTTGGCAGCAAAATATTCAACTTCGATGCGACCATCTGTCATTTCACCAATGCGCTTGGCAACGCGCTGAGCACCGGTCCCGAGGCCCGGGAAGTCGCGTGGCCACGTAGACACCATAACCATTTTCTTGGTGCCAGCCGCGATTGAGGGCGTTGCAAGCGTTGTCGATGCGGCGGCGGCAACAGTTGCGACTGCACCGCCTTTGAGAAGTTTACGTCTCGTTACCTTGTTGGTCATATGATTCCTCCCTTGGAATTAACTTTATTTCGGCCAATACCTTTTGAAATAAAAGGTCAAGAGCCACACTACATGATTTTCCATGCATACTGGATCGTAGTAAACATATTTCGCCCCGAAAACGCAAACACATCATTGAATGTAATATCAATGCCGGGTTCATAAGAGCTCAGTATCGCCGAGACCAGCAGGGTAATTTTTGATTTCTCGGCATAGGTTCTAGTCTTGGCTGATAACAGCAAGTAATCAATTCTCCTTGCAGTTCCGGGCGTTTTTAAGCATTTTGCTGCGGCGCACCATAAAGGTGCTGAGTATTTTTGGGAGGGCCTAAGTCATTTTGGCTCAACACACAAAAGTTTTTAGGAGATGGCCATGAGTTTTACCATTATCGATCAGGCACCAGCCAGACTGAACCGGTCTGAACTTGCTGTACCGGGGTCGAACCCGACATTTCTTGAGAAAGCAGCGCAAAGTTCGGCTGATGTTGTGTTTCTTGATCTGGAAGATGCCGTAGCCCCTGATGACAAAGTTTCGGCGCGTAAAAACATTATTCAGGCGCTGAATGATCTGGACTGGAGCGGCAAGGCGGTCTCCGTACGTATTAATGGTCTGGACACCCATTACATGTATCGCGATGTCGTCGACATTGTTGAACAGGCCGGACAGAACCTCGATCTCATCATGATTCCCAAGGCGGGAACGGCCTCGGATATCTATGCCATTGATATGCTGGTTACCCAGATTGAGGACGCCAAAGGCATCACCAAGCGGATCGGTTTTGAGATGATCATCGAAACGGCGCTTGGCATGCAGAATGTGTTTGAGATCGCAGCTGCCTCCAAACGTAATGAATCGCTGCACTTCGGCGTTGCCGATTATGCTGCCTCGACCAAGGCTCGGACCACCGTGATTGGTGGCCCTAATGCGGATTATCACGTTCTTACCGATGCCGATGGCAATGGCAACCGAGAAGTCCACTGGGGCGACATGTGGCATTATCCCATTGCCAAGATGGTCGTCGCTGCACGTGCCAACGGTTTGCGCCCGGTCGATGGCCCGTTTGGAGACTTTTCGGACTCTGATGGTTTTGTCGCACAGGCTAAAAGGGCAGCGACCTTGGGCTGTGAAGGAAAATGGGCTATTCACCCGTCTCAGGTTGATCTGGCCAATACCTGCTATAGCCCTTCAGAAGAAGAAATCATTAAAGCCAAGCGTATTTTGGAAGCCATGGAACAGGCTCAGAAAGAAGGTAAAGGCGCAGTGGCTCTTGATGGACGTCTGATCGATATCGCTTCCATCAAACAGGCAGAAGTGATGGTTGAGAAAGCCGCACAGATCGCACAAAACGACGCCTGATCTCTATCCATGTGACGGCAAAAGCCCCGGAGGGATTCTCTTCGGGGCTTTTGTTTGATTTGGTCGCAAATATGAGTGCCATTTCGGAATCACCGTGTTAAATAGCGGCCATGCACAACTATCTTGATTTTGAAAAACCGATTGCAGAACTCGAAGGTAAAATCGAGGAGCTTCGGCATTTGAGCGGGTCTGGCGAAGTTAATATCGCCGAAGAAGTTACCAAGCTTCAGGGCAAAGTCGACAAGCTGTTGGTACAGACCTATGCCAAACTCACCCCTTGGCAAAAGGCCCAGGTGGCGCGCCACTCTGATCGTCCACATGCCTTGGACTATATCGCCGCGCTGATTACTGACTTTACACCGCTGGCAGGTGACCGTGCCTTTGCCGAGGATCAGGCAATCGTCGGAGGACTAGGTCGTTTCAAAGGCCAATCGGTTGTCGTTATCGGCACCGAAAAGGGCTCTGATACGGAAAGCCGGGTCAAACATAACTTTGGTATGGCACGGCCCGAAGGATACCGCAAAGCGCAGCGTCTGATGAAGCTGGCGGAGCGATTTGAGCTTCCTGTGATCACGTTGGTTGATACCACCGGGGCCTATCCTGGCATTGACGCTGAAGCCCGTGGACAGGCGGAAGCCATCGCCCGGTCCATTGAAGTCAGCCTGAAACTGCGCGTTCCCATCATCAGCGTAATTATCGGGGAGGGCGGCTCCGGCGGTGCCATTGCCCTGGCGTCGGCCAATAAAGTGCTGATGCTGGAGCATTCAGTCTATTCCGTGATTTCGCCCGAAGGTTGCGCATCAATACTCTGGCGTGACGGCGATCAGGCCCAGGAAGCGGCTACGGCGCTCAAGATCACCGCGCAGGATTTATCCAATTTGGGTATAATCGATGGCGTTGTCGAAGAACCTATCGGCGGTGCACACCGTGAGCCCGACGTTGCCATGGAACGGGTTGCCAATGCCATTTCCGGGGCGCTTGATGGGCTTATCGATTTGGAAACAGGCGCGCTGATCAAAGCCCGCCGCGACAAATTTCTGGATATGGGCAAAAAGGGCCTGAATTAGTTGTCCAGGCCAAATGCGTTGCTGAGGGCCACATTATAGATTTCTGGATCTTCCAGATATGGGCCGTGCCCGGCGCCCTCTATGCTAACCCGCGTCGCATTCGGAATGAGATCCGCAAACGTTTCCGTGGTTTCTTCGGCGATTACCGGGTCCAGTTCTCCGCTGATCACCGTTACCGGCATGTTCAGGGTTTTAAGAATATCGCGGTTATCTGTTTCCTGCAGCATGCGGGCTGCCGCTTCCAGCCCTTCCGGGCGTGTCTCCGCCGCGATACTGGCCGCCTGATCAATAACATCCTGCGGGGCACCCGTTGCCAACATGGCCTGCGCGCGCTGTATTCCGTAGTCTTCGGCGGATATGGTTTTCAGGCTATCAAGCCGTGCCTGGTATCCGGCCCCGAGAGCCCCACCTTTCGGATTGGCGCCACCCCAGAAACTGCATGACATAATCATCGATTTGACGCGTTCCGGATGCTGTCCGGCAAAGCGCCCGGCGACGATGCCGCCCATGGAATGACCGATCAGGAACATGTCATCAATTTTTAAGAAATCGGACAGCGCGTTCAGGGTATCGGCAAAACGATCAACGTCCGCGCCGACGCAATCGGATCCGCCAAATCCCGGAGCATCCCAGGCGATCACCCGATGGGTCCTGGAGAAGGCATCGAGCTGATTCACCCAGCTCCGTGAGTTTCCGGCCAGACCATGAAGAAACATCATGGGGGTGCCACGGCCTTGTTCGCGATAGGTGATGTGAACGCCGTTTAAGTCGGCAGAGCGTTGAGCAGGTATAGTCATAGTTAGCAGCCTGTCTGTACCGTCGCCCGGATCAATCTCTATACCTTGCCGTGGCAGCGTTTGTATTTATTGCCCGATCCACAGGGGCACGGCTCATTGCGCGATACACGGCCCCAGGTCGACGGGTCATCGGGGTCGATGTTGGCCGCGGCCTGACGGTTGCTGACCGGTATGTGAGCGAGGTCACCGTCTTCGGGGGCTTGATTGGCGAAGGCCGGGTCTGTGCGGCCTTCAATCATTTCCTGCTGGCTCTGCTGAAGGGCCAGGTCCTCCGGAGAGGTGTACTGAAGCTCCACATGGCTCAGCAGTTGAGTCACGCGTTCGCGCAGGGAATCCAGCATTTCCTCGAACAGGTTAAAGGCTTCCTGTTTGTATTCATTCAGCGGATCGCGCTGCGCATATGCCCTGAGGCCAATGCCTTGGCGAAGATGGTCGAGGGTCAGAAGGTGTTCTTTCCACAGTTGGTCAAGCAACTGAAGAAGAAGCGTTTTTTCAACGCCGCGCATGATATCCGGGCCGTAATTGGCAGCTTTTTCGGCCATCTTGCGGTCGCTCTTGTCTTTCAGGCGCTCGCGAATTTCAGCATCGGCGATGCCTTCTTCCTTGGCCCATTCCTTAACCGGAAGGTCGGATCCGAATACACGCAAGACTTCTTCGTGCAGTGCATCCATGTCCCATTGTTCGGCGTAAGCCTTTTCCGGGATGCAGCGCGAAACCATGTCGTCGATGACTTCATGGCGCATGTGAGAGACCTCTTCGGAAACGTCTTCCGTTGCCATCAGCTCCTTGCGCTGCTCGTAAATGACCTTGCGCTGGTCATTCATCACATCATCGAACTTCAACAGGTTTTTGCGAATTTCAAAATTGCGTTCCTCAACCTTGCGCTGGGCTTTTTCGAGCGCCTTGTTGACCCACGGATGAACAATCGCTTCGCCTTCTTCAAGGCCAAGTTTTTGCAGCATGCTGTCGATGCGCTCGGACCCGAAGATGCGCATCAGGTCATCTTCCAGCGACAGGAAGAAACACGACGCCCCCGGGTCACCCTGGCGACCGGAGCGACCGCGCAACTGGTTATCGATACGACGGCTTTCATGGCGTTCCGTGCCGATCACAAATAATCCGCCGCCTTCCATGGCAAGCTTGCGATTGGCTTCAATCTCGGCTTCGATTTTGGCAACGGCTTTATCGTAGGCGTCCGTTCCGGGGTCAGCTTTGACTTCTTCAGCGACCCGCATATCAAGGTTGCCGCCCATCTGAATGTCGGTGCCGCGACCGGCCATGTTGGTGGCGATGGTGACGACGCCCGGGCCACCTGCCTGGGAGATGATCCTGGCTTCCTGTTCGTGATAGCGAGCATTCAGCACATTGTGTTTGATTTTGGCCTTTTTCAGCATCGCGGCAAGGTGTTCGGATTTTTCGATGCTGACGGTGCCGACCAGGACGGGCTGGTTGCGATCCTGACATTCCTTGACCAGGGCGATGATCGCATCGTCCTTTTCCGACGTGGTGCGGTAAACTTCATCATCCATGTCTTTGCGGATGCATTCGACATTGGTTGGAATATCAATGACTTCCAGCTTGTAGATCTCGGCAAACTCGCCAGCTTCGGTCATCGCCGTGCCGGTCATGCCGGACAGTTTGGGATACAGGCGGAAGTAATTCTGAAACGTGATCGAGGCCAGGGTCTGATTTTCGTTCTGGATTTCAACCTGTTCCTTGGCTTCAAGTGCCTGATGCAGGCCTTCGGAATAGCGGCGGCCTTCCATCATGCGGCCGGTGAACTCATCGATAATGATGACCTGGTTGTCCTTGACGATGTAATCGGTGTCGCGCTGGAACATGGTGTGGGCGCGAAGCGCCTGATTGGCATGATGAACCAGCGATATGTTCTGGATATCGTAGAGGTTTCCCTCTTCGAGAAGTCCGGCTTCACGCATCAGGGTTTCAATTTTGTCTGTACCTGCTTCGGTGAAGGCGACGCTGCGGGCTTTTTCGTCTTTTTCATAGTCGCCTTCGTCGATCTGCGGGGCCAGTTTATCTATGGCGGTATACAGTTCGGAATTGTCTTCCGTCGGCCCGGAAATGATCAGCGGTGTCCGGGCTTCATCAACCAGAATACTGTCGACCTCATCAACGATGGCGTAGTTGAATTCGCGCTGGACCATTTCTTCCAGCGAAAATTTCATGTTGTCGCGGAGATAATCAAAACCGAGTTCATTGTTGGTGGCATAGGTGACGTCTGAATTATATTGGGCGCGCCGTTCGTCATCATCCAGGCCATGAACAATGCAGCCGACGCTCAGGCCCAGGAATTCATAAATCTGTCCCATCCACGCGGCGTCGCGCTGCGCCAGGTAGTCGTTGACCGTAACCACATGGACGCCGTCTCCGGAAATGGCGTTAAGGTAGACGGGAAGGGTGGACACCAGGGTTTTACCTTCACCGGTCCGCATCTCTGAAATCATGCCGTTATTGAGGATCATGCCGCCCAGCAACTGAACATCAAAATGGCGTTGTCCCAAGGTTCGTTTGGCCGCCTCGCGCACGGTGGCAAAGGCCTCCTCCAGAATGGCGTCCAGGTCTTCGCCCGCCTCAAGGCGTTCACGGAACCACGGCGTTCGCGCTTTCAACTCGTCATCGGAGAGTTTTTCCAGCTCCGGCTCAAGCCCGTTTATGGCGTCGATACGGCCGTCCAGGCGTTTAAGATAGCGATCATTGGCGGACCCAAACACGCGTTTTGCGAGGGCTTGAAACATGGGGAAAACACCTAACGGAAAAATGGAAAACCCGGATTGCCAAGACGGTCAGGAGACAAGGACTCCCGGCCAATTTTAGCGCGTGAAAGAGATAGATGCGTGGGGGGGCGATGTCAATGCAGGCCAGCGGATATGATGACACTAATTGCCGACCTCTGGTACCATCAAAGGCCAACAAAATGTGTGTCTTTGTGTGCTTTTGTGTGTGTTTTTTGTCGCGCAAGGGCCTGTATCGGTAAGCAAACTGCGACCAGCCCCGAGCCGACCAGCAGATCAAAATATTCAAAATGACAATCCGTGCCACATACCGGCACCCGCACCTCCAGCTAGGCAGAGCCCGTGGAGTGTCCTGTCTAACTCGTAATTGTGGTTTTCTTAAGGCGATCTTTTGATATTTTGAAAGAGTTTACTGTCGAAGGTCTGAATGCCCCTAGACAAATTAATCAGTTGGAGAATTTAGTGTTCTTTGACGCCTAACGTGAAACTGCGAAGTCTGTTCCCCCTACAAGTTCAGTCATGAAACAGAGAGGGGTTTGATGGGTATTTTGTGCCATTAATGGACATTGGCTTTACGATATATAGTCCCATTCAGCTTACTATTATAAACTTTGATTGAACAAAAATAATGGTTATTGCTAATAATCACACAGAAAATATTCGCAAATCGGAATTTGAACTTGTTGCACGTGAATTAAAACCTGACGATAGATTATTAGAAATTGGTGGTGGGAGCGGTTTTCAAGCTTCTCTTCTTTCCAGATGCGTCAAACAATGCATTTCAATTGACGTTAAGCCACACCCAAACCCCATCGTCCCGGTAACTATTTATGATGGCAAAACGTTGCCGTTTGATGATAACTCTTTTGACGTAATATTTTCTTCTAATGTTTTAGAACACATCATTGATCTAGATGATCTCCTTTGTGAATGCGCGCGGGTCCTTAAGCCTAATGGCATGATGGTTCACGTCGTTCCCAGTGTGAGTTGGCGGATCTGGACCACGATTAGTTACTATCCAGCAATGCCAAGAATTCTTTGGGGGAATTTGCTAAATCTTCGGAATATGAATAGCCCTGTTGAGATATTACAGTCAGTGCCGAAAAAATCATACGGGGAAGGACAACAACATGATCAGAATAAGATCAATCGCCTTTTTTGCCTCATTCGACAGAACTTTAAACTGAAATGGATACGGTCGATTTTACTTAGCCCGCGTCACGGCGAGCGTGGCAACGAATTAACTGAAGCCTATTATTATAGACGCTCTTGGTGGCGTTCATTATTCGCAAGAAATGGTTGGACAGTGGTCAACGAGGAACCCTGCCAACTGTTCTACTCTGGAAATATATTATTTGGAGGCGTTTTGGGGTTAAAGATTAGGAAGGCTCTCTCACATATTTTTGGAAGTTCCACACATCTATTCAAATTAACCCATGCGCAACCTTCAAGCTTGATTAACAAACCTTAAATGGACCGCCTTGGGTCATGTTCTGCCGATGTAAACTTCTGAATACACCGACTGATATCCCCGCATCAGCGGACATCGAATTCAGGCGTGGCCTGTTGTTTTCATTTTGTGTGTCCATCGACGGTATTTCGCTAAATGATGGAAATGGGGTGGGAAGTTCACGAAATTTGAGTATCATCCGGGAATACAGACTGGGGAATACAGAATCGTCGAGTAAATCTACTCTGACCCCATTGATTTTCAAAAAGGGCGCGATAAATGGATATTTCACTAATCGTCATTCTGGTGGTTGTTGTACTCATCATTTTCTACGTGATTGGAATTTATAACAAACTGGTCGCGCTGAAGAATCGTTTCAAAAATGGTTTTGCCCAGATCGAGGTGCAACTCAAACGGCGCTATGACCTGATACCCAATCTCGTCGAGACCGCCAAGGGGTATATCAAGCACGAACGTGAAACTCTGGAGGCCGTGGTAGAGGCGCGCAATACGGCGGCGACAATGCTGTCCAGCGCGGCGGCAGACCCAGGCAATGCGGGGGCAATGAAGGACCTGATTGGTGCAGACGGCAAACTGGCTGGTGCCTTGATGAACCTCAATATGGTGATGGAGGCCTATCCGGATTTGAAGGCCAGTCAGAACATGATGCAGTTAAGTGAAGAGCTGACCAGCACAGAAAATAAGGTTTCCTTCGCCCGCCAGGCTTTTAACGATCAAGTGATGGCCTATAACATTTATAAACAGAGCTTCCCGCCCGTGCTCCTCGCTCCGACGTTCGGGCACTCGCAAGATGCGACCCTGCTGGAATTTGAAGACAGCGAAGCCATCCAGGCCGTGCCTAAAGTCTCGTTTTAAGTGCTTCTTTTCGACTGACGCACGAAATGAATTTCTTTGAATCACAAGATCACGCCCGTAAGAGCACGGTTCAGCTTGTCGTCCTGTTTGTTTTGGCCGTGGTCACCTTAATCATCATGGCAAACCTTTTGGTGATGATGGTGTTCGGGTACATCAGTAGCGAACAACTGCAGGACGGTGGAACTTTACTGCAGAAAATGGACTGGCAAATGTTTGCCGCCATAAGCGCAGGTGTTTGTGTCGTGGTGTTGGCGGGCAGTCTCTACAAGATCATGGTCTTATCAGCCGGCGGCAAGGCCGTTGCCGAGGCAATGGGTGCAAAATTGATCCCGCAAGATACGGATGATCTGAAGCAACGCGTATTGTTGAATGTGGTGGAGGAGATGGCGATCGCCTCCGGCACCGCGGCTCCGCCGGTATATTTGCTGGAGGATGAGCCGGGGATTAACGCCTTTGCTGCCGGTTTCTGGCCGCGCGATGCCGTCATTGGGGTTACACAGGGGGCGATTGACCGTTTTAACCGTGATCAGTTGCAAGGCGTTATCGCCCACGAATTCAGTCATATTTTTAATGGTGATATGCGGCTTAACATTCGCCTGATGGGCGTGCTACATGGCATCCTGATCATCGGCGTTATTGGCTATCAGGTTTTGCGATCCGCTTCACGTTCGAGGAGAGGTCGGAGTGACGGCAAGGGGGCGGGTGGAATTCTCGCGCTGGGTATTGGTCTGATGGTCATCGGTTACGCAGGCACGTTCTTTGGCTCCTTGATCAAGTCAGCCGTGAGCCGACAACGGGAATACCTGGCGGATGCCTCAGCGGTTCAGTTTACCCGCAATCCGGACGGAATAGCCGGCGCTTTGAAGAGAATTGGCCAGTCCCAGTTTGGCTCGAAAGTGGAAAACCAGGGCGCATCCGAAATCAGCCATGCGTTTTTTGCCCAAGGCATTTCCGGCTTTATGCAATCGTTGTCTGCAACGCACCCACCGCTGGCCGAGCGTATCCTGCGCATCGATCCTCACTGGGATGGAAAATTTGACCTTCCAGATACAATCGACTCATCCCGAGATAAGGAAGAGGTCAGCAAAAAGGGACCCTGGGCTCAAAAAGAGCTGGCCAAAAAAGTCGCTGCTGTCGTCACAGGCGCCGCTATAACCGATGTCGTTAATGCAATTGATCGCGTCGGCAGCCCGGATCAGGAAACAATTGGCTATGCACGCGCGCTGATATCAGCGCTGCCCGTAGGCATTAAAGAGGCGGCCCGTGAACCCTTTGGCGCCCGCGCCGTGATTTATTCCCTGGTGCTTGATCCGGGGCAGGGCGTTCGTGACCGGCAATTAGAACATTTGCAGGCGTATGCCGATCCGGGCGTTCTAGCGTTGATGCGCAAACTCGTGGCGGAGATGGATGAGCTTGATGTCAAATTTCGCCTACCACTGATCGATATCGCCATTCCGGCGCTGAAGCAATTATCAGCCAGTCAGTACAAATTATTCAGGAAAATTCTGATCGAGTTGATCAGAATGGATTCCAGGGTCAATCTGCTGGAATGGTCGTTACGGAACATTCTGTTTAGCCACCTGGATAGACAGTTCTTCAAGCCGCCACCCACGAATCTACGCTACTCTCGCCTCAATCAGCTTAAGAAAGAGATAGCGTTGATCCTCTCGGCAATGGCCTATGCAGGCCATCGCGATCAAGTTCAAATAGAAGAGGCTTTTTTCGCGGCGGAAAAACCGCTGAAGTTCAGTGAACTTCAAATGGTAACAAAAAAAGATCTGAAGGTTTCAAATCTGGATATCTCCCTTCAGAAACTTGCTAGGTTGAAGCCTATGGACAAGCAACTTCTGCTGAAGGCCTGCGTTACCAGTGTCGTACATGATCAAAAAATTTCTACCACTGAAGTTGAGATGTTGCGGGCTTTTTCCGATGCCCTCGAATGCCCCATGCCGCCGATACCCACGGTGTAGGGGCCAATAGCTCAACTCGGTTTGGCTATGCGAAAATCTGTTTAACGTCGCGCAGTCCCTACGCTAGAGCGCACACCGTGATCGACAACAGCCAATCGTCAAGGAATGCGTCTGTCAAAAAATTGGGTTTTACCCAACCTTATTCGGCAGGCGTCGGCGTCGCATCGGACGTCGCGGGCTGGGCATTGATCGCCTTGGGAGGTGCAGTTCGCGCCTCTTCCAGCTCCCGATCCCGGGCACGGGCACGGTGGACAACCCTCTGGATTCCCGGAATTGCCAGCAGCGTCGGCTTGACGATCTGCTCCATGGACAGCAGCGAATAGGGACAGTTGGCACAGCTACCAACAAAACGAACACGGAGCTCGCCAAGGTTTTCATCAATGCCCAGGATATCGAGCCGTCCACCGTCATTAGCAAGCACCGGGGCGATGATCGAGGTGACAACGCGTTCGACCCGCTGCTCAAGTGTTCCAGCATAAAGTTCATCGTCTTCAAAAGCGCACTCGGGATCAGGGTCGGCAGGATCGGCCGTGCGGATTTCTTCAATTACCTCAGCATCCTGATCGTCGTCGAGCACGCCCAGACCAATAAATGACTCAACCAGTGCCGGCGAAATACGTTTCGCCACCAGATGCCGCAAAAATCCGCGTTTGTTGGCTGGGGAAAATGACATCTTTTGGCGGTATTCATCCCAGTCGAGGGCGACGGGGCCATGGATTTTGTAATTGTCATCGCCGGTTCGCACATAGTCGACGATCAACTCACCCAGCCGATCAAAAAACCGCCGATGTTCCTTGCCACTGGCGGCACGTTTCCGGTTGATGACGGCACCACGCAGCTGAGTCAGCTCCGTATCCTTTGGCAGCACCCCGGTGACAACATCCACATGTACGGCGCGGTTAGTTTTGCGGTCAACAACGAACATAGAGCTGTTGCCAATGGCGCGGGAATGGACGAGCAACGCGGCACTAAGATCGGCCGGAGAAATCCCCAGAAAATGCGCTGGAACATCTCCCGCACAGGGGATTGCCACGCCACTGACGAAAGCCAGGTCATCTCGGTTGACCACCGCATCCGCCCCAAACAACAGGTCAAGCCCGCGCTTGGCGGCGATGAACAACTGAATGGCGACGATCTCTTCTTTGAATTCAAGCACCGCGCTCTTATGCGCCGACAGCAAACTAAGTTCAGCCGTCTTGCCATCAGCACCGACAACGGTGACGCCACCAACAAAATCAGACAGGATGCGATGAAGCACGCTGTGATAATCAAGTCGCCGGATAAGGGGCAACAGCATGTACAGGAAACGCTCGCGGTCATCGTCGCTCAGGCCGCGAAGAACTGAACCCGCCAGCGCTTTGTAGGTAGCGTCTGTACTGTAACGCTGGAAGAACACGGTTAATGCCCCGACAGCTTCACTGACCTGGCGTGAGGCGTCGTCTTGAGGATTACGAAGACGGTCCGGTGGCAGCCAAGTCAGGCTATCGGGGGCATTGCGTTGGGTATCGATCCACGCCTCATCGGTCGGGTAGGTCGCCCGCCAGTCAGCAAAGATAGCGGCGCTTGAGCGGATCAGCGCATCTGCGTCTGGGCTGTTCCACAGTCGAGCCTCAAGCGGACGCAGCCCGCTGATCTGCACAGGTGTTCGTTTGATCAGGCTCTGATGGGTGAAGCTGTCGGCATCGACGTAGTCGGTCAGGCGGTTGACCTCGCCCGGGACAAAGTCGACGAACGCCGTGCCGCGCGCGATCCGTGAATTAAACGAAACTTCCGCAACGACCATACCATGGCCACTCATCAGGCGGGCCGGTTCGCCGTCCGACAGGCCGAGCGCGGCGGCCTCATCAGGATGCAATTCGACGAAATGATCGTCGGGATCGAGGCCGTAGATTGGCAGCGTTTTTATTCCCGAATTGTAACGTCCGCGCCCACGTAGGGCCTGTCGTCCGGGGCGGCCACGACCGCTGATAAGCGATAGCGTTCCCGTTGGCAACGGCGCTTCCAGGCGATCAAGGAATTCGTTTGGCGGACAGACCAGCCGGGCAAGATCGGTTTGCGATTTTTGCAAACCGGGAAAAGGTGCGGCGTCTCCGGATTCGGTTACGGCATAACGCCCATTGCCGCCCCATTGCACGCCATCGCCGGCGTTTTCGCGAAGGGCCGCATGGCTGACGGGCACGCCATCGGCATCCTCAAGTCGACAGTACATGTCGAGTTCCCGGCTGACCTCAACAACATGGTCGAAGACCTTGGCGGGCATAATCTGATCTGAGTTGTCGAGATATCGCGAGAATGTCCGATGAACCACGTCCGCATCGAGTTGGTTCAACTCAGCTGTGTCCGGATCGCGCAAACGTTCCGCAATCTTCAGGGCCAGGCGTGCAAGAATCTGTTCGTCCGCCCAGGCCTTTTCCGGCGGTTGGCTCAATTGCTGTTGCAGTTGCAGGGTCCGGTCGCCGCGCTGGATCACGCCTGTTCGTTCAACATAAGTGAGCGAAGGCAGAAGCACATCGGCATGTTCAAGCACGCCGTCAGCAAGGAAACTGTCGATGACAATATTGAATGACCGGCCCATGCGTCGCGTCCAGTGTCCCACACGTGGCATGTTTTTGGTCATTTGCGTGCCGATGAAGATCAGGCAATAGAGTCGATCATCCTCGGACATCCGAGACACCGGTGTACCAACGTGATCGGGGATATTTTCCAGGGGCAGGTCAAGAACCCTGGCCAGCGCTGCGCGGTGGTCGGGATTAGCGGGATCATGGTTGAAAACCAGTTTTCGTCCATTGAAGCCCATCATCAGTTCGCTGGTCGCATTTGATTGACCGGCGACCCGCATCGACCCGGCCCCCGGCCGTCCAACATTCCCGGTCAGCAGCAACAGGTTAAGATTGGTTGAGAAGCCGATCGCGCCGGTCGACTGGTTGATGCCCATACTGGAAATAAAGGCAGCTCGCGGCCGATACCCATCGGCGTGAGGGCGGGCGAGAAGTTCGGCATAGTGGCGAATGGTCTTTGCCAGTTCCGCCGGGTCCTGATCAGGTAACGCGATCCGCCGGGCGGCCTCCTCTGGTGCGAACCGGGCTTCGGCACAGAGCGCGCGGAACTCGGCCTCGCTTTGCTCGTCGACCCTCGACTTCAGGCTGTCGCGATCTTCCCAGCCCGCGTCAAAAATAACGCGCGCCACGGATAGGTTAAACAGCACATCCCCGCCCTGGCGAAACCGAATATGGAGTGTGCGCGGATCCGCTGCTTCGAGGTCACTGACCGTATCGCTTCTCGTCGGGTCGATAACCACCTTAACCGCGTGCGTGTTGCGTTTGATTTTTTCATAGGCCTGAGGAAAGGTGACATAGGCATTGCTGCCATGAATGACGGCGACATCGCAGTCAAGCAACTCGTCGAAGCGGCTCCAGGTAAAGCTGGCTTCATTGCCAAAATTCAACTGGTGCGCAGCACCTGCACTCGTCAGGCAATGTTCGGAATTAGCGCCGACGGTCGGCAGATTAAATACCAGCTTATAAAGGCTGGCCATCCAGATCGCCTCCACCGTCTTCTGGCCGTTGCCGTAGATCGCTGCGGCGTCCGGTCCCACCCATTCGCGGGCATGCAGGAACAACCAGGCCGCCCTGTCGAGGGCCTCGTCCCAGGACACTTCCCGCATCTTGCCATCATGGCCGCGAATCATTGGGGCGCGAATGCGATCATCTGAAATGCCGCGTCGCGCGAGGCGCTTAACACGTTCAGAATCGCTGCCGGTCATCAGCGAAGTCTTTCCTTTGACGCAAAGGCCGAGGTCAGATAGCGGGTGGATCTCATCCACTCCCCGCGCACTGGTTTCGACCGCATAAGAACAGCCAACACCACAATAACTGCACACACTGGACCGATCTCGTAGTGCTGCGTCCCGCGCGTGCACACGAGAATCTTCAAGCAGTTCGGGTTGTTCTTTAATTGCGAGCAAAAACTCAAGTGGTGGTAGTGAGGTAATATTAGACGGGTTCAGACCCGTAGTCCGAGCATCCTCCAGCATCCCGATATTCCTTATCCCCTGTTTAGAAATATTCTAGCAGGAATTGTGGACGGGCGGAAGTCGCCTTACTACGTCGATCTCATCACGGTTTCGCGATGGTGATATCCGAATTCGTCACATCCGCTTCATAGAATCCAGTTAGCCGTCTTACCCCCATGCGACGGCACGCTTTGTGATCAGCGGAATACCGGATACAATGGACCATGTGTTTCTAGACCATATAAGCTGAGAACATTGAAGGACTATGGCCGAAATCAGTCCAGTGTCTTCACTCGCCTTTACCAGCGCCGGTACGCGTGCGCTCTCGACATTGCGCCCGGCGGCTTCATCTTTTTCGTTCCCGGGCAGTGAAAATACCGCCGTAACCCGTGGGGTCTCGCCTGGGCGGTTTGCCGACGTCAGGATTACTCTGAACCGTGCCGCAGCGAACCGGGCAGTAGGAATCGGGGTTGTCGTCGGTAACGGTGTAGCCGCCGGGCTGAGGGATTTGCGGACGGCAGTTGAACTGGCAGCACATGGGTCGCTGGTGTCAACAAATACCAATCTGCTGAATGCCGATGGGACGCGAGTATCCGTCGTTAACATCCAGGCGCAAGCCAGAATTCTTCTCGATAAAATCGACAGGCTGGTCGACAGCGCAGAGTTCCGGGGTGTTAATATCATTTCGAGCAATAGTCCTGCCATCCGCTTGCAGACAACGCAGTTCGGGGGCGGTGTCAATATTCAGGCCCAGCCCTTGGAC
>Ga0316204_10005623_pt1 | contig 20371 bp, 18 predicted proteins | sample 6monrhotite_MG_2_FD_205661 | JGI IMG/M metagenome (GOLD analysis project Ga0316204, IMG submission 205661) | Microbial mat bacterial communities from mineral coupon in-situ incubated in ocean water Damariscotta River, Maine, United States -... | ecosystem: Environmental > Aquatic > Marine >...
GGGTGGAAACCGTATCATCACACGGTGGGGCGTAAAGCGGCAATCAGACGCATATGAAGCATATCGTCAGGCTTGTGGCCGGGACAGCCGCGTTAAGGAGCTTTGGGGTGCCGCCGCACCATTTGCGAGCCATCACTAAGCCCTGAGCGCCAAAAAATTTTCTACTTCACCACGACACGGGATCGCATCTGCTGTTCCGTAACGTGTGACTTTAATGGCCGCGGCTGCCGACGCCAGCTTTAGCGCCTCTCCTATTTCCATCCGTTGATCAAGCCCCGCAGCCAAGTATCCCGCAAAGGTGTCACCCGCACCCGTTGTATCAACCGCAGAAATATCAAACGCGCGTGTTTTCACGATGCCCCCCGTTGCATGAGTCCGCCATTCGGACCCCTCCCCACCTTTTGTAACGAGCACGTTTGGAACAGGCAAATCTTCTAAATTCGTCTCTAATTCGGCGCAAAGCTGTTCCGCTTCAATTTCATTCAGCGCAAGAACCGAAAGGAATGGAAGTGTCTCTCTGGTTTTTTCAACAGAGAAGGGTGCGGCTGAGTAAAAAACGCGCATTCCTAATTCTACGGCCTTCGCTGCCGTGAACCTTTGCAGCGATGTTTCGTTTTGTAAAAGCAAAATATCGCCACGCTTAGCGCCGCTTAGAGCGTGCAAAATACGCTCTTTATCTTGTTCAACATTCGCCCCCTGAAAGATAACAATGGCGTTTTCGGCCTGTTTGTCGATGTTGATTATTGCGTGGCCCGTCGGAACTTCGATAATTGCGATGTTAGCGACATCTACGCCAAATTCTTTTATCCGTTCTACCGCCCAGCGCCCGTCTTTTCCGACGGAACCTATATGCACAACAGATGACCCGGCCCTTGCCGCCGCGACAGACTGGTTTGCCCCCTTGCCGCCAAGCCCTTTCCGAAACCCGGTCGCCGCCAGCGTTTCACCAGGGTTCGGTAAATGCGGAACATCATAAAAATAATCCGCATTTATCGAGCCTAGATTAAAAATGGTCATCTAACCGACCCTATTTGCCGCAATCACCGCCATGTTCAGAATATCGTTTACGGTCGAACCCGTGGCGCAGATCTGCACAGGCTTATCGATACCTATTAAAATCGGGCCGATGACTGTCGCTCCGGCCATCTCCTGCATCAATTTAACAGAGATCGACGCTGAATGCCGCGCAGGTACAACCAAAACATTCGCGGGGCCTGTCAGACGTGAAAAGGGATAATGCGCCATCGCGTTCATGTTTAGCGCAACGTCTACTGTCATCTCTCCTTCAAATTCGAAATCGACACCGCGTTTTTCAAGAATCTCGGGCGCAAGGTGCATTTTTTCGGCGCGCTCTGACACCGGATAGCCGAATGTGGAAAAGCTCACAAAAGCAACACGCGGCTCAAGACCAAGTGTGCGCGCGACGCTTGCGCCACGTTCCGCAATATTGGCCAGATCTTCTGCATCCGGCCACTCATGCACCAAGGTATCGGCAACCAGAACGACGCGGCCTTTGTGTAGCAGCGCGGTCACGCCAACTGCGCCAGTTTCGGCCGTTGCATCAAATACATGGTTGATGAGTTGGAGCACATTCGCGGATTTCCGCGTGGCGCCCGTAACCATACAGTCGCCATGGCCGTGCGCCAGCATCAAAGATGCAAACACGTGCCGGTCACGTGCCGCGAGCCTGTGGATGTCGCTATGGTCAAACCCGTGACGCTGCAGCCTTTTGTAAAGAAAGCTCTTATATTCTTCCAGATGTGTCGTGTTTGCGGCATTTACGATTTCAATTTCTGAAACCGCCTCTGCAAGCCCGGCAGCGCTTAGTTTTTCGACCACGTCCTGTTCGCGCCCTACGACAAGGGCCGTTCCAAGGCCGCTACGTTGATAAGCAACTGCTGCACGAAGAACCCTCGGATCATCACCTTCAGCAAAAATCATACGCGCTTGTGCTGCTTTGGCCCGGGTGTGAATGCTTCGCAACATCGATGCCGTCGGGTCCATTCTGGCCTTCAGGGATTCGCGGTAGCCTTCCATATCGACAATCGGGCGGCGCGCGACCCCCGTGTCCATCCCGGCACGGGCAACTGCCGGCGGGATAATATAGATCAGCCTGGGGTCAAACGGTGTTGGGATTATATAATCACGACCAAACGTCAGCTTGCGGCCATAGGCCATCGCAACCTCGTCCGGCACATCTTCGCGGGCAAGCTCTGCAAGGGCGCGCGCGCAAGCGATTTTCATTTCGTCGTTGATGGCGCGGGCATGAATATCCAACGCTCCGCGAAACAGGTAAGGAAAGCCAAGCACGTTGTTCACCTGATTTGGGTAATCAGAACGGCCAGTCGCGACAATTGCGTCCTCGCGAACGGCGTGTGCCTCTTCTGGCGTAATTTCCGGATCGGGGTTCGCCATAGCAAAGATAACCGGGTCTTTCGCCATGTTAGAGATCATTTCAGACGTTACAGCGCCTTTGGCTGAAACGCCCAGAAACACATCGGCGCCTTTCATTGCATCGTCGAGGGTGCGCAGTTTGGTTTTGACAGCATGCGCTGATTTCCACTGGTTCATCCCTTCTGTCCGGCCCTGATAAATTACGCCCTTGGTGTCACAAGCGATGCAATTATCATGGCGTGCACCCATAGATTTTAAAAGCTCGATGCAGGCGATCCCTGCGGCACCCGCTCCATTCAGGACGATCCGACAATCCTCGATCTTTTTGCCCGAAATATGAAGCGCGTTGATAAGCCCTGCCGCACAAATCACCGCCGTACCGTGCTGGTCGTCGTGAAAAACCGGAATATCCATCACTTCTTTAAGGCGCTGTTCAATGATGAAACATTCGGGCGCTTTGATGTCTTCAAGGTTGATGCCACCAAAGCTGGGGCCCATCAGGCGTACGGCGTTTATGAACTCGTCTGCATCCTCGGTATCAAGCTCCAAGTCTATCGAATTCACATCCGCGAAGCGCTTGAAAAGAACGGCTTTGCCTTCCATCACTGGCTTAGACGCAAGCGCGCCCAAGTTTCCAAGCCCCAGGATGGCGGTACCGTTTGAAATAACAGCAACCATGTTTCCCTTGGTTGTGTAGTCGTAAGCCAGCTCAGGGTTTTCTGCGATCGCCTCAACCGGAACAGCAACACCGGGCGAATACGCTAAAGACAGGTCACGCTGGGTGGTCATCGGCTTGGTTGCCGATATTTCATACTTCCCCGGTTTTGGGTCCATATGATAGGCGAGCGCCTCTTCTGCAGTGACTTTATTTTTATTCGCCATAATCTTTCGTCTTCCCTAGCTGAGGCTGCTTAACCTACACAAGAATCCGTTTCGCACAATATGATGATTCACCTCTTCCTTGCGAACGCCCGCGATGCGGGTCATTTTCGCGGTGCAGAGCGACCAGATTTGTTGCATTGTCACGTTGCAGGTTAGGCAAAGGAAGAAATCAGGAATATGGCGACGGCCGGCACCACCACTGTAACCCCAATGATGGCACAATTTCTGGAGATAAAATCCCAGTATAAAGACGCGCTTTTGTTCTATCGGATGGGTGATTTCTACGAGATGTTCTTTGACGACGCTGTGGCAGCGGCAGCCGCGCTCGACATCGCGCTTACAAAGCGGGGTAAGCACAATGGCGCTGATATTCCGATGTGCGGCGTCCCCGTGCATTCTGCTGAAGGATATTTTTTGACCCTTATTCGCAAGGGGTTTCGCGTAGCCGTTTGCGAACAGCTTGAAGACCCCGCCGAGGCGAAAAAGCGTGGCTACAAGGCTGTTGTAAAGCGGGGCGTCGTTCGGCTTGTTACGCCCGGGACTTTGACCGAAGATTCACTGCTGGAAGCACGGCGAAACAATTACCTTGCCGCATTTGCTTCGGTCAGGAACGAGGCAGCGCTTGCTTGGACAGATATTTCAACGGGCGAGTTTCATGTGACCTCCTGCCCGCTTGTCCGATTGGGGCCAGAACTGGCGCGGCTTGCACCGCGAGAGTTGCTTGTTGTTGATGAGAATGAACCAGATTGTGCTGATATAGTCTCTGATTTAGGCGTTTCACTCACTCCGCTCGCCCGATCAAGTTTCGACAGCACGTCTTCGGAAAAGCGTCTTACTGCGCTGTTCGATGTTAACACGCTAGATGCCTTTGGTCAGTTTTCCCGAGCTGAATTGTCGGTCCTCGGTGCGATTGTCGAATATCTGGATATAACGCAAAAGGGGAACCTGCCACTGCTGCGCCCACCCGTTCGTGAAGGCGCGGGCGAGGTCATGCAGATTGACGCGGCTACGCGGCGAAATCTTGAGTTGACGCGCAATATGGCGGGCGGTCGTGATGGCTCTTTAGTGGCCGCGATTGACCGAACTTTGACAGCGGGCGGTGGCCGGTTGCTTGAAAAACGTCTCTCAAGCCCCTCGATGGATCTCAGCACCATAGGGGCGCGACTGGATTCCATTTCCTATCTGCTGGAAGAAAGCAAACTTATTGCAGACCTTCGCGCTACGCTTAAAAAATGCCCGGACATGGACCGCGCGTTATCGAGACTTGCGCTTGACCGTGCCGGGCCACGGGACCTTACGGCCATTCGAAATGGGCTCGGCCAGAGCCAACAAATTTCCAAGCGCCTGAAAGAAGAAAACCTGCCGCCACTTTTAGGGGCCTCGGCGACCGCGCTTAATGGACACGACGAATTGCTTGATCTGCTTGATGCGGCTCTCGTTGCCGAACCCCCTTTGATGCTACGCGACGGTGGCGTTATCGCGCCCGGATACGATGAAGAATTGGACGAGGCCCGACTTTTGCGCGACGAGGGGCGTGGCATCATTGCGAAATTGCAAACCGAGTACGCCAGTCAAACCGGAATCTCTACACTAAAGATCAAACACAACAATGTGCTTGGCTATTTCATCGAAACAACAGCGACACACGCTGCTAAAATGCTGTCCGAGCCGCTGTCCGAAGTTTTTATTCATCGCCAAACCACGGCAAATGCTGTTCGGTTTACAACGGTGCCCCTTTCCGAGCTGGAAACGAAGATTTTGAATGCCGGGCAACAGGCCCTCTCTATCGAAAAGCGTCACTACGCCGCCTTAAAAGAGGCAGTTTTGGCGGTTTCGGATAAGGTCTCTGCGGCCGCTTCAGCGATTGCAGAAATTGATTTAGCGGCTGCATTTGCTGATCTGGCTGCGGGCGAAGGCTGGTGTAAGCCAACGGTCGACAACAGTCGTGATTTTGAGATCATCGCTGGTCGACACCCGGTGGTCGAGCTTGCATTGCGAAAGCAGGGTGCTGCGGGCTTTATTGCAAATGACTGTGCGTTCCAGCCTGACGATGGCGCGAGTATTTGGTTGCTGACTGGCCCGAATATGGCCGGTAAGTCAACGTTCCTTCGGCAGAACGCGCTTATTGCTCTGCTCGCACAGATCGGCTGTTACGTACCCGCAGAATCTACGCGCGTTGGTCTTGTTTCACAACTGTTTAGCCGTGTTGGGGCGTCTGACGATCTGGCGCGCGGGCGGTCGACCTTTATGGTGGAAATGGTCGAAACTGCTGCCATTTTAAATCAGGCAGATGAACGAGCCTTTGTGATTCTAGACGAAATTGGGCGCGGAACGGCAACCTATGACGGCCTTTCCATCGCTTGGGCAACGCTCGAACATCTGCACGACGCCAACAAATGCCGTGCGCTTTTCGCAACCCACTATCACGAAATGACCGCGCTCGCTGAAAAGCTCTCTGGTGTCGAAAACTCTACCGTCGCCGTCAAGGAGTGGGAGGGCGACGTCATTTTCCTGCACGAGGTTCGAAAGGGCGCGGCGGACAGATCTTATGGGGTACAAGTCGCGAAGCTGGCTGGCCTTCCAGAAGCGGTCGTCAACCGTGCGCGCGTTGTCCTTGAGGCGTTGGAGAAAGGCGAACGTGAAGGCGGCGTTCGCCAGAAAGCGCTGATTGACGATCTTCCGCTTTTTTCTGTCGCGGCCACAGCGCAGCCGAGTGTCCCGGCCAAATCTTCGGCAGTTGAAGCAAGGCTGAACGAAACGCAGCCAGATGAGCTTACGGCGAAGCAGGCTTTAGACTTGGTTTATGAGCTAAAAGATCTTTCGCGCGAAAAATAAACCCCGGCTCGTGACCGGGGCTGATCTTATTTCTTCGAAGGCGTTGATGAAACACCAACTTGCGCTGGTCGGAGCAGCCTGTCGTGCAGTAAGAAGCCTTCTGCCATAACCTGTATGATATCACCTGCTTTGGTGTCAGGGACCGGGGCTTCAAACATCGCCTGGTGCAGCTTTGGATCAAACCGATCGCCGATTTCCGGTGCAATCTGTTCGATGCCATGTTTTGCGAACACGGTTACAAGCTCACGCATTGTCAGATCGATACCTTCAAGCAGTGCTGCGTTCGCCTGGCGCTGTTCATCAGTAACAGATTCAATTGCGCGCTTTAAATTATCGTGCACTGGCAGCATGTCTCGCGCCAGTTTTGAGCCGCCATAATTTTCGGCTTCGCGGCGGTCACGCTCGCTGCGTTTACGGGAATTTTCCGCATCTGCCAGAACACGCATGAAGCGGTCTTTCAGCTCGTCCCGCTCTGCCCGCAAAACTTCGAGCTCGTCCAGCTCGATCTCTTCTTGCGTTGCTCCTTCTTCGTCTTTGGCAAAAAGCTCTGCCTCGATTGTCTCGATGTCGTCCAGAAAATCTTCTTTTTTTGCGTCAGCCATGACTTAGTCCCTTAGCTTCGGTCGGAAATCAGTTTCCCGACCAGCTGTGCCGTATAATCCACGATCGGTACAATCCGCCCATAGTTGAGCCGCGTGGGCCCGATGACCCCAACTGCACCGACAATCTTTCGATCAGCGTTCATATATGGTGAAACCACCAAAGAGGAACCCGAAAGTGAAAAGAGTTTGTTCTCAGAGCCAATAAAAATGCGAACTCCCTCTCCTTCTTCGGTTAATTCGAGGAATTCAGCGATATCGCGCTTTCGTTCAAGGTCGTCAAACAGGTTTTTTATGCGATCAAGGCCCTCGGTGTCCGCCTCTTCGTCCAGGAGATTCGCACGGCCCCTTACGATCAGGCGTTCAGAATGCTGCCCTTCATTTTCCCAAAGGGCCATTCCGTTTTCAACCATGTCGCGGGCCAGTGAATCAATTTCCTGCCGCCGGACGCTTATCTCGCCGCCAACTTTATTGCGAAGTTCGGCCAGCGTCCTGCCCTCTGCCAGTGAGTTCAGAAAATTCGCAGCCTCGCGAAGCGACGAAGGTGTTTGCCCGGTCGGCGGTGTAAAAACACGGTTTTCAACGTGCCCGTCAGCAAAAACAAGAACGACAAGTGCACGATCCTGAGCCAAATGGATAAATTCGATATGCTTTATCGGTGCTTCGTGTTTCGGAGCAAGCACAAGGCTTGCGCCGTGCGTAAGCCCCGATAGTGCTGAACCTATCCTGTCAAGCATGGTCCCGACATCTCGCTCGTTAGTACCGAGGGTAGCATCGATCTTCTCGCGGTCGTCTTTGTCCAGGTCCCCAACTTCCAAGAGCCCGTCGACAAACATACGCAGCCCTTGTTGTGTTGGAATACGCCCCGCTGAAACATGCGGGCTGTTTAGTAACCCCATGAATTCAAGGTCTTGCATAACATTCCGCACGGTTGCAGCGCTTACTTTTTCGCTTAGCGTACGCGTCAGCGTACGGGACCCAACAGGCTCTCCGCTTTCCAGATAGCTTTCGACAACGCGGCGAAAAACTTCGCGCGAGCGGTCGTTCATTTCGTTATACATTTCTGAGCGATCTGCCATATCTCACCGTTATATATGCATACTGACATTAAATTGCACGTGTGGCTCGCATCAATCGTGCTTGCCTTTTTTAAGCAGGTCCGGGTATCACCCCGCAAGCTTATGATAGAGGATATTTTTATGCGCCCTTCTGCAAGACAAACCGATGAGATGCGTGCGGTTTCCATCGAGGTCGGCTTTACAAAACACGCCGAAGGATCCTGCCTGATCAAGATGGGAGAGACCCATGTGCTATGTACTGCGTCACTTGAGGCGCGCGTCCCTCCGTTTCTCAAAAATTCTGGTCTTGGGTGGGTAACCGCAGAATACGGAATGCTGCCACGCGCGACACATACCAGAATGCGCCGCGAATCTGCCGCAGGCAAACAATCTGGTCGTACTCAGGAAATTCAGCGCCTGATTGGGCGCAGTCTTCGTGCGGGCGTTGACCGTGTTGCCCTGGGTGAACGCCAGATAACGGTCGATTGCGACGTTATTCAAGCAGACGGGGGCACCCGCTGTGCTGCGATTACCGGCGGATGGATTGCGCTGCGCCTTGCTGTAAACAAACTGATGAAAACGGGCGAGGTCATTTCTGATCCATTGCTCGACCCGGTATCGGCTATCAGTTGCGGTATCTACGCTGGCCAGCCTGTGCTGGACCTTGATTACCCCGAAGATTCTGAGGCCGGCGTTGACGCCAATTTTGTGATGACCGGGTCTGGGAAACTGATCGAGGTTCAAATGTCCGCCGAAGGGTCAACCTTTTCGCGCGAACAAATGGATGCCCTCATGGATTTGGCTGAAAAAGGCTCTGCAGAATTGACTGCTGCGCAACTTGCTGCGGTTGCCTGAAATGCGAAAGCTAACGGAAGGCAAATTGGTGGTCGCCACCCATAATGCTGGAAAGCTTCGGGAAATTTCTGCGCTTCTTGCCCCTCACGGGGTCGATGTTATTTCTGCTGCTGCGCTTGGCTTTGACGAGCCGGAAGAAACAGAAGATACTTTCGCCGGAAACGCCCGCATAAAGGCGCATTTCGCTGCAAAACAAAGCGGCTTGCCTGCTTTGTCCGACGACAGCGGCATTATGGTCGATGCGTTGAATGGCGCGCCGGGCGTTTACACGGCTGATTGGGCTGAAACACCAAATGGGCGCGACTTTCCGATGGCAATGGGTAAAGTTTGGTCAAAGTTAGAGGATATGGGCGCGAAAGAACCTCGTTCGGCCTCTTTCAATTGTACACTATGCCTTGCATGGCCGGATGGGCATGACGAAATATTCGAGGGTAAAGTCGAAGGTCGCCTTGTCTGGCCGATACGTGGTAGCCATGGCTTCGGCTATGATCCTATGTTTCTTCCAAATGGCGAGTCCGAAACCTTTGGCGAAATGAGCCCTGAGAAGAAACACGGGATGAGCCACCGCGCGGCGGCTTTTTCAAAACTGGTTGATGGGTGTTTTGACTGAAGATTGGCAAAACGGGGGCTTTGGGCTCTATCTTCACTGGCCTTTTTGCCAGTCAAAATGCCCATATTGCGATTTCAACTCTCACGTTGCGTCGTCAGTGGATCAGACCCGTTGGCAGCGGGCGTTCCTGTCTGAAATTGAGCGCGCTGGAGAAGAAACAAGGGGACGCGTCCTAAATACCGTCTTTTTTGGGGGCGGTACGCCCAGTCTGATGGACCCGGCCCTGGTTTCGGCGATTATTGAGAAGATCTCGGGTACCTGGACGCTGGCCAATGATATCGAAATCTCGCTGGAAGCGAATCCAACTTCGATAGAGGCCGGACGCTTTCGCGGATATCGAGACGCGGGCGTTAACCGCGTGTCTATGGGTGCACAGGCATTAAACGACGCGGACTTAAGGCGGCTAGGACGGCTGCACAGCGCCGCCGAAGCGATGGAAGCCTTTGATATTGCACGAAAAACATTTGATCGGGTGAGCTTTGATCTGATTTATGCGCGCCAGCATCAAACTCTTGATGATTGGCGGACCGAATTAGACACTGCACTTTCGTTGTCTCTGGACCATCTATCGCTTTATCAACTGACAATAGAGCAAGGCACTGCTTTTGGAGACCGCTTCAACCGCGGCCGACTTGGCGGAATTCCCGACGATGACGCTTCTGCGGATATGTATCTGGCGACCCAAGAGATCTGCGATGCCGCAGGGCTTTCAGCCTATGAAGTCTCTAACCATGCCAAAAACGGCTTTGAATCGCGCCACAACCTGATTTATTGGCGTTACGGAGACTACGCCGGAATTGGCCCTGGAGCGCACGGTCGACTAACACTGTCGGGCCAGAAAACAGCGATAGAAACTCATTCCTATCCTCAAAAATGGCTTGAGACGGTTGAGAGTGCAGGAGCTGGCGAAATGAACCGGGAGCTGGTCAAGAAAGAAGATCAGGCGCTGGAATACCTGATGATGAGCCTTCGGCTTGCTGAGGGAATGGACCTGGACCGCTTCCATGCGCTCGCTGGCCGTCGTATTAAATCATTCAATATCAATAGGTTAGCTGATCTGGGGATGGTGGCTAAAATTCAAGACCGGCTGGTTGCTACCCCAAATGGTCGTGTGTTGCTAAATTCAGTTCTTAACGAACTGCTGGCGGAGTAATATGCGGCTGCTCTGGGCCAGCATTGGTCTTTTCACTCTCGCGCTCGGTTTAATTGGTGCTTTTTTACCAATTCTTCCAACGGTGCCCTTTCTGCTTCTGTCTGCATTCTGCTTCGCTCGCTCGTCAGAGCGCTTGTATAATTGGCTTCTGTCGCATCCGGTTTTCGGACCCCCTATTCAAGACTGGCGAAGAAACGGCGCGATACGTCGCCGTGCCAAAATCCTGGCAACGGCATCAATTGCTACAGCGTTCATTGTACCATTTGCGCTTAGCGTCGCACCCTCCGTGCTAACACTGCAGGCCTTTGTACTTGTCGCTGTGCTGATTTTTATCTGGACTCGTCCAGAGGCATAGCTGTCAGTATCCGGCAAAGCTCATCTAGGTCTTCCAGCGTTTTGTACTTTATCAAAACTTGGCCAGAATCTTGGCCTGGCTTGTGGTCAACGATGACTTTCATACCAAGGTTGGCCGACAGGTCCGCTTCTAAGGCGCGGGTATCCGCGTCTTTCTCTGCTCTCTGTGGCTTTGTTGCTGTCGGTTTTATCTTCGGCGCCTGAGCCAACCGTTCCGTTTCGCGAACGGACAACCCTTTCGCAACAACCTCTTTTGCAAGCTTCAGCGGATCTTCCGTTGTAATCAACGCACGGGCATGTCCGGTTGTAAGGTCACCTGACCTAAGCATGTCCAGCACCGGTTCCGGCAGTTGAAGCAATCGCATCAGGTTGGCGATATGGCTTCGGCTTTTAGAAAGCCCCTGGGCAAGCTTTTCTTGTGTATGGCCGAACCTGTCCATCAACTGGCGGTAGCCCATCGCCTCCTCAACCGGGTTAAGATCAGCGCGCTGAATGTTTTCAATAATCGCGATCTCTAGAACTTCGGTATCGCTGAAATCGCGCACAACAACGGGAAGCTCGTGCAGCTGCGCAGCTTGTGCTGCGCGCCAGCGTCTTTCACCAGCGACGATTTGGTAAGTATCTGTATTATTAGGGTTTTTTCGAACAATAAGCGGCTGGATTATGCCCTTTTCACGAATCGACGCGGCGAGCTCTTGAAGGTTTTCATCAGCAAAGCTACGCCTTGGCTGATCTGGGTTTGGGACAAGTTTTTCAATTGGGATTTTTCTGTCCGCAGCGGCAGGAACCGCTCCCTCGTTGCGTTCATCTGCCTGGACATCAGCCATAAGCGCCGATAGTCCGCGGCCAAGCCCGCGACGCTCGTGTTTTTTGTCAGCCATCCTCGCCCCTCCCTATATTTAGTAGTGTCCCGTGTCGTTGTGCCAATTCTTGTGCCAAGGCACGATATGCCTGACTTCCCTTAGAGCTTGAATCATATTCAAGCACCGAAAGCGCAAAAGACGGTGCCTCGCTTACGCGAACATTTCGTGGAATTATGGTTTTGAACACCAGATCCCCCAGATTGTCCCGGGCATCTTTTTCGACCTGCAATGACAAGTTATTGCGGCTATCGTACATGGTCAGGACAATACCTTCGATCCTTAGGCCAGAATTCGCTGTTTGCCGTATCTCGCGGATTGTCAGCATAAGCTGCGACAACCCCTCGAGCGCAAAAAACTCACTTTGCAGCGGCACAAGCACCGAATGCGCTGCGACCATGCCGTTAACGGTCAGCAAGCTCAGCGAAGGCGGGCAATCGATCAGAATGTAGTCAAGTTCAAAGAAATCGATTGCGGGTTGGCGAAGCGCGTCGTGCAAAAGAAAGCTGCGCTTCTCGCTCGAAAACAATTCTATATCAGCTGAGCTAAGATCGGTCGTCGCGGGAATGATCACCAAACCCTCTACCGAGGTTGGCTGCACCACATCCTGTAGTGCTGCGTCGCCCAGCAACAAGTCATAGGTGGTTAGCGTTCGATGATCTGAGTCGACACCGAGCCCGGTTGAAGCATTTCCTTGTGGGTCAAGATCAACAATCAAGACGTTCAGGCCAAGCTCTGCCAGAGCCGCACCAAGATTTATTGTTGTTGTTGTTTTGCCAACGCCGCCTTTTTGGTTCGCCACGGCAATAATCTTTGGTCCTGTCGGTCGGGTCGGATCAGACACGCGCAATGTCTCCAAGTTTTAGAATAACGGCATTCAAATTTGTCTTACTCGGGAACTCTTGGCTTTTGAACGTCCAAGATGCAAGGGCTTCCTTTAATTCTTCTGCGTGGTTTGCGCCCTTTGGAAAAAGAGCGACACCGGACGGCGCAAGGTGCCGTTCTGCGAACTCACATAACTTAACCAGTGGCGCCAACGCCCGCGCAGACAAAACATCAGCGTTTAAAGGGGTTAGTCCCTCAATTCGTTCAGAAACAACATCTGTATTTACAGCTAATTCTCTGACGGCGGTACGCAGGAACGTTGCTTTTCTTTTATCGCTTTCAACCAGGGTCATTTTCGTTTCGGGAGAGCGTTCTTTCAGCAACACCGCAACAACTAAACCGGGAAATCCGCCGCCTGCCCCAAGATCGGCCCAGTGATGGATCTCCCGAGTCACCAGATCACACAGTTGCGCAGAATCCAGAAAATGCCGCGTCCAGATTTCATTGATCGTCGCTTTCGAGACGAGATTTATTGTGGGATTCCATTTTTCCAGCAGTTCGGCGTAAAGCTCCAACCGATCCAATGTTTCACGTGAAACATCTATCTCCGCGCAAAAAGCACCCCTGCCATCGCGAACTGTCACGCAGAGCGCTTTCTTTTCGCCTGCTGAAGCTTAGCTAGCAAAAGCGTCAACGCCGCTGGCGTAACGCCTTCAATCCGGCCAGCTTGCGCAAGTGTCTGGGGTTGAACGGTTTTCAGTTTATTTTTAAGCTCATTCGAAAGCCCGTTCAAACCATCGTAGTCAAAGTCCGAAGGTATCTTGTGCTGCTCGTCCCTTCGCATCGCCTCAACGTCTTTCGCTTGCCGGCCGATGTAATTCTCATAGACGGCATCGCGCGAAAGCTGAACTTTCACATCCTCTGAAATATCGCTCAGCGATGGGTCAAGTTTTTCAAGCAGGCCAAAGGTAACATCCGGAAACGACAACAGCCTGTATCCGGAACGCCGAACGCCATCCTGATTAATCTTTATTCCCTGAGCGGCGATTTCTTTCGGCGTTATCGAAAGCGTTAACAGTTTTTCTTTCGCGGAGCCGAGCGCTTCTCTTTTTTCCTCAAATGTTATGCGCCTGGCCTTACCCACACACCCAAGGTCAATGCCAATCGGCGTCAAACGCTGATCAGCGTTATCGGCGCGGAGCGACAAGCGAAACTCTGCGCGGGACGTGAACATGCGGTAAGGTTCAGAAACACCCCTTGTTATCAGGTCATCAACCATGACGCCGATGTATGAATCTGCGCGGCTAAAAATTACTGGCTCTCTACCGGTTGCCGCCAGCGCCGCGTTCAAACCAGCGACAAACCCTTGCGCCGCCGCCTCTTCGTACCCGGTTGTTCCATTAATCTGGCCAGCCAAATACAGTCCGGGTACAGTTTTCGTTTCCAGCGTCGGCTTTAATGCCCGCGGGTCCACGTAATCATATTCAATCGCGTATCCCGGCTGAACTATCTCTGCGTTTTCAAGGCCGTAAATCGAATTTACATAAGCTTTCTGTACATCTTCGGGCAGCGACGTTGATATACCATTCGGGTAAATGGTGTCCGTATCCAACCCCTCGGGCTCCAGAAAGATTTGATGTGAAGTTTTATCAGCGAACCTTACGATCTTGTCCTCAATAGACGGGCAATAGCGTGGCCCAACACCGTCAATATGCCCGCCGTACATTGCGGAAAGCTCTAGGTTTTTCCGAATTATTTCGTGCGTCTGTTCATTCGTATGTGTGATACCGCATGAAATTTGCCGCGCCGTAACCGACTTTGACATAAAGGAAAACAGAGTTGGCTCGTCATCGCCCGGCTGTGATTCCAGCAAGTCCCAGCGGATAGTGCTGCCTTTAAGGCGTGGTGGCGTCCCCGTCTTAAGGCGCCCTAACGCAAAACCAAACTCGTCCATCCGTTCCGCCAGTTTGACGGATGGCTTGTCACCAATCCGGCCACCAGGGCGCGATACATTTCCAATGTGAATTACGCCGCGCAGGAAAGTTCCTGTTGTTAGAATGACAGATTTCGCAAAAATCTTTGCTTCATCTTGCAGTTTCAGCCCGCTGACTTTGCCGTTTTTAACTACTAAATCAACAACCTCGCCCTCAATCACAGTCAGGTTTTGGGCAGACGAAATCTCTTCCTGCATCGCGTTTCGGTACAAATTTCTGTCCGCTTGCGCGCGCGGCCCCTGAACCGCCGGGCCTTTGCGTCGGTTTAGAAGGCGAAACTGAATACCCGCTTTATCAGCGACGCGGCCCATTGCACCGTCAAGTGCATCAATCTCGCGCACCAGATGGCCTTTACCAAGGCCGCCAATCGCCGGATTACAGGACATCACACCAATAGAACTAAAGCTTAGAGTTACCAACGCTGTACGCGCACCCATCCGGCCAGACGCGAGAGCAGCGTCGGCACCAGCGTGGCCTCCGCCAACAACTACAACATCAAATCCCCGATGTTTCACGTGAAACATTCCTTATTTTCCAAGACAGAAACTCGCGAAAATCTCGTCCAATATGTTCTCGACATCCACCAACCCGATCAAAGAATCCAGAGCGCGAATAGCTGTCCGGATCTCTTCGGCCGCCAGCTCGGCGCGATCCGGGCCATTCATTACCTCATTTCGTGCCGATTCCAAAGCCTTCATCGCTCGTTCAATTGCGATCCTGTGGCGCTCTCGGGTTGCGGTCGCTGCGGTCGCAACGCGTACGTCCAATATCTTTGTAATTCGCGCGATTAACTCAGACACCCCTAGCCCGGTTTTCCCGGAAACTCTAAACCCATCGTTGCCCCTTAGGTCGCCTTTACCTCTTACGACGATATCATCGGCTTCCGGGCGCAATTCAAGATATGAACCTTCATCACCCTGCAAGAACACACGCATGTCGGCTAGCTTTGCGCGCTCCATCGCCCGCGCAATGCCGATCCCTTCGACGTAATCCTCTGTTTCGCGCAGGCCTGCAGTATCTAGTACTGTGACCGGAAGACCGTTCAAATCCATACGCACTTCGATAACATCGCGCGTTGTGCCTGCGTATTCAGATGTTATTGCCGCTTCCCGTCCCGCCAGGGCGTTCAGCAATGTCGATTTCCCGGCGTTCGGCGGGCCGACAATTGCCACTTCAAAGCCGTCTCTTATTCGTTCAGAAACCGCAACGCCCCGCGCTTCTTCTTCCAGCGATAATCCAACTTCCGCCAGCAGCTCCAAAACTTCTGGCGATACATCAACAGGTACGTCTTCGTCCGCGAAATCTATTGTCGCCTCAAGCAACGCCGCTGCCCGAACAAGCCGGCTCCGCCATATCGCTGCCTTGTCACCAAGGGCGCCTGTTAGCACCCGCAGGGCCTGCTTGCGCTGTGCTTCTGTCTCGGCCTCTATCAGGTCCGCAAGCCCCTCCACCTGTGCCAGATCAAGCTGTCCGTTTTCCAAAGCGCGGCGCGTAAATTCTCCCGGCTCTGCTAGCCTGAGATTTTCCTGTTTTTCCAGCGCCCTGAGTACGGCGGCCACGGTTGCCTGGCTGCCATGCAAATGCAGCTCTGCAGATTGCTCACCCGTAAAGCTGTGACCCTCGACAAAGGTCAGAACCAGCGCTTCATCCAGCAATTGCCCCGTGTCATCCCTCAAAGACCGTAGCCCGGCTACGCGTGGTTCTGGTAATGACCCGGCAAGATTTTTGATCGCAGAAAACGACCGCGGACCGGATAACCGGATAACCGCAACACCCGCTTTTCCGCGGGCTGTCGCCAAGGCATAAATCGTCTCCATTTTTACCTAACTATTTGTTTTAGTTAAATAATTACGTATTCATCGAGTCGAAGAATTCAGCATTCGATTTCGTTTGCTTAAGTTTCGAGATCAGGAATTCGATCGCATCGGTCGTACCCATTGGATTGAGGATACGGCGCAGCACGAATGTTTTCTGCAAGTCAATCTTATCAACCAGCAAGTCTTCTTTCCGGGTACCTGATTTCAGAATATCCATCGCCGGGAATACGCGCTTATCCGCGACTTTACGATCTAGAACGATTTCTGAGTTACCGGTGCCTTTGAATTCTTCAAAGATGACTTCGTCCATCCGGCTGCCCGTATCAATCAATGCTGTCGCGATGATGGTTAGCGAGCCGCCCTCTTCAATGTTCCGTGCGGCGCCGAAAAACCGTTTGGGCCGCTGTAGTGCGTTTGCATCAACACCGCCCGTTAGAACCTTACCAGAGGACGGCACAACCGTATTAAATGCACGCCCGAGACGCGTGATAGAGTCAAGCAGGATAACAACGTCACGCTTGTGTTCAACAAGCCGCTTCGCTTTTTCAATTACCATTTCAGCAACAGCAACGTGGCGCGTTGCAGGTTCGTCAAACGTTGAAGACACAACCTCTCCTTTGACCGAGCGCTGCATGTCCGTCACCTCTTCGGGACGTTCGTCGATCAAAAGAACAATCAGGTAGCATTCCGGATGGTTCATCGCGATCGAATTCGCGATGTTCTGCAAAAGAACAGTTTTACCAGTGCGAGGTGGCGCAACGATCAATCCGCGCTGACCCTTACCAATTGGCGCAACAAGGTCGATTATGCGTGCTGAGCGGTCTTTGGTAACCGCGCCTTCAACTTCCATCTTGAGGCGCTCGTCGGGGTAGAGCGGCGTAAGGTTATCAAAAGCGACTTTGTGTTTTGCTTTTTCCGGCTCTTGAAAGTTAATCGCCGCGACGCTGATCATACCAAAATAGTTTTCGCCGTCCCGCGGTGCTTGAATCACACCCTCGATCGTATCACCCGTCCGCAGTGAAAACTGACGAATCATTTCTGGTGAAACATAAATGTCGTCTGGCCCAGCGAGATAGTTTGCTTCGGGTGATCTTAAAAAACCAAACCCGTCTTGCAAAACTTCTAAAACACCGTCACCGGATATTTCCCATCCGTCATCCGCGCGTTCCTTGAGGATCGAAAACATCATGTCGCCTTTTCGCATGGTCGACGCGTTTTCGATCTCAAGCTCCTCAGCCATCGACAGAAGATCTTTGGGCGTTTTTATTTTCAGGTCAGCAAGGGACAGGCATTCTTTTGTCATTGGGGTGCTCTCTGGACCGGCCTTATTGGCGCACGGTCAATGTACAATGGGGAATCTACCCAGCCGGACGGCTGGTTTCGATAGACCAAATAGGGCCAGAACCCCTGCAAGTCAACATTCCTTAGAAAGGTCGCACCACCACTGAGGTAACAATTACCAACAAAAGAATTGTGGGAACCTCATTCATCAGCCGGTATCGCCGCCCGGTCAAAGTATTTTCACCTCGTAAAAAATCTTTTCTGCGATAACCGAGCCAATGATGAAACCATGTCATACCCAGCACCGCTGCAGCTTTTAACCACGGCCAAACAAACGCCCAGGTTACGATGCCAGGGGTAAAGACAAGCAACAAACCAAACACCCAGGTCGAAACCATAGCCGGGTTCATAATCAGGCGAAGAAGCTTAACTTCCATCTTCTGAAACAATTCATCTGTATCTGACCCTTTTTGAACTTCTTCTGTGTGATAGACAAAAAGGCGAGGAAGATAAAAAAGACCTGCCATCCAAGCGATAACTGAAACAATATGAAGCGTCTTAATCCAAGGATAAAAATCTGTAAGGATGTCGGTCATTCTATATCGCCCCCAGTTTCTACGTTATCTTTCTAAATTAATATAAGAAGAAGAAAAGAGATGATGATTATGTAGTGATCAGGAATTCTCTGGATTAAATAGTTATTCACAGAATGGTACAGCGAAGAAAAACCTGTGTGTAAATGGCAGATAACCCGAGGATAAAAAAAGAACAAGAATTACTTATTTATTACAAATAGTTACATGACAATTATTGAAATAGTTTGTGGATAAATACGGTTAATTCAGAGAGCGGGCGATTCCTCCACAAAAAGATTTTATCCTTTCCCACCGGGGATAAAAATGCTGGATAGCGACTGAACTAAGGCGAGAATACAGAACATCGGCGAAAACCATTTTTTCGCCCAATTTACCCATAACTAATACAATCAATCATCCACAGGGTCTTCAACATGTCACAGCGGATCATTCTAGCGTCAGGTTCCGAAATTCGTCAGAAACTTTTGAAAAACGCTGGAGTCCCCTTTGAAGTTCAGATTGCGCGGGTGGACGAAGAGAGCATCCGGAATTCTCTTTTGGCAGACGGGGCCTCGCCGCGGGATGTATCTGATGCGCTGGCTGAACAAAAGGCCCGCCGTATAAGCCAGAAAAACCCAGAAGCGCTTGTAATCGGTTGTGATCAGATACTGGAAGTTTCTGGCGCCATACTCTCGAAACCGAAATCAGTTGACGAGGCGCGCGCCCAACTTGTGCACTTACGCGGATCACGCCATAGTTTGCTTTCTGCGGTCGTCGTCTATGAAGGTGGCGCGCCAGTTTGGCGACATATCGGGCAGGTAAGGTTGCATATGCACAGTTTTTCGGATTCATATCTAGACGCCTACCTCGGCCGAAACTGGCATAGCATCCAACACTCTGTCGGTGGCTATAAACTGGAAGAAGAAGGCGTAAGGCTTTTTTCCAAAATAGAGGGTGACTATTTCACGGTTCTGGGGCTCCCATTGCTGGAACTTCTGTCGTATTTTTCTCTGCGAGGGGTATTGGAAAAATGAGCGAGCAAAAAATTCCACTGGCAGGTGTTGTAGGATCTCCGGTGTCGCACAGCAAATCGCCGGCACTACATGCGCATTGGTTAAAAACCTACGGTATCAGGGGCCACTACATTCCGATGGATGTGGCCTATGACGATTTGAAAGAAGCGATCCGGACATTGCCGCGCCTTGGGTTTGTCGGAGTGAACGTAACGATTCCACATAAAGAGGCGGTATTGGAAATTGCCGATCTCGTGACCGACAGAGCAGCATTGATAGGTGCCGCGAATACATTAATTTTTCGCAAAGATGGCAGGGTACATGCAGATAATACTGACGGCTACGGATTTATAGAAAATCTAAGGCATGGAGCCCCCAACTGGCGGCCAGACGCTGGCCCGGCCGCGGTGATTGGCGCCGGTGGCGCGGCGCGCGCTGTTTTGGCGACTTTGATAGAAGTGGGCGTCAAAGAAATTTTTCTATCCAATAGAACCCGATCAAGAGCGGATTCACTGCGCAGTGAATTTGGAACAAGGATAAAGGTGTTTGATTGGGTGCAGTCAGGCAATATGCTCGATGACGCAGCGACAGTGATAAATACATCTTCGCTTGGCATGGTTGGTAAGCCAGATTTTCGGATTCCGCTGGACGGGCTAAATAAAAAAGCAGTTGTTACAGATTTGGTCTACGCCCCGCTGAAAACAACGCTCTTGAAAGCCGCCGAAGAAATGGGGTGTCAGACAGTCGATGGTCTTGGAATGTTGTTGTACCAGGCAGCGCCCGCATTCGAGCGGTGGTTCGGAGTAAGACCCACCGTAGATGAGGCGACAAGGAAGGCTGTATTGTCGGTATGAAAAAACCATTTCTTCTTGGTTTGACCGGCTCCATCGGTATGGGAAAGTCCACGACCGCACGACTTTTTGCCGAAGCGGGCATCCCGGTGTGGGATGCTGATGCCGCAGTTCACAGGCTTTATGGAAAGGGCGGTGAAGCCGTTAGATCAATACGGGCCCTGTGTCCGCAGGCGGTTGTGGACGGCGTTGTAGACCGAGAGGCTTTGAAAGCATGGATCGCGTCAGACGCAACGGCACTAAAACAGATTGAGGTAATTGTTCATCCACTAGTCGCTAAAGACCGCCAGAGATTCATCGAAGAAACGACTTCGGATATACTCCTGTTCGACATTCCGCTGTTGTTCGAGCTTGGAACCGAGTCAACGATGGATGCAACTGTAGTGGTCACAGTATCCGAAAACATTCAACGCGC
>Ga0316204_10005625_pt1 | contig 20368 bp, 15 predicted proteins | sample 6monrhotite_MG_2_FD_205661 | JGI IMG/M metagenome (GOLD analysis project Ga0316204, IMG submission 205661) | Microbial mat bacterial communities from mineral coupon in-situ incubated in ocean water Damariscotta River, Maine, United States -... | ecosystem: Environmental > Aquatic > Marine >...
CCCGTCTTGGCGTGGTGCGTGGGCGCGGGTCCGAGTTCCCTCCGTCGCACTTGCGGATCGGGTGGGGCTCGCAAAGCGGGTTGAGGCGACTGCGGGAACTGAACCCTGATCGCGTGGGGAGTGAGGGAGCGGGTCGCGAGGCCGGGGCGGTCTTGCGTGGCGCAGCTCGGCCCGCGCATGTCCCGCACGGATGTTCGGGGCCGGAGATCCGGGCTGCATGCTGGAACCCCGCCCCCACCCCCCGTCTTGGCGTGGTGCGTGGGCGCGGGTCCGAGTTCCCTCCGTCGCACTTGCGGATCGGGTGGGGCTCGCAAAGCGGGTTGAGGCGACTGCGGGAACTGAACCCTGATCGCGTGGGGAGTGAGGGAGCGGGTCGCGAGGCCGGGGCGGTCTTGCGTGGCGCAGCATGTCCCTCCCGGACGTCCTGGGGCGGAGGTCCGGACTGCGTGCTAGAATCCCGCCCAAAAAGCACTAGGGGGGCCTGTGGGTGCTTCTCGCACGCCGCAGACCTGCTCCTAAGACCTCACGCCCCAAGGGTTTCTCTGCCCAGTTGCACTTTTCGATCCAGGCGGGGCCTCCCTCGCCTGGCCTGGCCGCGCGGGGGCTTGGTGTGAGAGAGTGAGGGCGTGAAACGGCGCTACGACGCGGTGGTGATTGGGGCGGGCCTCGCTGGAGGCGCCTTCGCCTGGGCCTTGGCCCGGCGGGGCCGGAGTGTGCTCCTCGTCGAGCGAGAAGCTCGGCCTGGCGTCCACGCCAGCGGGCGCAACGCCGGCCTGGTGCGTCGAGTCGAGGCCTCGAGCGCGATCTCTAGCCTCTCGCGCGCAGGGGCCGAGCTCTTAGCCGCTCCACCCGCAGACCTCTCTCCCTCCCCCCTCTACCGGCGGACGGGCTCTCTCCTCCTGGCGCGCGGCGCCGAGCTCCCGACCTGGGAGGCTGCGGTCGCTGAGGCTCAGGCCGCAGGCGTCGTGGTCGAGCGCGGACCGGCCGCCGAGTGGACCCGAGGCAGCGGGCTCCAAGCCGCCGACGGAGTCGCCTTCAGGACACCCGCCGACGGCGTGGCAGACCCCCATGAGGTCCTCTCGGCCTACCTCGCCAGCGCCCGCAATCAGGGCACCGACGTCGCGTTCGAAGCCCCGGCTAGCCTGGTCGTCGACCAAGGACGCGTCGTCGGAGTCGAGCTCCCGAGCGGGCGCGTCGAGGCCGAGTGGGTCGTCAACGCTGCTGGTCCGTGGGCGGCGGACCTCGTTGGGGCGGCGGGCGGCTTGAGCCTGGAGCTCCAGAGCTATCGGCGCCACCTCTTCTACACAGGGCCTCTCTCGGGCGTCCCGGCGGACTCGCCTTGGATCTGGGACCTCGAGCGCGGGTTCTACCTCCGGCCCGAGAGCTCGGGCTGGCTCCTCTGCGCCTGCGACCATGAGCCGCGGCCTCCCGAGGACGCCCAAGCCGTGAGCGACGCCCAGGACCGGCTGGCCGTCAAGGTCTCAGCGCTGGCGCCCGATCTCGTCGACCACCCCATAGCTCGCGCCTGGGCTGGGCTGCGGACCTTCGCCCCAGACCAGCGCTTCGTGATCGGGCCTGATCCGCGCCTGGGCGGCCTGTTCTGGGCCACCGGTCTCGGCGGGCACGGCCTGACCACGAGCGGAGCCGTCGGCACCCTCGGCGCGCGAGCGATCTGCGGTGAGCTCGAGTCGAACCTCGAGCTAGCCCCCTTCGACCCGGGTCGCTTCGTGCTCGTGGGAGGGGAGTCATGAGCGACACCCTGACTCGCTTCACCGCCAGCCTCTCGATGCCCCTGCTCCTCGTAGCGGCCCTCTTCGGCGCGGGCGTGGGCTACGTCCGCTACCAAGCTGAGCGCCAGGGCCTAGAGCCTGTCGTTGAGCCCTCCGAGACCCCGGTCTTCGCGACGCCGACCCCCAGCCCCGAGCCTGTGGTCGAGCCGGCCTCGACCCCGAGCCCCGAGCCCAGCGCCAGCCCGCGCCGTCCGGCTTCCAAGGCAGGCGCCGCAGCAGCCCTCGAAGCCGGCGACTTCAAGGAGGCGATCCGCCAGGGCGAGGTCATGCGGGCCGACGCGATCGTGGAGGAGGCCTACCTCCTCCAGGCCCTGACCCGCTCGATCCAGCCCGGCCGCTTCGCCAAGGCGGAGGAGGTCCTCGAGGTCACCCTGACCAAGGGCGGGGTCGTGGTAGGTCTCGTCGAGGGAGAGGGGACTCGGCTCCTCGAGCAGGTCGACGGCCACGAGCGACGCCTGACGCCGAGCGAGGTCGTCTCCGAGCGGACCCTGAGGGGAGCAGAGCGCACCCGCGCGCTGAAGGGGCAGTTCGAGGCTGCCCGGCGCAAGCTCGGGCCGAGCGCGGGCGCCTTGGCCCTTCACCGCCTGGCCTACCTCTCCTTCAGCGCGGGCTTCCGTCTTCAAGGGACGAAATATCTGCGAGAGGCGCTCAAGCTCAAGGACGGCGCGATCCTGGTCGACATGTTCGGCGAGGGCGACTTCGATCGCCTGCACCACGCCCGAAGCGTCCTGGCTGGCGATCCCGTGGAGGAGCCCATAGCCCGCGTGGACCCTCGGCCCGATCCGATCAGGCCAGACCCCGTCACTCCGGACCCGGTCACGCCAGACCCCGTCACGCCGGATCCCGTCACGCCGGATCCGACGCCGCTCACGAGCGACAAGCGTCCAGGCCGCCGCTACGAGCGCCCCAAGGGCCCTGACTCGGTGATCGAGAGCTCCGCTTGGAGGAAGGCCGACGAGTCCTACAAAGCGGGTCTCGAGGTCTACCGCCAGACCTTCGGCCTGAGCAACCGCGCAGCCGCGGTCGGGGTCAAGGCAGCCCTCAGCGAATTCCAGCGCGCCCAAGAACTCCTGGGCCCCCTCAGCGAGAAGCACCCCGATCACTACGAGCTAGAGCACCGCCAAGAGGAGCTCGCCAAGCTGATCATTGACTGCCACCGCCGGCAGAACATAGGCGACTAGCGCGGGAGCGCCTCAGTCTTGGGGAGCGAGCATAGAGCTGGACCGCTAGAGTCAGTGGGCGACATGTCGGAGAGTCCTGTTGAGTGATTCTGCAGCTCGCGCGCGAGAGCGCGAAGCCCTCCGCGGAGAGGTAAGCGCTACCGCAGAGTCGCTCCTGGATCAGATGCGGGCGGGAACCTTGAGCCTCCAGCGGGTTCGCGTGGGGGCCTGCCTCGGCTTCGAGGCCGCTCAGGCAGCCTTGGGCGAGGAGATTCCCGTCGATGAACTGGCAAGTTGCTTGATAGCTGCGGGACCTGAAGCAGTCGCTCGAGCCCTCGCAGCATGTGGGCGTGCAGTCGCTGGGTCTCAAGCACCTGCCCCGATTCACGCCCTCGAGAGCTGGATTCTCTGCCCCTGCGCTAGACACCTGGAGGTGTGCCGCGAAACCTGCAGGAGGACTCAGTTTCCCGACGCTGCCGCTGAGATCGGGGCGCTCGGAGTGTCGGCTTTGGAGGCCCCTGCGGAGGCCGGGCTCCGCTTGGCAGAGGCGCGTTCGATTGCCGTGGAGGGGCTAGAGAATCGGCTGTATCTGACCCAATCAAACGTGAGGTTCGAGGACCACGTGGACGAGGAGATTCGAGCCTGGGTTGGGTCCTGGGCGCTCGGAACTGCAGATTTGGTTCGCTCTTGGTCACTGAAGGCCGAGGCTGGCCACTATCACGAGGACTACCTGGTGCCCCTCCTCGAGAGCGCTCGAGCGGCTGGCGACCTTGACGAAGCAGCTGCCGCGCAGGCGCATCTGGCCCACTTCCACTATCGCTACTTCCACCACTTGGATCTGGCGATCGAACACGGACGGCAAGCTGCGGAGGGCCTTCGATCGCGGTCCCGGCCAGACCTCCTCGGGCTCGCGCTCTATGCAATCGCTGCGAGCAACGAGGCTCTTCGCGAAGACGACCGGCCGCCACCCGCGGGTGTCGTCCTGTCCTCTTTCGAGGAGGAGAGGAGCCTCATGGAGGAGGCCGCACGATTGCTCGAAGAGTCGGAAATGCCAATGGTCGGTTACTGCGCGGGGGAGGCTTGGGTTTCTCTGGCGCGCTACGCGCACGACTTGGGAGAGCACGAGCGAGCGAGTGCCGAACTGCTGCGCGCAGTGCCCTCCTTCGAGCGCTCCGGGTCTCAGCTCCGGGCCCCGGCCACGCTTCACTTGCTCGGGACCTGGGCTCTCGAGCGAGGGGAGTTTGCGCTCGCAAAGAGGAGCGCAGAGACAGGGGTGGAGCTCACGAAGGTCGGGCTCAGTCGTCTCGTCCGACGTTGGGAGGCCTTCTGCTGGGATCTCCTCGGGGACGCACTCGTCGGCCTAGGCGACCGAGTGGAGGCGCAGAGTTGCTACGCATGCGCCCACAGGCACTTTTGGGCATTCGACAGCACTCCCCGTCGCCTGGTCCCGAAGTATCGTGACCTGGGATTTGACCTCAGGGACTAGCTCGCTAGCGCGGGAGCGCCTTCTCGACTGTGTCGGCGAGGCGTCCAAGGGGGTCGCCCTCGAGCTCCTTGTCGCGCTTCTTGGCGGCGATTCCGGCCTTGTTGAGCTCGACCTTGACCTCGACCGAGACCACGCCGCCGTCCTGAATGGCCGCTCGGGCGAAGAGGGGTTCGAAGTGGCCGTCGGGGCTGCTGACGTGAATCAGGTATTCCTCGCTGCGGCAGGGAATGTCGTTGAGGCGGGCCGAGCTCTCTCCACGAGCGGAGCGGCCGGCCTCCTCGACGCGAGCCTCCACGGCTCGGACGGGGTCCCCGGTCTCCTGATCGAAGGCGTGGACGACGAAAGCTCCCGAGCAGCCACAGCCGGCGAAGCTGAGGGTCAGGGCCAAGAGGGACAGGAGATAGGCGAGTCGCTTCATGTCAGCGATTCTGCCCGATCGAGGCTCTCAGCGTGAGCCCTCCTGGCTCGCTGCGATCGATCGACCTTCGGCGTGCGTCATGTCAGGAGACGGGGTTCACATGTCGTGTTACAACCCCTCAGCCTGATTCTAGTTAGGTGCGGAGGAGGCTCTCATGGCGGGCATGCTCACGGACAAAGTCGCGATCGTCACCGGCGGAGGCCGCAACATCGGAGCAGCGATCGCGTATCGCCTCTTCGAGGAGGGCTGCAACGTCGTCGTATGCGCCCGGACGCAGGAGGAGATCGACCACACCGCTGGCGTGATCCAAGAGCAGGGCGGGCGCGCCTTCGCCGTCAACTGCGACGTCTCCAAGGAAGAGGACGTCAAGCGCGTCCTCGACGCCGCGGTCAAGTTCTTCGGGCGGGTCGACTTCCTGATCAACAACGCAGGAAACTACTTCAGCAAGCCCTTCGCTGAGACCACGGCCGCCGACTTCGACACCCTGGTGAACTCCAACCTCCGCGGCGCCTTCCTCTTCAGCCAGGCGGTCCTCCCCGAGCTGAAGAAGGTCGAGAGCGGACGCATCGTCAACATGAGCTCGCTCTTCGGCGTGATCCCCGGCTCGAACGTGGCCGGATACGCCGCCGTCAAGGCGGGCCTGATCGGGTTCACCAAGGCGCTGGCTCGTGAGCTCCACGCCGACGGCGTGAACGTCAACGCCGTCTGCCCTGGCGAGGTCGACAACGAGACCGAGGTCGAGACCGACGAGACCCGCCGCGGGCTGGGTCGAGTCCTGCGTCCCCGCGACGTGGCCGACGTGGTGGCCTACCTCCTGACCGAGGGCTCGAGCCAGATCACCGGCGCCGCGATCCAAGTCCCGGGGCAGACCGACTTCAGCGTCGCTCAGATCACGCCCTCCGCCTAGAGGGCCAGCCGGTCCCGCGCCTTAGTCGGCGAGGGCTCTCAGGAAGCTCTCCGCCGAGGGGAGCCGATCAGCAGCTCGGGTGGCCAGGCAGCGAGTGATCGCCTCCGCCAGACCCGGCGGTGTCTCTGCGCACGCCTCCGCGAGCGGGGTGTAGTCGGCTGCCATTAGCTTCTTGAGGATCGGAAACGTTCCTCGTCCCTCGTCTGGGTAGGGCGAGCGCCCTGCCAGGCAGTGGTAGAGGACACCGGCGAAGGCGTATAGATCGCCTGCCACGCTGACTGAACGGCTGTCCTGGACGCACTCTGGCGGGAGGTAGGGCAAGTCCGCGATCATGCCCCGGCTTGCCGTCACAGCGATCCCCGAGAGGCCGAGAGGGAGCTCGAGGTCAGGCAAGACTTGGAGCGGCCAGCTCGGGCTCTCGTCGAGCAAGAGATCCCGCGGCTTGAGCGCGCGCAGCCTCCCCCTTTCGTGGAGCGTGCTCAGGAACTCGAGGCCGGCCTTGGCCACCTTCAGCGTCGCTTCGACTCCCAGCGCCTGACCTGCCAAGACGTCGGGTAGAAAGCGTGCGCTGAGCGCGGGAGCCTCCAGCACGAACACAGGATCGGGGCCGACCTGCGCGTGGCCGAAGATCCTGAGGACGTGCCTGGGTGAGTCCTGGTTCGCCACGAGGCGCTCTACTCGAGCCGCGTGGTCGATGCGCAAGTCCTGGCACTGGGTGCCCCTCCGCACGCAGTGGAGCACTCGTCCACCCTGGATCGTGTCGAGGCCCTCCCACCACTCGAGCTCATGGAGCGACCAGAGGAGCCTGCCGACCGAGTAGCGGCCCTCTACCAGGCCGCCTTCGCGAAGCACGTCTACGGCTGGGAGCCCTTGAGGAGCATCTTGGCGATGGTCTGGAGCTGCATGTTGGTCGTGCCCTCGTAGATCTGACCGATCTTGGCGTCCCGGTAGTACTTCTCAATGGGGTACTCGTGGGTGAAGCCGTTTCCGCCGAAGAGGTTGACGGCTTCGCTGGCGACGCGCTCGGCGGCTCGCGAGGCGTAGAGCTTGGCGTAGCAAGCCTCGGTCAGGAAGTCGAGGCCAGCGTCGCGGCGACGCGCGGCGTCCCAGACCAGGAGGCGCGCGGCGTGGACCTGCGTCGCCATGTCGGCGAGCTGGAACTGGACGCCCTGGTTGTCAGCGATCGCCTTTCCGAACTGCTTGCGGGTCTGGGTGTAGTCCACCGCGTGCTGGAGGGCGCCAGCGGCTAGGCCGACCATTTGAGCGCCGATGGCGATCCGACCCTCGTTGAGGGTCTCGATGGCGACCTTGTAGCCCTTGCCGATCTCGCCCACGATCCGCGACTTGGGGACCCGGACGTTCTCGAAGAGGATCTCGCAGGTCGAGCTGGCCCGGATCCCGAGCTTGTCCTCTTTCTTGGAGACCGAGAAGCCCTCTTGATCGGCGTCGACGAGGAAACAGGTGATCCCGCGGTAGCCGAGGGACTTGTCGACCGTGGCGAACACGGCGAACACGCCGGCTTCCTTGGCGTTCGTGATCCAGAGCTTGTGTCCGTTGAGGACGTAGTGATCACCGTCTTCCTTGGCCTCGCAAGCCAGGGCGAAGGCGTCGCTCCCGGAGCCAGCCTCAGAGAGGGCGTAGGCCGCGACGGTGTCGGTGCAGGTCCGGGGGAGGACCTCCTTTTTGATCTCGTCGCTCGCCCAGCGCATGATCAGGTTCTGGAAGAGGGTGGTCTGAACGTCGACCATCACGGCGACGGCCGGATCGACGCGGGCCAGCTCCTCGACGACCAAGATCGCCTGGAAGAAGCTGCCGCCCTGGCCACCGAACTCCTCGGGGACCTCGACGCCCATCAGCCCCATCTCGAAGCACTGGTCGATGACCTCCTTGTCCATGGCAGCGGCCTGGTCCATGGCGGTCACGCGAGGCTTGATCACGGACTCCGCGAACTCGCGCACCGCCTCACGGAGAGCTTCCTCTTCCTCGGTGAGCTGGGTCAGGGCTTGGACATGATCGGACACTGCGGCTCCCTCGTTGGGGCGGCCTCTCGGCCGCGTAGAGCCGGCATCTTGCGCAAGACCGCGGATGAATCAAGGCAGCGGGTGAGCGTTTAGGAGAGCCAATTCGGTCTCGCCAAACCCACCCTCAGAAGCGCAGCCTCTTCGCCGTCGCGGAGCCAATGACGAGGCTCAGCCGCGCAGCTAACCCGATCTCGCCAACCCCCGCCACTCAGAAGCAGAGGCCGCCTCCGCTGTCGCGCCTGGGCTGCGGAGTGCTTGCGGGCCCTCCGTGCACCAAGGCGTGGTCGATCACCCCTCAGAGCAAGCGCTCCGCGTGCGTTCCGCGGACCCAAAGACGGGGTGTTGGGGGGCGTAGCCCCCCATCAATACAGAGGCGGGATCAGGAGCTCTTGGCCGACGGTGAGGTGCATCGGGTTATCGATCCCGTTGGCCTCGGCAATGATCCGCCACTCGGACGGGTTCCCGTACTCCTTGCCGGCGATCCAAGACAGGGTGTCGCCCTCCTTGACGACTCGCCGCTTGGTGTGGTCGGGCGAGTGTCGGGGCTTGGCTTGGAGCTGCTCCTCGGGGGTGCTGTATTCCACGAAGGTGCAGTTGGCCACAGCGCGGACCGGAGTCCCGTCGTCGAGGAACATCACGAAGCGCGTCGAGAGGGACTGCAGGAAGCACTTGAAGTTGAGCTTCTTGCCCCACACGAAGAGCAGGTAGGGCGGGCGGTGAAGGTCGGGGTTTACGAGCTGGAGGATCTCGAGCTTGTCGGTCCACTGCCTCACGTCGCGGGCCGCGCCCTCGAGCTCATAGGCGTCGAAGAAGAGCTCCACGTTCAAGCGCATCGCGGCGCCGCTCGTCCACTCGTAGAGCGGCGAGTCGAGGCCCTGAATGTTGTGCTCAGCCCAAGGCGCGAGCTTCGTGAACGTGTACTCGCGCGGGTTGAAGCAAATGTCGAACTCGTCCGAGGTGTCGAGGTTGCGGATCTTGGCTTTGACCAAAGACATCTGAGCCTCCTAGGACGCGCGCCGCGGTCGCGGCGAACGGACGAGGGAAGTGAGCGGGCTTTGACCAGGGCGGACGAAGCGGGGCATTAGTAGAGACCTCCACGTCGTTCGCGTTCGATCATGAGCTCGCGCTTGATCTGCGAGTAGAGCTGATTGACGAGGACACTCAAGTCCTGTGGCGGAGTCGCGAGGTGAGAGCTCTCGAGCTCGTTGCTCTGGGTCGTGGCCAGGCCGCCGCCGTCAGTGCCGCCGGGATCGACGTCCGCAGCGCGCTTGTAGAGGACCTCGCCACCTCGGCCGGCGCTGGTTGGAGCGCGCCCCGCTCGGCGTCTTCCGCCGCCGGCGCTCGGAGCAGGACCGCCCGGTCCCGCCGGGGCGGCCGGAGCTGGGCCGGGGCCGCTCACGAGGCGAGTGTGCTCCATGTCTGGGGCGCCAAGCGCTCCTCCCCAGGCCTGGCTCGGGAGCTGGGGCCAGGCGGCTCGCGCCGGGGCCGGCGCGCTGGGGCGGACGCCGCTGGGGCGAGGTGCGCCTGCCTGGGGCGACCCTCCGCCCGCCGGGAGCGCGAAGGAGCCCGCGCTGGCTGGCCAAGAGCCGCCTGCGCTGCCGCTCAGTAGGGAGCCCGCGATCGGAGCAGCGCCGGTCTGCGGGAGGATCTGGTTCCCACCCTGACTTGGCCTTCCGGGCGTCATTGGGGCCGAGCGCGTGCTGACGCGCTCCGCGATTCGACTGCTCTCGAAGCCAGCGCGGCCGACCGCCGGCGCACCCCCAAAGGTGCCGCCGAAGCCCGCCGGGGCGAGGGATCCCCCGCCAGCCGCCAATCCGCTAGCCGCCAGCCCGCCGGCCGCTAGGCCAGCGCCCAGGCCCCTCGCGGCGCTCATGCCGCGTGGAGCGAGGCCTCGGACTCCAGCTCCGAAGCCTCCAGCGCTGAAGCCTCCAGCGCTGAAGCCATGGCCATGGGCGGGGATCGATCCTGTCGGCCCAAAGCCAGACCCACCTGAGGCTTGGGCGGAGTCGCGGCGGATCAGCTCCGAGCCGGGTCTCCTGCTACTCCAACGAGGACCCTCGCTTCGGGCGCCCAGCGCTCCAGCTCGAGGTCGGGAAGGGGTCCCAGAACCCAACTCCCTGTGGCCGGGAGCGAATCGACTCACACCAGAGCCCGCCTGGCCAACAGGTGTCGATAGGGGACGTCCGCGACCGGCGCCGCGCGAGAAGGCTTGGGCGCCGAGGGGGGCGGAGGCCCCGCCGCTCGCGTCGAGCTGCTGGCGCGCCAGGCCCTGCCAACCGCCGCTCGGCATGACCGATCCCTGAGCGCGGGGCGCGACGAGGCCGCCGCGGGGAGCGTCGCCGTATGCGTCGCGACCGGATTGCGCGAAGCCGCGAAGGAGTCCGCCGTCGGCGGCGCCCAACGCGCTTGCGCCCGGCGAGCCTACGCCCAGAGAGCCTGTGCCCAGCGAGCCTATGCCCAGCGAGCCTATGCCCAGCGAGCCTGCACCCAGAGAGCCTGTGCCCAGAGAGCCTGTGCCCAGTGAGCCTGCGCCCAGAGAGCCTGTGCCCAAGGGGCCCGCCCCGAAGGAGCCGCGCCGCGCGGGGCTGGCGCCGAGCGAGGCGTGCAGAGGTCCAGTCCCCGCGAATGCTCCTGCGCCGGCGCGGGGTCGCGAGCCTATGGGCGGCCGCCGAGTCGAGGCAGAAGAGGCCACTGCGTGCGCCAGGTCGTCTCGGCTGCCGAGGGAGAGCGCGCCGCGCCCGGAGTGCGTCGCCGGTCGGCCGAGGAGGTGGCGCGAGAGGTCGGCCCCTGGCTGGGAGCGATACGCCGACCCAGAGCCCGCCGGCGCGAGGCCGCCGACGAGGCGAGCGGGGTTCGCCATGACCTGGGAAGGCCACATCAAGCCGCGCTCGGACATGAAGGGCGCCACGTCGCCGCCGCCTCGAGCCGCGAAGGGCTGCCAAGACGACGTCTGCTGAGGACGACCCGGGAGCTCGAAAGAGAGTCGAGGTGCTTGGCCTGCCCCAAGTGGGCTCTGGAGTCCGGTCGCTCCAGCCATGAGCCCCGAGCCAAGGGCCAGGGCGCGGTGCGGCGCGAGTCCCGGGCGAGCTCCGATCTTGGGGGTCGACCCCGCGGGAGCGAAGGGCGTCCGACCCGGTCCTTGAGCCCCGAACCTGCTCAGGTCAAAGCCAGAGCCGAAGCTCGAGGAGGGAGCCGATTCGCCGGCGGGAGTCAGACCACGCGAGCGGGGCGAGAAGACGCTGGGCAGCCCGCGACCGGCGGACTCGACGCGGCGGTGCTGCCCGGTTCCCCGAGTCCAGTTTCGACTGGCGGCGTCGAAGTCCCAGCGACGGTTAGGAGCGCTGAGGGGAGCGCCGCCAAACTGCGGAGCTCCTGGCGTGGATCCGACCCCGAGACTCTGGAGGCTAGGGGCTCCGGGCCCGAGACCGCCTGGTGCGGGGAGGGTCAGCCCGCCACGGGGCGCGTAGCTGCCGCGAGGCGTGGCCCCGATCGGCTGCGCCCAGCGAGTAAAGCTCTGAGGCGTGCCCGCTTGGGAAAGTCCACCGGCGACGCTAGGCCCGCTGAAGTCGAAGCGAGGGAGGGTGCCTGCTCCGAAGCCGGGGCTCGCGAAGGATCCTCCTGCCTCGAACCCCTGGCCTCGGGCTCCGAGGCCACTTGGGAAAGCGCCGCCGAGGTCGAGGCTCCCGAGGCCGCCGAAGTCGAGGCCGGCGAAGGAGGGGAGCCCCTGAGAGGGACCGGCCTGGCCGCGGCCAGCTTGGGCGAAGCCGAGGGGAAGTCCGTGGCCTAGAGAGGGGAGACGCGCTCCTTGCCCAAGCGTCGCCTGGGGGCCGAAGCCGCCGCCCGGGGAGGGACTGGCCCCGGCGCGAGGACCGCCTTGGGCTCCCCCAACGCGGGGCGGGAGCTGCCAGCCAGCAGGCAATAGGGATCCGGGGCCCCTGGGGAGTCGCCCGAAGCGGTTGTGAGTGCTCTGGCCTGCGGCTTGACCGGCCTCAGCGCGTCCGAGGGGGCCGCCCGAGAGCGAGGGAAGGAGCGGTCCCCAAGAGCCGCCAAGAATCGTCGACGCAGGACTTCCTGCGGCGCTGGCGAAGCGGAGGCCGCCGCCGGGGAAGAGGGGCCGGCTGCCGCCGAGGTCTGGGGCAGGGAGCTCTAGCGAACCCGGAAGGGAGCCGCGGAAAGAGCCGAGCTGGGCCCCTCGCGGGCGCGGTGAGCTGGGGAGCGCTGACCCTGCAGCCCCGAAGCCAGGGAAAGGACCCAAGGAGCCGAAGCCGGGGAGCCCACCGCCGCCGAAGTTGGAGAGGCCACCACCGCCGAAGCCGCCGAAGTTGGAGAGGCCACCGCCGCCGAAGCCGCCGAAGCTGGGGAGCCCGCCACCGCCGAAGCCGCTGAAGCTGGGGAGCCCACCACCGAAGTTGGGGAGGCCGCCGCCGCCGAAGCTCGGACTCTGTCCACCTGGGAAGTTGGAGCCGCCAGGCAGGCCGAAGGCACCGAAGGAGGGGCTGTGGAACTGAGCAGGAAGTCCTCGGGAGACGCCTCTTGAACCTCGCTGCAGCCCCGGGGAAGAGGGCCAGTTGCCGGAACCCGAGAGGCTGGGGAAGGAGCCACCCAAGCCGCCGCTGCCGAAGCTGGGGAGCCCGCCGCCGCCAAAGCCGGGGAGTCCGCCAGAGAAGCCAGGGAAGCGGGGCAGTCCACCGGGGGCTCGTGGGGCCTGGGCCGAGGGACCGAAGCTCCCGAAGCTAGGGACTCCGCCGAACCCGGCTCCGCCCGCGAAGTCGAAGCGCGGGGGATTCCCAAAGCTGGAGCCACCAAAGCTGGAGCCACCAGAGCTGGATCCGCCAAAGCTGGCGCCGCCAAAGCTGGGGAAGCTGAAGCTCCCCCCGCCTAGACCTGAGCGGGCGCCCTGGACCGGGCGCGCTCCACCGAACTCAGGGAGCGGCCCCCCCGCGAGGCGAGGCGGCTGGAAGCCGGACCCTGCAGGGAAGAGGGCTCCGGGGCCGCTGGGGAAAGAGCTCGTAGGGAAGCCCGCTCGACTCGCCGGACCCCAGGGGGCGCCGCTCGGGCGCCCTCCGACGCGGGGGAGAGCGCGCCCCAGGCCGGGGAAGGAGCCGAGCCCCGAGGGACGAGGCCCGCTGGCGAGGGGGCTGCCGCCCATGCTGGGGAAGCCGCGCAAGGCAGCGCTGGGAAAACTCCAGCCGCCTGGGAGGAAACCGGGGCTAAAGGTCGAGAGCTGACGTCCAGTGCCCGGCGAGCCGAGGTGCGGGCGACCAAATCCGTCGAGCCCGACCTGAGGCAAGAGTCGAGAGCCGCCAGGGAGACGGGGCATGCCGCCGGCCGGCAAGGAGGGAAGCGAGCCGCCGCGCCAGGAGCGTCCTGCGCTCAAGGACCGAGCGCTCTGCCTGCCTCCGCCGCCGAAGAGTCCGCGGGGGACGCTTCCGAGGCCGCTCAGGAGTTGGGAGACCGAGGGGGCGAGGCCGCCGCCGCGTCCCAGACCGAGCCCCTGGGGGAGCCCGAAGGCGAGGGCCGCTCCGCGTCCGCCGAGGCCCAACCCACCGAAGCTCCCGCCCAACCGCGGAAGGCCAGCGCCAGAGAAGCCCCGGCCCAGAGCCGCGGCTGAAGGTAGCCCGCCGGCGCGGCCGAGCTTGAAGGGGGCGCCGCGTCCGCTCGGGGCCGGGCCCGAGACCCCGCCGCCAAAGGCCGCGGGGAACCCACGCAGGCCAGGCGAGCCTGCACCGGGGAATCCTGCGCCCGCGAAGCCGCTCCCCAAGTGTCCGCCTCCGAAGCCAGGGAAGCTAGGGAAGCGTCCTCCACCGCCGCCATGGCGCGGGGCCTGGCCCATGGCCAAGCGGCTCAGGCCGGGCGCTCCCCAGCCCGCGTTGGGCAGGGGCGGGAGGCCCGGGGAGTAGCTCGGCTGGGAGCCGCCGCCGAATCCGAGGGCCAGGTGACCGAACCCACCCGGCGCGCGACTCAGGGCGCGATAGCCGCTGCTGGCGCGGGCCGCGCCGCGGAGGCCGCCGCCGCGCAGCCCCAACATGGCCGCGATATTCGGACCGATCCCCGCCGGGCGCATGCCCGAGGGGAGCGAGCCGCTCTTGAGCGCGCGGAGCGTGGACTGAACGGGGCCGCCGGGCATGGCGCCCAGGGACCCGAAGTTGGCTGTCCCCCCGGGACCGAATCCTGAGAAGCCTCCTCCGCCGCCAAAGCCAGGCAGACCTGCGAACCCCGGCATGCCAGGCATGCCTGCCCCAAGCTGACCCGCCACCAGGGGCGGGAGCGCCAGCCCCGAGAGGTCGAAGCCCATGCCCAGGCCTAGGGGGCCCGTGGGACCGTCGACGCCGACTTCTTGAGCTATGGGGAGCACGAAGCGGAGCCGCGTCAGACCGGGGCCGAAGTCCTCGAAGTCCCGGAAGTCCGCGAAGGCGCCCAGGCGCAGCCGGGCGAAGGGATCGCTCCCGCCGCCGTAGAGGGCGTCTAGGATCCCGAGGCGACGGTCCATGTCGCCGAGGCGGTTCGTGTAGCGCTCGACCCACTGGTCCGCGCGCCCAGCCCAGGCGGTGACCTGGGTCATGCGCGCCACCCGCTCTTCGACGCGCTGGAGGAGAGCCAGTCCGACTTCGGGTCGGCGAAGCATGGCCGGGAGGCGCTGGCTGCGCTCTTCGAGGCGACCCAGGAGGCGATCGAGGAAGGTCGCGGTGTCGGGGGGGCCTGCGCTGCCCGCGGTGACCGGAGCGGGGGCCGCGAGGGCTAGGACGCTCGCGACCGGGTGCTGGGGCAGGTCGCCTAGCTCGAGGAGGTGCCCGAATCCGACTGAGAGGTTGCGGAGCTCGTCGCCAGTCCCGACGGCGCGGACGCCGCGCTCGAGGGCTGCCCGGAGCGCCATTCGAGCTTCGTTGGGAGCCGTGAGTTCGAGGGGACCCCAGAGCTCGAGGGCCTGGGCCCGGAGCGGCTCGGCGCCCTCTTCGTCGCCGCGGGACACGGCCTCCAGGAGCTCGCCGAGGGTCTGGCTGAGGTCGAGGGCCCGGGGGGTCGGAGCGAGGGCGGGGTCGTCGTGCGGGAGGAGCGCTCCCAGGCCGCTCTGAAGCGTCGCGTCGGGACCTTCGAGCTGGGCCAAGGCTTGGCCGGTAGCAGGGAGGAGTCCGCCTTGGCCGAGTCCGAGGGTCAGCGTCAGGACGTAGTCGAAATAGATCGCGCGGGGGCCCGCTTTGAGGGCGGCGGCGGTCTGGACGAAGGCCTCGCGGACCTGGAGTTCGAGCCGACGGCGCATCCGGGGAGCCAGCTCGCCTGCGCAAGCTCCGAGGGCTCGCAAGGCGGCCAGGCGCACGCTCCCGGCGCCTTCGGCCGGGTCACCCAAGGAGCGCACGAGCTCGCCGGCCGCGCTCGGGAGCTGCGCGTCGCGACTGGGCGAAGGCGGGGCCTCGGCCAGAGCAATGAAGAGGGTCAAGACCTCCACGCGCTAGGCCTCCCCTCGCGTCTCGTGGGCGCTCAGGCTCACTTCTTCATCTCGAAGCCGTCGTGGGCCAACTCAATGGCCTCAATGGCCAGCTCGTCGGTCGCGGCCGCGAAGTCGGGGCCCTCGTAGCGGCAAGGCCAGGCGTTCTTGAACTCCCAGCGCGAGACCGGGTCGCCCTTTTGGTCGAGGGCCACGATCGACCCGTTGCGCCGCGTGATCTTGCCCTGGACCGTCTCCTTGACCCAGGTGAAGAGCTCCAGGCTCTCGGTGGTGCCGCGCCGAAGGACGAGGTTGGTGTAGCGCGTCCCGCCGACCAGCTTGTGGTGCCGCGAGTTTTCGCCGCCCTCGTAGAGCTCGACGACCTCGAGTTGCACGTCGAGGCCTTCCACGGCGCGGAAGTCGGTCACGCCGTCCAGGCCGTCGATCTTGACCTGAAAGCGATAGCGCTGGTTGAACCGGTCCAGCAAGTTCTTCACAGGATCCTCCTGGGGCGTCGCTAGCTGACGGGCTCTTCGGTGATGATGTCTTTGGCCTGCTGGCCGATCTGAAACACGATGAACTCTGCGGGGCGCACGGCGGCGAGTCCGATCTCGCAGTGCAGCTCGCCAGCCTCTCGCGTCTCGGGCGGGTTCAGGTCTTCGTCGCAGCGGACGAAGAAGGCCTGCTCGGGGACGTCGCCTTGAAGCGCGCCCTCTCGCCAGAGGTCGTAGAGGAAGGAGTTGATTTGGCGCTCGACGGCCTTCCAAGTGTTCCACTCGTTGGGCTCGAACACGGCCCACTCACAGCCCTCAGCGATGGTGCGCTGGACCATGATGAACAGGCGGCGGACGTTGAGGTGGGCCCAGCTCGTGTCGCTCGAGAGGGTGCGGCAGCCCCAGGGCCGGATCCCGCGGCCGCGGAAGGAGCGGGTGCAGTTGATCCCTTCGGGCGCGAGGAGGTCTATGGAGTCCTTGCCGAGCTTGCGCTCGAGGCCCAAGACGTCCTTCAAGACGAGGTTGGCCGCGGCGCGGTGGACGCCTTCCTCGTGATCGGTGTGGGCGGTCAAGCCGGCAATGTGACCCGAGGGCGGCACGAGGCGGACGGCGCCGTGGGCGCCGGTCGGGTCTTGAACCCGGAGCCAGGGGTAGTAGAGGGCGGCGTATTTGCTGTCGAAGCGATCTCGCCAGTCGCGGGCCTCGTCGAGGTCGAAGCCCCGCGGGACGTCGAGGAGCGCGACGTGGAAGCGGCGCCGCTCGCAGAAGTCCACGATCGCCCGCTGGGTCGCCTCGACCTCGTTCAGGGTCATGGAGCCGCGGTCATAGGCCGTCTGGAGGTCTGGCGCGCAGATCATGCCCACGTCGTCGAAGTCCTCGAGGGACATGAGTCCGGTCCGGCCCGCGCCGCCGCCGAGAAAACCCGAGTCGACGCCGAGGAAGTCGCCGGCGCTGGCGCCGCTGGCGCCGTCGGAGCCACCGACCAGGCCCTGCTCGAGCTCGGCTTGGGGGAGGTTGAAGGGCGCTGGGGTCCGGCTGTCGAGGCTCTGGACTTGGACCACGGCCGAGCGCTCGTTGACGATGGTCTCGAAGGAGCGCGAGTGCCCGCGGCTGAACACGAGGTTGTCGTGGATCTCGAAGCCGAAGGGGCTCACGACGGTCAGCTGGAGCTCGACGCCTTCGATCTTGGCCTCGTCGTAGTTGGCGCGGAGCGCCTCCTTCTTGCTCCAGCTGATCTTCTTGCGCGCGACCTCGGTCAGGGTCACGTATTCGGAGCGCGCGCCGTCGCTGATTCGGACCACGGCGCCGGGCTCGAAGCCCTTGGTCAGGGTGACCTCGGCTTCGTTGGCGCCGCGAGGGAGGGGGCCGATCCCGCGAGTCCGGGGGGGTCGGGATCCGCTCTGGAGCTTGACCTTGATTCGCTGGCCCCAGCCGCCGGGGTCCTTGGCCTCGACCTTGAGGGTCGGCCGGCCGTAGAGATCGCGGAGGGTCAGGCCGGCGCAGCTGGCCGCGTCCTCGCCCTCGGTCTGACCGCAGCGAATCACGACCGCCTCCCGCCCTCCGTTGGCGAAGAAGCTAAACACGGACTGGGGGAGGAGATAGTCCCCGCTGAACCCACCGTAGAGGGCCTCGAAGCTGTTCCAGGAGGTCAGCCGGAGGGGACGACCGACGGGGCCGCGGGTAGAGAACCCGAGGAAGGCCGTGGCGTGGATCGGCGCCCGAGAGAGCCGGCCGCGAGCGGCGACCTGGGCCTCGCTTTGACGCTGAAAATAGAGATCGGGGGTCTGGTATTGAGCCATGGCGGAAGCAGCGTGCGTCGCCGTATCTCCTTACGCCGCAATGGATTGCGTGCGTAAAACAATTCTAGCACGCAGGATGGGCCATAGCTACGCGGGACCTAGGTTCGTGAGAGCAACGCCCCTCGAGCGTAAAGCCCGGTAAGTCCGCGATTTAGCAGGCAGAGGCGAGCTAGGAGTAGTCTCTCGTGAGCCAAGCGTCGAAGGACAGTGGCTGCCCTTCGGCGAAGAGAGGGAGCAGTCCTCCAGCGTCTTCACCAGGGTCGAACCACACATGTCCGAAGCCCTTGGTGTCAACGAGGAGGCGGAAGGACTCGCCCTGACTGCCTGGGGTGGGGAGTTCAAGAAGCAGGCAGGGTGAATGCTCTTCGGCGTAGGTCTCGGACCAGGCCGCATGGGCAACGCCGAGGGGGCGTCCTGGCTCCAGATGCGCTGCGGCACCTTCTCCGCTGACGAGGGGGTCTCCGGTCTGCGGGTCACGGGTGGTGGGGCCACCCAAGAGCTCGAGCAGCGAGCCTGGCTCAGAAACTCGCTCCAGGCCTCCTGCGCTTCGGGCCTCGGCTGGGCGAGAGCGGAAATCTGCAAGCCTCTCCTGCAGTGCCCTGCCGCCGAGTGCTCCGTCTCCGATGGTCTCGAGGAGCTCGCGGTAATCCGCAGGAAAGCGAATCCCGAGCTCACCCTCCGCTGCGTCCACCTCGCGCGCCGCCAGCGGAGCGGGCAAGGGCGTGTGATAGATCACGCCTTGGAGGTGTGGGGTTCCTTGGTCTTGGGCGACGCTCTCGCGAAGCGAGGACGCGAGCGCTCGAACGCCTGGGTGGTGAAGGCTGGGGAGGGCGTCATAGCGCGCCGCTCGCTCTGCGGGGCTGGTTGTGGGTGGGGCGGCCAGCCTCGGCGAGGCCCGAGGGGCCTCCAAGCGAAGCCGCTCTGCCGCAAGCAGAGCGTCGATCTCTGTGGGATCTCGAGCTTCAGGCTCCGGCGGTCGGAGAGGGGGAGCGGGTCTGCGCGCTCGCTCAGCTTCGAGTCGCGCTCGCTCGGCAGCCAGGGTCTTGTCAATGTCCTTGCGAGACCTCATGCACTCTCCCTCGAATTGAGTTGGACACGATCAGGCGCAGCAGGCGGGGTCGAGGCCCTTGCTGACGTCGCAGGGCCGATCGCTCTCGTCGGGGCAACGCTCGACGAGGTCGGCTAGGTCGTGGCGGAACTGCTGGAGCTGGGCGATCTGAGCGTCGAGGTCGGCGAGCTTCTCCATACCGCGCGCGCGGAGGTCTCCGCAGTTGAGCCCCTTGGTGTCCGCCTGGGACAGAAGTCCCTCGATCTCGGTCAGGGTGAAGCCGAGGGCCTTGGCCTGCTTGATCAGGGTCACGCGCCGGACGTAGGACTCGTCGTAGTCGCGGTAGCCCTTCCCGCGGGGACGCGGGTCGGGGAGCAGCTTGCGCCGCTCGTAGTAGCGGATCGTGTCGAGGGGAACGCCAGAGCGCTTGGCCAGTTCGCTGATCGTCATGCCAGGAAGTGTAGGCGCCAGGCGGACTTCAGCGGCGACCGATTTTTCCTCTTGAGTCTGGACCATGGTCCAGGCCCTAGCTTTTGAGCAGCACCTTGGAGCTGACCTAAAGGAGGTCCCATGTCCCGTCTGATTCTCTTCCTGAGCACCCTGACTCCCTTCGCTGCCGCCGCCGCCTCTTGCTGCGGCTGCGGCTGCACCGGTTGCGGCTGCTGCTAGACCAGAAGGAGGCGGAGGCTCCGGCTCAGTCGGGGTCTCCGCCTACTTCGCCCCCAAGGGGGGTTCGCCGCGCTCAACCGTCTCCGACGAAGCGAAGCTCCCCAACCCCACGCCTCCGACCCGCCAACACGCTCACGCCGCTGCCCTCTCCGGAGCGCTTCCTGCCAAGAGCACGCCCTCCGTGACCTCTGTTGACCTCCGTGGACTCTGTGAGTCAAGAAACAGCCCACAACCCGGCCAACTCGGGCACGGGTTCCTCCCAACCAACGCAGAGACGCGCTCCGAAGAGCGCGTCTCTGTTTACCAATCCGGCGGGGTTTACCAATCCGGCGGGGTTTACCAATCCGGCGGGGTTTACCAATCCGGCGGGTTGGTGAAGTTGAGGCCTCCCGAGAAGCCTCCGCCCCCAGGAACTCCGGCGGCGCCGCCGCCACCTGAGGACTTGTTGATCTTCTTGTTGATCTTCGAGATCTCCTGGACCCAGCGGTGCCGCTCGCGGTGGCTGAGGTCGAGGATCTCGTCACGCGTCCAGTGGAAGTGATACGCGACGTAGGCGATCTCCTGATACAGGCGATCCTCGGGGTAGCAAGCTATACCCCCCCCAACGAGCCCAGATCGAAGTCGAATTCACCGTTGCAGTGCGGGCAGGCGGTCTGGACGAGCGCTGAGCCGTCTTCGTTGATCCGGCGGTAGAACTCCTGAAGATAGGACAAGTCCGCCGAGTAAAGTCCCTCGACGACGTCCGTCGTGACGTTCTCGTCGGTGATCGTGCCCAGCTTGCTGATCACCCTCGAGAGGAGAATGATCACCAGGTAGGCCCGGTTCTTCTGGACCCTAAAGTCCGTCAGCGGCGCGATCTCGTCCTTGGCCGTAGCCAGGCGCATCACGCCGGTCTTGTGGAGGTTGCCCTCCTTGTCCACGTAGCCGCGAGGCAGCGTGAATTCAAATTCGGTTTGGAGTGCCATAGCTCCCAATTCCGTAGTGGGTTGAGGGGTCAGCGTATCAATCGCAGTCGCCCCAGGCTCGCCCCGTAGACCTAAACGAAGCGCACCTAAACGAAAGCACCCGCGTGCTTACGCGCGCGGGCGCTAAGCCCCCAACCGGGGGGTTTGGGGGGCGAAGCCCCCCAATGGCCGAAGGCCAGGGGGTCCGG
>Ga0316204_10005626_pt1 | contig 20367 bp, 22 predicted proteins | sample 6monrhotite_MG_2_FD_205661 | JGI IMG/M metagenome (GOLD analysis project Ga0316204, IMG submission 205661) | Microbial mat bacterial communities from mineral coupon in-situ incubated in ocean water Damariscotta River, Maine, United States -... | ecosystem: Environmental > Aquatic > Marine >...
ATGATCTTCTGGGGCCCGCCGGGCACCGGCAAGACCACGCTGGCGCGGATGTTAGCAAGTCATGCCAATGCCGAATTTCTCAGTATTTCGGCAGTGTTGGGTGGCGTCAAAGAAATCCGTGCCGCAGTAGAAAAGGCTCAGTACGCCCGAGATGTCAGTGGCCGGCCAACAGTGTTGTTTGTCGACGAGGTGCATCGTTTTAACAAAGCGCAGCAAGATGCCTTCCTGCCCTATGTCGAAGACGGCACTTTCACCTTTATCGGTGCCACCACCGAGAACCCATCGTTTGAATTGAATAACGCGCTGTTGTCTCGTGCCCGTGTCTATGTGCTGCGTAGTCTTAGCGTTGAGGCGATTCGCGGCATTATTGATCGTGCTCTTGCCGATCAAAGTCGAGGTATCGATAAGCCTCTCGAAATGGACTCAGAACTGCGTGATCGTCTGGCCGAGGTGGCCGATGGCGATGCCCGTCGAGCGCTCAATTTCCTCGAAATTATGGCCGACCTGGCTGAAGATGAAATCAGCGAAGAGTTGCTAAACGAAGTTCTGCAGGGCGGCGCACCACGCCGTTTCGACAAGGGCGGTGAGGCCTTTTACGACCAGATATCAGCGCTGCACAAGTCGGTGCGCGGCTCCAGTCCAGACGCGGCTTTGTACTGGTTTGTGCGCATGATCGATGGTGGTTGCGATCCACTCTACATCGGCCGCCGGGTGGTACGTATGGCAAGTGAAGATATCGGCAATGCTGACCCGCGGGCGCTTGGGATATGTCTGAATGCCTGGGATGTGCAGGAAAGGCTGGGTAGCCCGGAAGGGGAGTTGGCCATCGCGCAGGCCATTATCTATCTTGCCTGTGCGCCAAAGAGCAATGCTGTTTATATGGCATTTAATAATGCCATGAGTGAGGTCAAGACGCACGGCTCCTACGAGGTGCCGATCCATCTTCGCAATGCGCCAACCAAACTGATGAAAGAATTAGGATATGGCAAGGCCTATCGTTATGCCCATGACGAGCCCGAGGCCTATGCCGCGGGTGAAGACTATTTTCCTGAAGATATGCCCGAGCGTCACTATTACCAGCCAACACCACGCGGGCTGGAAGGCAAGATTGGCGACAAGCTGGCGCATTTGCGTAGCCTTGATGCCAAGGCCCGCCGCAAACAGTGAATATAGGTATAATTCGCTGATGTATTTCGAGACGGATCAAAGGTTGCTGAATTGAAAATGGTGATGGCCATAGCCGCTGGTGGTGCCACCGGGGCCGTATTACGCTACTGGGTTTCAGGCCAGGTCTATGCCTGGTTGGGGCGTGGTTTTCCTTATGGCACCCTGACGGTTAATGTGCTTGGGTCACTTTTGATGGGGCTGTTGTCTGTGCTGCTGATTGAACGCCTCAGCCTGGGGCCAGAATGGCGTGCCGCGATTTTGATTGGTTTGCTGGGCGGCTTTACCACCTTTTCAACCTTTTCTATTGAAACGCTGAATTTGATAGAGGCGGGTGCTCATGGCAAGGCCTTATTCAATACAGCCTTAAGTGTGATGTTGTGCGTTGCTGCCGCATGGGTCGGTGTGATTGCAGGGAGGCAGATATGAAGATGATCGAAGTGACCATGGTGCGAATCTATTTGGGCGAGAAGAACGGCCAGCTGGACAACCTGATCAAGCGTCTGCATGACTGGGAAAAGGTCCGTGGCGTCTCTGTCTTTCGCGGCATTACTGGTTATGGTGAAAACGGTGAAGTGCATACCGCTTCATTCACTACCTTGTCTTTAGACTTGCCCATAGTGGTGGAATTTTTCGATGAGCCAGACAAGATTGAAAAGATACTCGAACATTTGAATAATACGATAAAACCGCGCCATATGGTCAAATGGTCGGCGTGGGTAAATGAGCAATAACTAAGAATTATGAACGAAAGGAAACGACATGCTTGATCCTCGTTTAGTTAGAAACGAACTGGATAACGTGGTTGCACAATTGGCGCGCCGTGGTTTTGAACTTGATGCGACACGGTTTGCTGATCTGGAAGCCCAGCGTAAAGAGATTCAAGTCCGCACTCAGAAGTTGCAGGCCGAGCGTAATGCCCGTTCAAAGTCCATCGGTCAGGCCAAGGCCAAGGGTGAGGATGTTGCACCGCTGTTGGCCGAGGTAGGTAAGCTTGGTGATGACCTAAAAGCGGCTGAGCAGGAGCTGAATCAGCTTCAATCTGAGCTTGAAGCAATCATGCTGGGCATACCAAACATCCCTCATGAGTCCACACCTGACGGCAAGTCAGAAGACGACAATGTTGAGATTCGCCGCTGGGGTGAGCCGACCAGTTTTGATTTTGAAGTCAAAGATCATGTTGATGTCGGTGAGGCTATCGGTGAATTAGATTTTGATACTGCAGCCAAAATTACCGGTTCACGCTTTGCTGTGATGTCGGGTGGAATCGCGCGCATGCATCGCGCCCTGATCCAGTTCATGCTTGATCTGCATACCAGCGAACATGGTTATACCGAGACCTACGTGCCATACATGGTCAACAAGGACAGTCTGCGTGGCACCGGTCAGCTGCCCAAGTTCGAAGAGGATCTGTTCAAACTCAATGGCGAGCAAGAGTATTACCTGATTCCTACCGCTGAGGTGCCCGTTACCAATATCGTCCGTGATGAGATCATCGAAGCGGACTACATGCCACGCCGCTTTGCTTGTCATACCCCGTGTTTTCGCAGTGAGGCTGGTTCGTATGGCCGTGACACCCGCGGCATGATTCGCCAGCATCAGTTTGAGAAGGTTGAGCTGGTTCAGGTGGTCAAGGCAGGGGAGTCTCATCAAGCCCTGGAAGAGCTGACCGGCCATGCTGAAATCGTGCTGCAAAAACTCGGCCTGCCATATCGTGTGATGGCGCTATGCACGGGTGATATCGGTTTTTCCAGTGCTAAGACCTATGACCTTGAGGTCTGGTTGCCAGCCCAGAATACTTATCGTGAGATTTCTTCCTGTTCAAACTTTGAAGATTTCCAGGCTCGTCGTCTGCAGGCGCGTTGGCGTAATCCTGAAACCGGCAAGCCCGAACTGGTGCATACCGTGAATGGCTCTGGCCTGGCGGTTGGTCGTACCCTGGTGGCAATTCTTGAGAACTATCAGCAGGCCGATGGCAGCGTCAAAGTCCCCGAGGCCTTGTTGCCGTACATGGGTGGCTTGACCACTATCACCAAGGTCTAAGCCGACGTGGATTATTTACCTATATTTGTCGATCTTAAAGATCGGTTGGTGCTGGTGGTTGGTGGCGGTGATGTCGCTGGCCGCAAGGTTGGTCTATTGTTGCGAGCAGGGGCTAAGGTGCGAGTGGTCTCTCCAGATTTGTCTGGTACTTTGCAAAACATGAGTGCTGATGCACGTGTAGAGCATATTTCGGCCAACTATGATGATAGCCACATGGCTGATGCGGCCCTGATTATTGCAGCTACTGATGATATGACGGTTAATCGTCAGGTCTACGAAGCTGCCAAACAGCGTGGAGTGCCGGTCAATGTTGCTGATGCGCCCGAGCTGTGTACCTTTATCCTGCCATCTATCATTGATCGTTCGCCTGTCGTGGTCGCTGTTTCCACCGGTGGAGCTTCGCCGACCTTGGGGCGTCTGTTACGCGCCCGTTTGGAAACCATGATTCCGCACAGTTACGGACGTCTGGCTGATCTGGCGCGGCGTTTCCGTGAGCCGGTCAAAAAACGTTTCAAGAGCATGTCGCAACGCCGTCATTTTTGGGAGAGCGTCATCGAAGGCCCTGTGGCCGAGATGGTTTATGCCAATCGCGATGAACAGGCCGAACTGGCTTTGCAAAATGCAATCGATCAGGCTGACAGCGAACAGCTGGTTAAAGGTGAAGTCTATCTGGTAGGGGCCGGCCCTGGTGATCCAGATCTGCTGACCTTCCGTGCCCTGAGATTGATGCAGCGGGCGGATGTGGTGCTTTATGATCGCCTGGTTTCGCCACAGATCCTAGATCTAGTACGTCGTGAGGCCGAGCAGATTTACGTTGGTAAAAAACGTGCCTATCACGCTGTGCGCCAGGAAGAGATTAACCAGCTGCTGGTGGATCTGGCCAAACAGGGTAAACAAGTATTGCGGCTCAAGGGTGGTGATCCGTTCATCTTTGGCCGTGGCGGCGAAGAGATCACTGGCCTTGCCGATGAAGGCATTCCATTCCAGGTGGTACCGGGTGTCACTGCAGCAGCGGGTTGTGCCAGTTATGCAGGTATTCCGCTGACTCACCGTGATTATGCTCAGTCGGTGATGTTTGTCACCGGCCAATTAAAGGACGGCACTGTTGACCTGCAATGGCAGGCATTGGCACAACCACGCCAGACTGTGGTGGTTTACATGGGTTTGGCTGGTTTGGGTATTATTTGTAATAAGTTGGTTGAACATGGTGTTTCGTCAGAAATGCCTGCTGCCTTGGTGCAGCAGGGCACCACAGCTTCGCAACGAGTCATTACCGGCACGCTGAGCAATCTTCCGCAGTTGGTGAGTCAGCACGAGGTGCATGCGCCGACCTTGCTGATAATTGGCGAAGTGGTGTTGTTGCACGAACGTTTTGGCTGGTTTCAACCGACGATAGACGCTTAAATCAGCAATGCCTCAATCTGGGGAATGTTATGGATAGCTATCATTCAGTCATAGAATTCTGGTTTAACGAGATCGATAGCAAACAGTGGTTTGTTAAAGATGTTCAGTTCGACCAGTTGATCGAAAAGCGGTTTTCAGATCTGCACGCCAAGGCCGTTGCTTGCGAATTATATTCATGGCGGCAAGAGTCTTTAGGTCGTCTGGCCGAGATCATTGTGCTGGACCAGTTTTCGCGTAATATGTTTCGCGATTAAGCAGAGGCCTTTGCCTCGGATGCCTTGGCGTTGGTCTTGGCGCAAGAAGCCATTAGCCACGGGGCAGATAAGCAGTTATCAGCAGCACAGCAGGCATTTCTCTACATGCCCTTTATGCATAGTGAGTCAAAACTGATTCACCGGGTCGCTGTTGAATTGTTCTCTGCTCCGGGCCTGGAGGATAACTATAAGTTTGAATTACAGCACAAGGCGATCATTGACCGGTTTGGCTGTTACCCCCATCGCAATGCCATATTGGGGCGCCAGTCGTCTAAAGATGAGGCTGAGTATATCAAGCAGCCCAATTCAGGTTTTTAGCCTGCATAGGCTGGCTGGTGCTTACTCTTTCTTGCGATTACGCCAATATTAACCATGATTTGCACACTGACCCTTCCCCGGGTATTTAGTTGTTGCCGTAAGGGTCGTTATACCTAAAATGAAGTATTTGAATCAACAAACGAATGTCTCTGTGATCGTTAAACGGTCCGCGTCTGCTGTTTTTCTAAGTCTCGCCCTTGTCGCCTGTGGTAGTGATGATTCAAACACTAGCTCAGCAACTATCGCTCCAGTTGTGATGAATGATACTGGTGTCACTTTATGTGCAGATCAGCTTGATGAAGGGTTGGTATGTGCAACTACGTCAGCCACTCATCCACGACAGGATGCCGACCTGGGCAGAGATGTGACTGACAACAACGCGAGCGATGGTGCTGCTGGATTCAACTTCACCATATCTGGTTCAGGCTGTGTTACAGATAATATAACGGGTCTGGTTTGGGAGGTAAAAACAGCTGATACCTCCAACCTAAGAGCAAACACCAATACTTATAGCTGGTATGACTCAAATCGTGCCTATGCAGCCGATGACAATGGACTTGAAAATGGCGGCACCTGTTCTGCTCCTGCTAGCTGTGACACTGCCGCCTATGTTGCTGCAATCAATCAATCTGCTCTGTGCGAATTTACCGATTGGCGTTTGCCCAGCCGGGCAGAACTGCAATCAATAGTTGATTATAGCCAGGATGAGCCCGGGCCGATGATTGACAGTAATTATTTTTCTAATGCTCACAACACTGATAATGTCCATGGCCTGCATAGAGATTGGTATTGGAGCTCACAAACGGCGGCAGGTTATGCCAAATATGCCTGGGCTGTTAGTTTTAATACTGGCGGTGATACGCAAATGGCGAAACACACCCCCCAGCTTATCAGGCTAGTGAGAGGTGGTTCACAATGAAGGGCTTGAGGTTTTATTTGTCTGGACTATTTGTTGCGGCTAGTTTTTCAAGCACTGTTTTTGCTGACCAGGTTTGTGATGACACTGTTGCACAGACTACCCCGACGACTGCTTTTACAGTCAATACTGATGGCACTGTCATTGATGATTTCACCAGCTTGATGTGGATGCCTTGCGTTCAGGGTTTGAGTGGTAATGCTTGTGCTACTGGCACAGCACAAGCGTATACGTGGCAAACGGCTTTGCAGGCTGTGGCAACGGTGAATGCTGATCCGGCTATGAACAATGGTTTTAGTGATTGGCGCCTGCCTAATATTAAGGAACTTGCCACAATTACTGAATTGCAGTGTCATTCGCCGGCTTCAAATCTGACCCTGTTTCCAGCCACACCCATGATAGCTAACTACAACAGCGCCGATCCGCAGCAGGTGACGGTTTATGATTCGCTGTTGTGGTCATCTACTCCATCTTCAATATATAACTCTGCGGCGCCATCAACCGGTCGTGCTTTAGCGTGGGGCGTTAATTTTATTGATGGCGGTATTGTCAGGGCGGATAAAAACAGCACTGGTTTTGTCCGCCTTGTCAGAAATTAGACTTAATTCTTAATGGCCTGAAAAGTAGGCTAACCTCCCTCGACATACTTATATATTCCACACCTGCTTTTGTAAATGTTTGGCAGGTGCCGTATCTGCAGCAAACTATTATTCTGAAATATAAATGTTTAGATTCGTCTAAGAATCTGACTATTTCAGTCGATATATTGAATGCCCTTTGGGGTAGGTATTTATTGAATTCATTTATGAAGTTGGAAGGGTGAATATGGAAACTGCAATAGTTACAGTCATAAGTAGTGTTATCGTTGCTGGCGCGGGGCTGGTATTAGACACGCGGCGACAGAAAGCACGGATTAAAGAAGTCAGGTCATTTCTTAAAGCCGATATTGGTTTCGATCTTGAACGCTCAATCGGTCTGTATGACAAATTGTTAAAAGAATGGCAATTGTCGGACCCGGATTGGCTTGCCACCTTGCAGCAGCTGCAGGACTCAAATCCTACCTATTGTTTGAACCAGGAATGGATGGGGCTATTTGACCGGTTAGGCAGCAAAATCCAGATTTGTGACTACTATGCTTCGTCGTCTGAGTTGTTTGATCGTATCAGGCAACTTTATACGGAATTACATTTTGCCATTGAAGGCGATATTGATCAGGCTGTATTTGATCCGGCAAAATCTGCCCTGAATGATGCTATTGCCCAGCTTAGCGGCTGTAGAGAGCAAGCGCTGGAGTTGTTGCAAGCGCTTGGCATAGAAGGCGAGGCGGTGCAGGCGGCATAAATGCTGTTCTTTCTGCTTACAAAGGAGTCGTTATTGTTTAACCATGTTGTAGAGGAGATGGATTTCTTCTGGCCAGATATCCGGATTGACCGTTTCCAGCACCATGGGGATATCATCGAAGCGGGCATCGTTCATGATGTAACGGAAACACTCTAGTCCGATCTTGCCCTTGCCCAGGCTTTCGTGCCTATCAACCCGTGTGCCTAGATCAGGTTTTGAATCATTCAGGTGCATGCCACGTAGGTATTTAAAACCAACGATTCTTTCAAATTCAGAAAAAGTATAGTCACAGGCCTGAGCGCTACGCAGATCATATCCAGCCGTAAAACTGTGGCAGGTATCAAGACAAACACCGACACGGCTTTTGTCTTCGACCTTGGCGATGATATGGGTCAGATGTTCAAAACTGTAACCAAGGTTGGTGCCTTGGCCGGCGGTGTTTTCGATCACAGCGATGACATCGTTGGTTTTCTCCAGCGCAATGTTGATAGATTCGGCGACTAAATCGAGACTGTCATTCTCAGAAATCTTTTTCAGGTGTGAGCCGGGATGAAAGTTTAGCAGTTTGAGCCCCAGTTGTTCACAGCGCTGCATCTCGTCAAGAAAAGCCGTGCGTGATTTCTGCAGTGGCTCAGCTTCAGGGTGGCCAAGATTAATCAGATAGCTGTCATGGGGCAGCACATGTTCAGGTGCAATGCCTGCCTTGGCCAGATTTCTTTTAAAGCCTTTAATATTTTTTTCTGTTAACGGCTTGGCAATCCATTGGCGCTGGTTTTTTGTGAATAGGGCAAATGCCCTTGCACCGATTGCCTGAGCGTTGAGCTGGGCATTTTCGACACCGCCGGAGGCGCTGACATGGGCACCGACATATTTCATAACATTTGCTCCACAACAGCATAAATTTCAATGGGGCCGATATGGTAGCGCGATTGTCAGGCTGATACACTGCGTCCATGCTGAATTTCACCGATGTTTCCCTGCGCCGTGGCCCACGTTTGTTGTTCGAACGGGTCAATATGATCATCCATCAAGGCCAACATGTTGGTATTACCGGTGCCAACGGCACTGGCAAATCCAGCCTGTTTGCCTTGATCAGGGGCGAGCTGCATACCGACCTGGGTGATTTCACCATGCCCTCATCGCTGGTGATCTCCCATGTAGCTCAAGAGACACCGGCATTGGACCAAGCCGCCGTTGAATACGTCATGGATGGTGATGCTGAACTGCGTAGCATTCAGACTGAGCTGGTTGAGGCTGAGGCAGCCGAAGATGGTAATCGGTTGGCCCAGCTGCATGGTCGTTTTGAGGCTATCGACGGTTACAGTGCTCGTTCTCGTGCGGCGCGTTTGCTGCAGGGCCTGGGTTTTAAGACGGAACAAGAATCAACGCCAGTGAAACAGTTTTCCGGTGGCTGGCGCATGCGCCTGAATCTGGCCCAGGCGCTGATGTGTCGTTCCGATCTATTGTTATTGGATGAGCCCACCAATCATCTTGATCTCGATGCGGTGATTTGGATGCAGGATTGGTTGCGCAGCTATCCTGGGATCTTATTGTTGATTTCTCATGACCGGGATTTTCTTGATACCGTGGTCAATCACATTGCCCATGTTGAAAAGCAGGGCATCCAGCTTTATAGCGGCAACTACAGCGCCTTCGAACATTATCGTGCCGAACAGCTCAAGCAACAACAGTCTGCCTATGAAAAACAACAGCGCGAGATTGCCCATGTGCGCAGTTATGTTGATCGCTTTCGTGCCCAGGCTACCAAGGCCAAACAGGCGCAGAGCCGCATAAAGACCCTGGAGCGGATGGAACTGATCGCCCAGGCTCATGTTGATTCGCCGTTTGGTTTTAGTTTTCATCCCCCTAGAAAATTGCCACGACCGTTGATGCGGGTGGACAAAGTGTCAGCTGGTTATGGCGACACGGTATTGCTCTCTGGTGTTGGTGTAAGTATCTCTCCCGGTGACCGCATTGGTTTGTTAGGTGCCAATGGCGCGGGTAAATCGACATTGATCAAACTACTGGCTGGTGAAATCAGCGCGCAGGGCGGTGAGATGGTTCGCGCCAAGGATCTGGATATAGGCTATTTTGCCCAGCACCAGTTGGAGCAGCTTCACTGCGATGAAACGCCGTTCCAGCATATGCAAAAACTGGCGCCACAGGAAACAGAACAGGTGTTATGCAATTACCTTGGTGGTTTTGGTTTTGTTGGTGATCGGGTTAACGAACAGGTTGAAATATTTTCCGGTGGTGAAAAGGCGCGATTGGTACTAGCCATGTTGGCCTGGCAACGGCCTAATCTGTTGCTGCTGGATGAACCAACCAATCATTTCGACATTGAGATGCGTCATGCCTTGAGTATGGCCTTGCAGGACTATGAAGGGGCGATGGTCATCGTATCTCATGACCGACATATGCTGCGCAGTGTCTGTGATGATTTCTTGCTGGTGGCCGATGGCAAGGTGATGGAGTTTGATGGTGACCTGGATGATTATCGAACTTGGCTAAACGATCGCCGCAATACTAATGATGCGGTTAACAATCAAGACAATAACAACTCGTCAAGCCAATCAAAGAAGCTTAAACGCCAGCAAGAGGCTGAAAAAAGAAAACAACTGCAACCGTTGATGAAAAAGGTTAAGGCCTTGGAAGAGGGCTTGGATAAGTTTAATAAAGACTTGGAAGCTATAGAAGAGGCGTTAACGGATTCTGATCTTTACCAAGAACAGTCAAAATCTAAATTAAAAGAACTGTTAGCTAAACAGGCAAAGATCAAGGGCCAGCGTGATGAAGCAGAAGAGGCCTGGTTCATGGTCAGTGAAGAGTTACATGATGCTGAACAATCAATTGATCTCTAGTAATAATCTTTCTGACCATGACTTGTTTCTATGTCAATGAGGTGATTCACTACGTCAGCGTCGAACTGGATGCCTGAAAGGTTTTTGATTTCTTCAAGTGCCTTTTGCCGTGGAAAAGCATCCCGATAGGGGCGTGTTGATCTCATTGCGTTGTAAGCATCTGTCACCGCGAGTATTCGTGCTTCCGGCAGTATCTGGTCCGCTTTCAAACCACGGGGATAACCAGAACCATCCAGACGTTCGTGATGCTGACCGACAATCTGCTTTATCTGGCTAAAATCATCGTTTTGACTGCCTCGCGTAAACATATCAATGATCTCTTCACCAATCAGAGTGTGCTTTTTGATTTCGTTGTGTTCAATCTCGCTTAGATTTTCTTTTTTCTCAAAAACATGTGTTGGCATGCTGATAAAACCTATGTCATGTAGCATAGAGGCCTGCTCGATTAATGATATTTTGTCATCAGTCATGTTAAGTCGATGCGCGATCTCAATTGATAATGTTCTAATTCCTTGTGAATGGTTTAGGCCGTTAAAATTAATACCTCGTTTTGTTTCCATTAAATTAGCAAGACTGATTAACGAGTGTAGTGTTTGACAGGTGTTGTCGCCCAGGTAGTCAAGCTCATCATAGGCGGTGACCATGTTGCCACCACGTTCTTTTGAGTAGTACATGCGTTGGTCGGCTGTGCCAATAAGGCTTTTTTCATCCTTTCCATCCTCGGGGTAACTCGCAACCCCAATGCTAAGGGAGAGGTGAATGCGGTTTTTATTGTTGCTGAAATCCGATGCGAATATATTTTTCAGACGCTCTGCTACATCAACGCTGCCTTCTTTGGTTGTTTCGGGCAGCAGCATGGCAAATTCATCACCGCCATAACGATAAATACTGTCACCTTCACGTAAAATGCAGTCAAAAATTCTGCTGGCTTTTACCAGCATTTGATCACCAAATCTGTGTCCATGAATATCGTTGGCCGACTTAAAACCATCAATGTCAATAATGATTACAGAAAAAGAGCGACTATATCGTTTTGCCCGTGTGAACTCCTGTGACATCTTTTTATCAAAATGTCGTCTATTAAAAATACCAGTCAGAGGGTCTGTGATTGCCTGTTGGTATAGTTTATTTTGCAGGCTTACATGCGAACTAATATCATCGACGAGGCACAAGAACAACTTTTTGCCATTTTCTTGAATGACATTGTACGAAATAGAAACAGACATTTTTTCGCCGTTTTTATTGATGGCGATTGTATCAAAAGGGGCTTCGGCATATGTTTCGTGACTACGGGTGATTGTATTCAGATTGGAAGCGAGTTTTGGTCTGTCTCTGGCGGTAAAAAATATGTCTAAGGGGTTGTTGATGATCTCACCTCTGCTATAGCCGAGGATCTTTTCTATCTTCTTATTTGCATACAGTGCTTTACCATCTTCGGTCAAAAAAACGACACCGCTTGAGCATATATTTAAAAAGTTGTTGAGTGTTGTATTTGAAATTGGAAATAGAAAATCAAGTTTTCCAGAATCGTTCCCCATAAAACCCCCATGGCTATTAAATTTAGGCAATCAACAGCATCTATTTAACTTATAAATTTTATTATTAATATTTAATATTTATCAATTATAATCTAGCAGAGTTGAAATTAATGTATAGGTTTTTTATCGGAAACTTTAAATCAAATCTTTCGGGCGTAATGTCCACATTTCTGTTGCCAGATTAAGTGCCTCTTCACGCTTGTTGGTTTTTCTCATTGTATAAAGGCTGATGGCCAGTGTGTTGATTACTGCCGCTTCACCATAACTGTCTTCACAAGCGCCGCGCCATAGTTGTTTCATGTTTTCTAAATCGAGAGTTTTTGGTTTGACTGCTCGGTTGCTGAGCAGAGCAGGCCATACCTCATTCATTGTTTGATTGTCATGCACCGACATAATTTTGCAGGGCGAATCAGGGCTGGCCTCGATCTCACCGCCGTCACCTTTGATGACCGCCATATGTGGCTGATTAAGGATTTGTGCAGCACCTTGATGGATTTCCAAATAACCCGGGTGAAAGATGCCCTGCATCTGGTATGGGGCATTGAATGGATTGAGCATTCTAGCAACAGTGTGAACTGGTGAGCGTAGCCCAAGAAGTTCACGCAGGTCGATCAATTGTTGCAGGCGAGGGCAAAGCTGACCCAGATTGAGGTAGGCGAAGTTATGTTGTTCTAGTTTAGTCGCTGCATCGGCTAGTGATTGGCTGATGGGCAGGCCCAGCTGTTCCAGCACCGCCGGGGTGTAAATGCGTTCGTCTTTGCGCCCCTGTAGTCCATGCATAAATACCTTGTAGCCATTGTCGGCCAGTAGCAACACACTTAGAACAAACCAGGGGAGGTGACGCCGTTTGCCAGCGTAGCTGGACCAGTCAATATCAATTGCAGGGACATTACCGGGCAGCTGGATATGCTGACGTACGGCATGAACAAAGCCCGCCACCTCTGCCGCTGTCTCTTCCTTGACCCTGACCAGCATCAGAAAGGCGCCCAGTTGCTCAGGTTCAACATGGCCTTTCATAATCATGTTCATGGCCTCAAAGGCATCATCTTGTGATAATGAGCGTGAGCCCTGTTTGCCACGGCCCAGAGTGCGGATGAATCGGGAAAAAGGATGTTGTGCGTCCATGTCTTATCTTTATGTCATTAAATTCTTAGTTGCAAACAAAAACCCCGGCACTCGGCCGGGGTTTTTACTAATAGCTAAAAAGGCTATCAATCATCACCGCTGGTAGCACCAAAGATGTGCAGCAGGGCTGTGAAAAGGTTGTAAATTGAAAGATACAAACCGACGGTTGCCATCAGATAGTTGGTTTCGCCGCCATTCACGATCCTGCTGGTCTCAAACAGAATCAGACCACTCATCAATAATACAACAGCGCCTGAAATAGCGAGTGAGAAGACACTGACGTCAACACCAAAAGCAAAGGAAGCAATGAGAGAAACGATTGAAAGGCCGATGACAGTAAAGAGGCCCACCATCAGAAAGCCGCCCATAAAGCTGAAATCTTTCTTTGTTTTTAAGACATAGGCAGACAAACCCAGGAAAGTAATGCCGGTAGTAGCTAATGCATTCATCACAACCGTGCCGCCGTTTGCCATGGCCAGGTAGTGTGTCAGCATTGGTCCCAGGCCGAAGCCCAGCAGACCGGTGATGGCGAAGACGACACCAAGACCAGCACTAGAGTTGGCCGTCTTTGGCAATACCAACCAAATCAAGGCCAGGGCGCCCAGAGAGCAGACAATGCCGGTAAACATTGGCGGTTGAATAGCCATCGAAATACCAGCTGTTACGGCACTGAACAGCAGTGTCATGGCAAGCAGTGTGTAAGTGTTGCGAACAACCTTGCTGGTTTCAATGCCGGAAGTGGCCGTACCAGTCATTACGCGTGCTACAGGTCTCATTGATCAAAACTCCAGTTATAGGTGAATTTCATAGGGATACAGCTAAATCATATGACCGTAGTCTACCATTAAAGGTTCATTTCATTAATAGTTGCTTGAATGTGGATTTTTTTTGTCCAAGTACTGGAAATACGTGAAAATCTTGGTATCATCTTGCGCTTCCGGAGAGGTGGCTGAGTGGCCGAAAGCACTGGTCTTGAAAACCAGCGACGGGTTAAACCGTCCCAGGGTTCGAATCCCTGCCTCTCCGCCATATAAGGCGGTAAGCTGCTGATAAATAAGGAAAATTTATTTTGATGCAGCTTTTACCCATACCCACCCAATAATCGAAAATCTCACACCGATTTTATTCCAACTAACGATTATAACTATCAGCAATTGTCTTTGTCACTGCTGAGGGTGTTATTGATCGCTAAGAACCTCCTTGATGTAGCCATATGAACTATCCCTATCAGGGGTGTTTGAACTCGGCTAAAACCCAATCTAACTCGAATGCATCGATTAAAAGTTAATTACGGCTTTTCTATATTTTGGGTGTGATGTGAGGTGGCTATGGAAAAGAGAAATTGCTAGCGCATAATATCTACGGCTACGTTATGAGCCGATCTTAGATGCAACACATTATCTGGGTTGTGATTGTCTTCGGTTACAGGAGTTTAGCCAAAAAGGTCGGTTTTGCTGGTTTCTTGAATATATATGCGACCTTAACTTACTGGCTAAGGATGTATGAGGGTAGTCGCGCTCAGCATAACTTGATTGTTGTCCCTGTATTTACCTTAGGGTAAATATTACCAGCCGCAATGTTCAGTCTAGGTGTGATTACCTTAACTCGTTGATTGAGTAACGGGGACTCAATCAAGAGGCTAGAGTCTGCCGCTTTTCAATGAGTGTTTTTACGACGGCTTGAAGTTCCTCTGTCGTCTTCCCCGATGCAAACGCACCTAACATGGCGTCCACTTCATGGGCAAGCCAGCCGACAGATCGATTACCCAAACAAACCCCAGGAGGAAACAACCCTTCACTGATTCGACGATAAAGAGTGGCGTGACTCATTCCGGTTCGGTTTAACACTGCTGGCTTTCTTTCAATTCGAATTGGTTGGTGCTCAGACATAGCGACTCCCTGGATGCTTGATTTTAAAGTGCTTATGTAGCGTCATCTGTTCAATGTGTTGCTTTGAGTTACTGAAAAAAGTCAGCGCTGTGGATTATTCTATCTGGGTCTATCAAATTGAACTCCCTTGGTAACAAGCCCCTAGAGGTTAGTTTTAAGAGGTGTTTTATGCGCTATTAGAGAAACTTCTTGAAAAATGCCACATGCAGATAGGTCGTTATCCCTGCGGCAAGCAAGAACGGAGGGATAATGTATATCGGGTTCATCGGGATTGGCGGCACAAGGTAAATGGCCCATAAGAGCAGAAATGATGCCGCCAAGCTGCGTTTGGCACGATGGTAGATAAATCCTGATTCTCTTCCGCCGCTCGTGCGCCGTAAAAACCAAGCAAGGTAGCCATCGGTTATTGCTACCAGAGTGATGATGAGTAGGAATGGTAGGGCGAGCATTAGAACCCCTATTCGTAGCGCAAACAGTTGTAGGCCAATCATGCAGGTTTCGATAGCGGGTCGTAGGGTTTCAGTAAAGTCGGTTGAGGTCTGCTGGCTTTCATCAGAAGGGGATAAGCTGGCAGTGTGACGCATCATGCCGTCAATACCGCTAGAGACAAAAACCGTGTCGTAGAATGATTGAATCATCCCCGCAAGAAAATTGATATCTGATTGCGATAGTGCAAGCAGTGCTATCTCTTGATTAAGGACATTTTGTAACTGCCATACGCCATTGGGTGTCCATAAGATAAATACACAAAATAGATCCACGACCAGCACCAGCAAGGTAATCAGTGAAAGCCACTTTCCGTACCAAAAAATTCCAGTGAGGCGTTGTTGATTAGGCATCTTCAATCCCGTAGTAAGCCAATCGCTCACGACGAATCTCAGCTATATCTTTGGGTAATAGAGGATCATTACCTGGTAACGGAAGCCGCAATTTATAGAGCTGGCCACCCTCCAGTAGGGCAAAGGCTTGGCCTTTGGGTAGCTGGATAAGATCAGCAGGCATCAACATATCCATCTCTGTTTCAGTGACTCGATCTTCACTGCGGGTGACAAAATCGATATCTGTGCCAGGGTCATTATTGTCAGTGACTTGAGTGGCGGCTAATTTGGTATAAATCCGCGCCTTTGGGATTTGATCGGTGAGTACGGGATTACCGTAATGCCGATTTGGTTAAAATCCATGTGACATCGGGTAAGGTGAGTCTCATGCGCTACGATGATTTCGATGGCAGGGTACTGCCGAAGATGATTGAGCGAACTAAAATTAAACTCCGAGAGCAGGATATCGATTACTTTGCCTATGGGGAGGAATTTAAACCACCATTTTTGTATCAGAAATCACGTTATATCAACGAGGAGTTTTCTTATTATCCGGAGCAAGTTGAATTCGAACGGGCGTTAGATGGCTTGGGGATATTTGACCTATCTGGCTACGGTCCAGATCCGACTGAGTTTGAAAATATGCTAACGAAACATCGCTGGTCGATTGAAGAGTTCAAGTTGGTACGATCCTCTATTATTCCCGAGCTCGATTCTTACTGTGGTCAATATCTCAATTTTCGTCAGTTAATCGAATGTGGAGAAACTCAGTCTAAGACTGTTTTTGCCAATCTTCCAAAAAGGCCTGAGAGCTATAATGCTCTTTTTGATCTGGCTATACATGTATTAGATCCAGTGATTGACTACTATGGGATGATCGATCTCACCTATGGGTTTTGTTCGCCAGAACTTTCAAAGCAAATTTCTGGCCGGATTGACCCCAAACGAGACCAACATTCAGCATATGAGTTAAATCGGAGAGGCAATTTTATTTGTAAGCGGCTTGGAGCTGCGGCAGATTTCCTTGTGCAATATGAGTGTATGCTGGAAGTAGCACAGTGGGTAGTAGCTAACACGCCTTTCGATCGGCTGTACTTTTATGGGAATGACAAGCCAGTCCACGTGAGCTACGGGCCAAATCATGATAAGCAGATTATCTGCATGATCCCCACTAAAACAGGTCGATTGATGCCTCGGGTAATGTCTGAGAGTGCCTTTTTGGAGTTGTAGAATGGTTCGTTCCTTCCTTAGGGATACTTAACCACTACAAATTGCTGTCCTGTGCATTCAACCAGAACACTCTACTCAAGAATAACTTTGGCTATCACTTTTGCATCGCTTTCTAGTTGTTTAGCCTGTTTATGTATCAGGTTTGAAACTTCTTGAAGCATTCTCTGTTCGTCAACAGTGTAGCCAGGTAGGGCCAGCAGTTTAGGCAGCTTTGTTCGCAGTACTTTGATCATTCTATTCATCTCTCGCACTAGTAGCCTGCGTTCTATACCGCAACGTTCAGCAAAATCAGCCCAATCAAAGGCTCGGATTTTGGTGATGTCAAATTCGTCACCGATCGCCATGGCAAATTCATGTTCGATATCAGGATAGATGCAGACTGAAACGAGATCATAAGCAGGGGCAAGGCGTAATCCACCAGGTTCGACTAGGAACGAGAGGTTCTTGCCATGGGCATCGCTGTTACCGATCAGGTATTGCAGTATTGTCCAGCGTATTAGCGTCATGCGGGTCGCTGCTGCCGACTGTGTTAGCGGTGCAATGGAGAATAGCTTTTCAAAACTGACCCCATCACGAATATTGGCGACATCGCGTCCATTACCAAAATTACGTTCATACTTATGATTAACGCTCAGGTTGAGCACTTGGCAGCTATCCACCACATGTAAGCGTTCTACATGTGAGTTGTGTTTGATGCGATCAAAGCGTTTAACCATCAATACTGGCTCGGGTACGCGCAGAATCTCTACCTCAGCAGAGGGTATCCCTAAGGCAGCGGCTAGCTTTATACAGAAGTGCTCGTTGGCCACCAGTTTGGAAAGGTTAGGATTCATTGGTTCGGGTTTGAGGATGTGTGTAGACGCCAGTACACCTTCCACCAGGGAGAGCTTTCCTTGGTCATCGACATAGACCGATAATTTATCTTGATAACCGGCAATGGACATACGCACACGGCCATCCCAGACATTAAAGGGGCGATTGACGCGGCCTTGGATGCGTTCTGAAAGTTCCTCAAAGGTGACTTCACGTATGACGGGATCAACCTGTGCAGGCGTGGAGCCTTCAGGGAGTAGGGCCAGCGCTCCAGTACTCTCTTGGCCTAGCCAACGTAGCAGACCAAACAGATTACCTTTCGAAACCGCATGTGCTGAGGCGGCATCTTCAAGTGCTTTGCCTTCGGGTAATAGGTTTTCGAAGAAGCGGCGTACATTCACCGAATGCAGTTCATTGGTTTGTTGATCTAGGCGCTGGAATGGCAGTGCAGGGGAGATGGGGTAGGCACCTGTCTGTGTAGTCCATGTTTGATCATAGGAAAAAGAGAAGCGGCCTGTATCGTCGTGATAGCTTAAGGTGCCAACCTGTTGTTCGCCTATCCAAGCTGAGAGGCTGAGCATATTCATGACGATTGGCTCTTAATGATAGCGATAATTTGAGGCTGCTCTGATTTTGCTACGGCTAGCAGACTTAGCCCCAGTTGCTGGGCAACCGCCAGCGCTTTATCCAGCCCCACAGAGCGGTTGCCATTCTCTAGGTCTGATAATAGTTGAACCGACACACCGCATAGTGCGGCGGCATCATCGATGCGCAGCTGTTGCTGAGTACGCAGGCTTCGGATAAACGTACCAAAGGCCTCTATTGAATCGACAACCGGGGATTCAGGAAAGGGGTGCTGTGTAATTGTTCGCGCCATAATATATTCTCCAATATGAGAAACTATAGTTGATTGTCGCTCAGCAAATCAATAAATACTTAAAAATAAGAAATAAAAGTGTGTGCGGGGCGAAATACTATTAATTGATTAAATAGGAGAAATAATTAGGGGTGGATTCCTGTGGGGAAAGATCCCTGTTCGACGAACAGGGAGAAGGTTTTGTCAAGTTGTAACAAATACAGGTGAGGGCATCCATGCCAAAATTTGATTTCTTATGACTCGCAGCAGTAGCTATTCCACTCAACCATCAAAGTACGGCGTTTTTCCAATAAGTCACCCCGTCGATATGCCGCTTCTACATCGTTCTGTATTTTATGCGCTAGTGCCATTTCGACTACATCACCTGAAAAGTCAGTCGTTTCTGCTGCCCAGTCTCTAAATGTGGATCTGAAACCATGCACTGTAATATCACTGCGGCCCATACGCTGCAGTAGCTTCAACATGGCCATATTGGAAATGGGTTTACTTTGTTTTTGACCAGGAAAAAGGTAGTCGTTACTTCTGATCCGTTCCATTGCACGAAGGATGGCCATCATTCCGTCAGTAAGTGGAACCCGGTGAGGCCGTTTCATTTTCATTCTCTCTTCAGGGATTGACCAAACTTTCTCATCCATATCGATTTCACACCATTTTGCATTGATGACCTCTGATGTCCGGCAGGCTGTAAGGATGGTAAACCTCAATGCCATCGAGGTTGTGCCGGGATGGATATCTATTTGGTGCACAAATTCTTGGATATCACTATACGGAAGTGCAGGGTGATGTCTTACCTTTCGAATTTTGGCCGGTGCTGAAAGCATATGACGTAGTGTCTCTTTCCACCGTGCTGGGTTGTCACCTTTGCGATAACCCTTCACTGTTGCCCAGTCTAATATTGACTCAATACGCCCCCTAATTCGAGTAGCTGTTTCTGTCTTTTTCTCCCAGATAGGTCTGAGGCACGCCTCGATATCATGTACGTCAACATCACGAACTGGCTTGTCTCCAAAGTATTTTTTGACGTAAGTATTAAGCGTATTTGTCCACTGAGCGATATGCTTTTGATTGCTCCAACTTGCCTTATGGATGTCAATATAGGTTTCAGCACACTGCATAAAAGTCATAGATTCTGATTCTTTTAGCTTTTGCTCTATGAGGTCTTGTTTTTTAGCGTATAGAGGGTCTTTACCTTCGGTGAGAGTATTTCTGTGGGCGGTAGCCCTCTTTCTGGCATCGGCCAGTGAAACCGTTGGGAATGAGCCTAATCCCATATCTCTGAGCCTACCATTACGCCTGTAGCGGAAAATCCAGGATTTGCTTCCACTCTTACTGATTTGGATATACAGATTTCCACCATCAGCATAGAAGCCGGGTTGGGTTGTATTGGTTACTTTTACTGCAGTTAGTTTATTGAGTACTTTAGGCATAATTTCACCCTCTATCTTGGTTTGGAACTGATCACCGAGAGTAAATATACCCATACTCCTACCCATACTTGGGTATGAGATCAAAAAACACTGGGTGAGACTCTATGAGATAGTTTTACTCAGTTAATCAGTACCTTACGACAGTTAAGTGAGACTTGTTGCTATTGAATGATATGCGCTGATACGGGGTTTTGTCTGCCTGCCTCTCCGCCATATATCAAGCACTTAAGCCCAATATCCTTTTAGGATATTAAGGGTGTCTCCAGTACTCGTTAAAGAGTTGTCCCGTCCATGGGCCAACTCCACTCCGTTCTTCGACAGCTCATTTAGGCCTCGGCCGTCCTCGTCA
>Ga0316204_10005627_pt1 | contig 20367 bp, 18 predicted proteins | sample 6monrhotite_MG_2_FD_205661 | JGI IMG/M metagenome (GOLD analysis project Ga0316204, IMG submission 205661) | Microbial mat bacterial communities from mineral coupon in-situ incubated in ocean water Damariscotta River, Maine, United States -... | ecosystem: Environmental > Aquatic > Marine >...
GCGTCTCTGATTGAGTATGACTATCTAAAAGAAAAGGCCCGCCGGTTTGGCGGGCCTTTTTCGTTTGAAATTAAAGAGCTTTAGTTGATCAGACGGCCCATTGCGGCTGCGACGTCGGCCATGCGCGCCGAGAAGCCCCATTCATTGTCGTACCACGCCAATACGCGTACGGTGCGGCCACCGACGACTTTGGTTTGGTCGGGTGCAAAGATTGAGCTATGCGTTGTGTGGTTGAAGTCGATCGAGACTTTGGGTTCTTCGTCATAGGACATGACCGCCCCCATGTGACCCGCAACTGCCTTGCGCACGGCTTCGTTCACGTCTTGAACTGTGACGTCCCTTGACGCTTCAAAGGTCAAGTCGACTGCCGAAACATTCGGAGTTGGCACGCGCATTGCTGTGCCGTCAAGCTTGCCTGCCAGCTCGGGTAGGACTTCGCCCAAGGCTTTTGCAGCCCCAGTCGACGTTGGGATCATGGCCATGGCGGCTGCTCGGGCGCGGTAGAGGTCTGGGTGGCGGCGATCTAGGGTGGGTTGGTCACCGGTGTAGCTGTGGATGGTCGTCATGATGCCGCGTTCGATGCCGACCGCTTCGTTCAGGACTTTTGCCAGCGGGGCTAGGCAGTTTGTTGTGCATGACCCGTTCGAAATCATCGTGTCACCGATTGCGAGTTCGCGGTGATTTACACCGTAAACGATTGTTTTATCGACGTTTTTCGCAGGGGCTGAAATCAGAACCGACTTTGCGCCCCGCTCAAGGTGGACGTTGGCTTTTTCGCCGTCGTTGAATTTGCCCGTGCATTCGAGAACGACGTCACAGCCGCCCCAATCAAGTTCTTGAGGGTCGTAAGTCGAGAAAACCTGCATAGGGCCGCGGCCAAGGTCCATGGTGTTGCCAGCCACTTTAATGTCGCCTGCGAAGCGCCCGTGAACACTGTCATATTTCAAAAGATGGGCATTGGTTTCGATGGGACCGGTCGCGTTAATTTTTACGACCTGAACGTCATTTCTTGCGGCCTCAGCGATGTGGGCTAGGGTGCAGCGGCCAATGCGGCCAAATCCGTTGATACCGAGGGTGACAGTCATTCTGTGGTCTCCTGACGTGGTGGCTTGGCTTGATATAGCGTGGATGCTGCAGTGCCGAAAGAAAATAGTGCATGTTTTCCAGTATGTTAGCGTTAACCTAGTCTTAATTTCTTGTGGTGGCGCTAACGTGGACGCAAACATATCCTTTTGAGAAAGGTTTGCGGCGCTGTGGTGATTCCCTTTTGCCGGCTCAGGCTCGTGCAGTCGCTTTACTGAGCGTTAGAACCTGTAGCATTTGTGACAATTGTGCGTTGAAACCGTACAAATACCCTTGTGCGCCTGCTCGGACAGAATAGTTTGCGTTTATCTGACATGAGGATTGAAAAATGAGCGGACTGATTGCCCTGCTGGATGACATCGCCGGATTGGCCAAAGTTGCCGCGGCATCGATTGACGATGTTGCAAGTCAGGCCGCCAAAGCGGGCGCTAAAGCGGCGGGGGCGGTTATTGATGACGCCGCGGTGACACCGAAGTACGTGCAAGGGTTTGATGCCAAACGAGAGCTACCGATCGTGGGGCGGATCGCGTGGGGGTCGATCAAGAACAAGCTGTTGATCTTGCTGCCCATTGGATTGCTTCTTTCCAACTTTGCGCCGTGGCTGATTACGCCTTTGCTGATGCTTGGCGGGGGGTATTTGTGTTTTGAGGGGGCGGAAAAGATTTGGCACGCGGTATTCCCCAAGGATCACAAATGGGACCACGCTGAACACGAAGTTGGCAATCCTGCCCAGCTTGAGGAAACCAAAGTCGCTGGGGCCATTAAGACAGATTTCATACTTTCCGCCGAGATTATGACGATATCACTCGCGGCGATTCCCGAAAGCACGTTTTGGATGGAGGCTGTTGTTTTGGCTGTGGTCGCCGTCGGGATCACGGTCGCGGTTTATGGGTCGGTCGCATTGATTGTTAAGATGGATGATCTCGGTCTATTGATGAGTGATAAGGGCCGCTTTGGGGCCACGCGCGCCGTTGGGCGTGCAATTGTCCGGTTGATGCCGAGCTTTTTGAAGCTGCTGATGGTGATTGGGACAGCCGCTATGCTTTGGGTTGGCGGATCGATTGTCATTCACGGGCTTGAGGAACTGGGCTTTGGCTGGCTTGGCCATCATATTCACGACTGGGCGTTTGCGGTTGGGCACATGGTGCCTGTCGCATGGCAGGGCGTGGTTGAATGGGCTGCAAAGGTTACGATGGATGGGATATTTGGTATCGCGCTTGGGGTCTTGATCATTCCCCTTGCGACTTGGGTGATCGGACCCGTTTGGGGCACGGTGTTTAAGGGCAAGGCCTAGGTTTGCGCTTTGGAACCAACTTCCCATCAAGAGCACGCGATGAACGCTAACAACGACCATCCTAGCCATGCTGATCCGTTTCAGGTGGGGGTGTTTACAGGCGCGTTGGTGTTTTTGGGAACGTTTATTGGTCTATATGTTACATTTCCATCCGTTCATTTTGGTTTTGCTTTGGGCGTCGGGTCTGTGGCGTCGATAAGCGTCAGCATTCTATTCGTCAGGCTGCTGCGATCCTACCAGCTAAAACGGGACGCTGCGTATTTCCAAGCCAAGCGGGATGCTGATCAACGTCAAACGCAAAAAGCAATTACCGAGATGAACCGTGAACTGGCTGAGAAAGAGAGATAGGTTTGTCACCGGATCGAAGCTTGCGACCACGCACCTGTTGGTGGATGTGTTTGGACTGTGCGTGATTTGACGACGTAACAATCGCCCCATTTCCGAGCATATAAAAAAACCGCCGCACAAATGTGCACGGCGATTTTTTCGGTCTTAACTTCGGTCTTAACTATGTGATTCAGAGCATTGCTTTGACTTTTTCGGCGACAGCTTTTGCAGTGATGCCGAATTTTTCGTAGAGCGTGCCCGCAGGGGCCGATGCGCCAAAACCAGTCATGCCAACGAAGTCAGCCTTGGCTTCTTTACCGCGCTCACCCAGCAACCAACGATCCCAACCGCCATCGCGGACGGCGGCTTCTATGCCGACACGGACTGGACCACCGGGTAGGATGCGCTTGCGGTAAGCCTCGTCTTGTTCGGCAAATAGCTCCATGCAGGGCATGGAAACCACACGGGTGCCGATGCCTTGGGCTTGCAGAAGATCGCGGGCTTTCATGGCGATTTCGACTTCGGAACCCGTGGCCATCAAAATGGCTTGGCGTTTGTCGTCCGCGTCGGCAAGCACATAGGCCCCTTTGGACACAAGGTTTGAGTTCTTATGTTCGGTCCGCAACGTCGGTAGGTTCTGACGGGTCAAGGCCAAGACCGAAGGGGTTTCCTTGGACGTGATGGCGATTTCCCAAGCCTCGGCTGTTTCAACTGAATCCGCGGGGCGGAACACATGCGTGTTCGGGGTCGCGCGACAGATCGCAAGGTGTTCAATCGGCTGGTGTGTCGGCCCGTCTTCGCCGACGCCGATGGAATCGTGGGTCATCACGAAAACCGTCGGGATTTTCATCAATGCAGCAAGGCGCATCGCAGGGCGCGCATAGTCAGTGAAGGCAAAGAACGTGCCGCCGTAGGGGCGCATACCGCCGTGCAGCGCCATTCCGTTCATCGCCGAGGCCATGCCGTGTTCGCGGATGCCCCAATAGACGTAACGGCCGCCCCGATTATCGGTGTCAAAGACGCCCATATCGCCGGTCAGCGTGTTGTTTGAGCCTGTCAAATCTGCCGAGCCACCAACGGTTTCGGTCATGATCGGGTTGATCACGTTCAGCGCCATTTCAGAAGATTTGCGCGTGGCGACCTTGGGTTGGTCTTCGCTGATCAGCTTTTTCATCTTCTTAATGGCGGCAGACAGGCGCTTGTGCGGTTCCCAGGCGTAGGCGCGGTTGAACTGTTCCTGCTTGCGCGGCGAGATGCCTGCAAAGCGGGCGTCCCATTCTGCACGGGCCTCGGCGCCACGGGTGCCCATGGCCTCCCACTGAGCTTTGATGTCGGTGGGGATTTCAAACGGGCCAGCGGTCCATCCATAAAGCGCCTTTGCGGCGGCCATTTGGTCGGCGTCAGTCAATGCGCCGTGGCCTTTTGAGGTGTCCTGCGCGGCGTGGCCCAATGCAATGTGGGTTTTACAGGCGATCATCGACGGCTTGTTGGTCGATTTCGCCTTAGTGATCGCGGCGTCAATCTCGGCTGGGTTGTGGCCGTCGATTTCCTGAACGTGCCAGCCAGCTGACTTAAAACGCATCACTTGATTGGTGCGATCTGAAAGGTCTACCGGCCCGTCGATGGTGATGTTGTTGTTGTCCCAGAAGACAACCAGTTTGCTAAGATTGTGACGCCCAGCAATGCCGATGGCCTCGTGGCTGATGCCCTCCATCAGGCAGCCGTCGCCAGCGATGACGTAGGTGTGGTGGTCGACGATCTTTTTGCCGTAATGCGCGCGCTGGATTTCTTCTGCCATCGCAAAGCCGACTGCGTTGGCGATACCTTGGCCGAGAGGACCCGTGGTGACTTCGACGCCGGACACATGACCGTATTCTGGATGACCAGCCGTGATCGCGCCCCATTGGCGGAAGTTTTTCAGCTGCTCAAGCGTGACGTCTTCGTAGCCTGTGAGGTGCAAAAGCGAATAGATCAGCATCGAGCCGTGGCCAGCAGACAAAATGAACCGGTCACGATCTTCCCAGCGCGGCGCCTTAGGGTCGAACTTCAGGTGGTTTTCAAACAGCACAGTGGCGACGTCGGCCATTCCCATCGGCATGCCTGAATGGCCTGAATTTGCTGCAGCAACGGCATCCAGAGTGAGGGCCCGAATGGCAGCGGCTTTCATCCAATGTTCCGGATTGGCGGCTTTCAGCGCGTCTATGTCCATCGATCATGTCCTTGTGGCAGGTTTAGCGTTACCACGCTCAATATCAGCACATAATCAGGAATCAAGCGCCCCAATGACACGATAGTTGCGAAAGAGAAGTATTTTTGCGTCTCATTGGATAAACTCATGGAAGAAGTGGTAATTTCTGATTCGAATGTTAGAAATGCCTAAGCAGGACGAGGCTTGGATGAGCGAACTTACAGAACTAGAAACACGACTGAACGCTGCCCTTGAGCGGCTTGAATATCGTGTGGCCACCCTGGGCGACGATCGTGGCGAAATCGCTGACCTGACGGCTGCACTTGGTGTGGCAACAGATGCCAACGCCGCGTTTGAGGTCACTCTGACGGCCCAGCAGGAAACACTGGCCACGTTGGATGCCCAAGTGCAGCACTTGCGGGCCGTGAATGCGCAGTTGCATGCCAACAACCGTGCTTTGCGCGAAGCATGCGAGACCGGACAGGTTGACGCAGCATTGATCAATGACGCGATGCGGGGCGAACTTGACAGCCTGCAGGCCCAACGATCGCTAGATCAAGCCGAAGCTGCCGCCGCGATGGCGACGCTTGATGCTTTGGTCCAATCAGCAAGAGAGGACGCGTAATGCCCGAAGTTTCAATCTCCATCGGCGGTCGCAGCTTTGAAGTGGCATGCCAATCTGGCGAAGAACAATATCTACAGTCTGCGGCCAAGATGCTTGATGGCGAAGCCAGTCTTCTGTCCAACCAAATCGGGCGGATGCCAGAAGCGCGGATGCTATTGATGGCTGGCCTTATGCTAGCTGACAAAACGGCCGGACTTGAAGAACGGCTTGAGAAAGCGGAACAAGAACTGGTGAGCTTGCGCAAGGGCGCGGCACCCGCAGAAATACGAGAAGTCCGCGTTGAGATCGTGCCGCCATCTGTGCACGACGCACTAACCAACGCAGCACAGCGGGCAGAGGCCTTGGCCGATCTACTGGAAACGCAGAACGCCTAGCATAAATAGAGTTTCGATTTGTAGCTTAGGCTAGAAAAGAACAGCAGCCGACCTGCGACAGTCGGCTGCTGTTTTTTCGTTGCAGGCTATGTGGCCGCGCGGCGAAGCCCGAATTTTGCCTTACGCGTTCGCTTCGCGGATTTTGTTCGCGGCGTCTTTGTCAAATGTCACGCCATTGTCTTCGAACATGGTGTCGAGTTCGCCCGACAGGGTCATTTCGGTGATGATGTCACATCCTCCGACAAATTCGCCTTTGACATAAAGCTGAGGGATCGTTGGCCAATCGGAATAGTCCTTGATCCCACTACGAACTTCGTCGTCAGCCAGAACATTCACGTCGGCGAAATCAACGCCCATGAAGTTCAGGACGCCAGCAACACGGCTGGAAAATCCACAGGACGGCATTTCTTTGGTGCCCTTCATGAAAAGAACCACGTCGTTGCTTTTGACGGTTTCGTCGATACGGTTTTGTGCGTCGCTCATTTTGCGTTTCCTTTGTGTTTTCTTCGTTGCATTTGACGCCTTGTACGCCAGTATCTCGGTCCGTACTTGATCAGCTTTGGGGCTTCGCAAATCAGGATGCAGAATATTTCGCTTAGTTTTCCTAGAGCAGAAAGAACCGCAACGAATATCTCCATTTAGACCGGTGCTTTTGTGGTCAGGGCCAGCGCGTGAAGGTTGCCGCTGTCGATTTCGGCCTTCAGCGTGGCATTGACCGCGCGTTGTTGCATGACACGGCTTTTGCCGCGAAAGCTTTCGTCCACGACCATTGCCGCAAAATGCGCGCCGTCATCGCCTTGCACCGTGATTTGGGCATCAGGGAAACCAGCGCGGATAAGGGCTTCGATTTTAGGGGCGTCTATGGCCATTTGGGACTCCTGTCTAATTCTGATAATTTATGTAGAGTTTGCGAAGGTCCGCTGCAAGGGGGAAGGGTGTTGACCCTCACATGATGTGAGGTTGCATCAAGGGATATGGAAAAGCGAATCAAGACATATTCAATCGGCGAGGTGTCGCGCGCGTCCGGCGTTTCGGTACGCATGTTGCGGCACTACGACGAAATCGGCTTGTTGCCTGCGTTTGTGCGCGACAACGGGTATCGCTCGTATGGGCAGGAAGACCTAGAGCGGTTGCAGGAAATCCTTGCCTATCGTGCAATGGAATTCGGGCTGGCCGAGATTGCCTCACTTATTGGGGGCATGGATCGCTTGGCGCGTCTGAAGGCTCAAAGAGTGGCCTTGGCTGCGAAGTTGCAAGGATTAGAACATGTTCTTGAGACGCTTGATGACGCGATTGATCATGCGACGAAAGGAAAGACGATGAGCATCGAAAATCTGTACAAACCATTTTCACCTGAGAAGCAGGCCGAGTATGAGGCTTGGCTGGTTGAGACCTATGGCGACGGCATGGCGAAGGCTATTGCGACCTCAAACGCGCATTTGCAGGAAATCCCAGACGGGATGGAGCGGCGGATGGAAACACTGAAAGACTTGGAAGCCGCGTTGGTTGACGCTTTCCAGTCCGGCTTGGATACCGCCGACGATATTTGCGAGGCCCACAGGGCTTGGGTGGCGTCGATGTGGGGCAAGGAGTGCTCGAAAGAGGCTTACGCAGGTTTGGCAGAGATGTATTTGTCTCATCCCGATTTTGTTGCGCGCTACGAGGCCCTGGCACCCCAGTTCAGCCAATGGTTACCAGCGGCGATGAAGGCTTATGCTGCAAAATGACCAAAGGGCGCGGGATGGGTTTTAGCCCACCTTTGCGTCAGCCGAGCCTGCCGTAAAACGTCATGCGGGCACTTTCAGACAGCTCAACCCCCGGGGCGTTGTTATAGGCTAGGACAACTAGCATCCGTGTGGTGTCGCCTTCGTTCGCGGTCACACGATGGATCGAATTGCGCCCCCGAAACAGGACCAGATCACCGGGGGCGTGGGCAAGCACATCGGGTTGTGTGTCTCTGTCCAGCAGTTTGCGTACGCCGTCATAATTCATGTCGCCCGCATCGGCATCGCGCAGGTCTTTGATATACTCGAACCGGCTTCCGGCGTCGGCTTTCTGGAGCAATAGCGTGATCGCGAACGACGAGTTGTCGAAGTGCCAGCCTAGCTCTTGGCCTTTTTCGTGGAAGTGTACATTGATCGAAGACAGCGGATCGGCATAGGCGTGCAGCTCGGTTTCTCCGGTTGTCGCTTTGACGAAGCTTCGGAAGTCTTCGCTGTCGTATAACTGGCGCAAGGGTGAAATTGCGGAAATGTCATAGTCACAAATGCAGCCCTTGGACGACAGGACTTGACGGTTTTGCGGGTGGTCCGGCGCATAGTCGGGGTCGTTGGGCGTCAGATAGACCGAATGGTTTTGGGCGCAGAAATAGGCATTTTCATGGCTTGAGACGCTGTCGGCGCGCATCGTCTCAAGCGCTTTGGGCTGGATGAACCCTTTTAGCACCAACGCCCCGTCGCGGTTTAGTGCTGTGTTACAGCGCGCGCCGAACGCGGGATCGGTGATGGGGTAGGCGGCTAAGTCGACGATTTCAGAAAGGGACATAGGCTGATTCCGCAAATGGGTGTTTTGCGAAATACTGTCTGAGAATGCGGCCATTGGAAAGCGCTTTGGGGGAAAGGCGGGCACGCGCCCGCCTTAGAGATCGGTGGTCGTTGCAGCGCGCGGTTCGACCCGCTGCACAATTACGCAAAAGTATCAGCGAACGCGCCACGGAAGATCACCGACAGGTCTTCAAGTGGGGCTTCTGAGCCCCCCATTTTGACCGAGTCACCCGTAAAGCGGCCAACGGACGTCAAGGTTACCCCTGCTTGTCCGGCGGCCATCATCAACGCCTCAGCTTGATCGAAGTTGCAGGCGACCAGATAGCGGGCCTGATCTTCGCCAAACAAGGTTGCTGTGTCTGCGGCGTCAAGTTGAACGCCAACACCAGCTGTTTCGGCCATTTCGAAGGCAGCTACTGCTAGGCCGCCGTCTGAAAGGTCCGTACAGGCGGTGATCCATTCGTGATTGTCGCGCACAAAGTCACCGTTGCGTTTTTCGGCGTTTAGATCCACCGGCGGGGCGTCACCTTCGATGCGGTTGAAGACTTCGGCGAGAAGGGCGGATTGGCCCAAATGTCCGTTGGTTTCGCCGATCAATAGGGCGACATGCCCGTCGCGCACTTCGCGGCCAATCAACCGATCTTCGGACAAGATAATGCCCACGGCCCCGATTGTAGGGGTCGGCAAAATGCCCACGCCATCGGTTTCATTATAGAGCGAGACGTTGCCCGACACGATTGGCACATCCAGCGCGGCGACGGCTTCGCCGATGCCTTGGATCGCGCCGACGAACTGGCCCATGATCTCGGGCTTTTCGGGGTTGCCGAAGTTGAGGTTATCGGTCGTTGCAAGCGGCGTCGCGCCAACGGCTGTCAGGTTGCGATACGCTTCGGCGACGGCTTGCTTGCCGCCCTCAATTGGGTTGGCTTTGACGTAGCGCGGGGTCACGTCGCTGGTGAAGGCCAGCAGCTTTTCGGTGCCGTGAACGCGGATCACGCCAGACCCAAGACCCGGCGCGCGGGCCGTATCGGCCATGACCGTGTGGTCGTATTGTTCATAGACCCATTGACGCGAACAATAGTTAACGCTGCCGATCAGGGCTTTCAAACCGTCGATGGCGTCGATTTCTGGTACATCGTCCATATCGGCGTTCACTTCGGTCGCCACCCAAGGGCGATCGTATTCAGGGGCCGACGATGCAAGCGTCGACAACGGCAGGTCGGCTTTGCAGACGCCGTTGTGCATAATAAGGAAACGGTCTTCAGCGATGGTTTCACCAACGATGGCGAAATCGAGATCCCATTTGTCGAACACGGCGCGTGCTTCAGCCTCTTTCGCGGGCTCAAGCACCATCAACATGCGCTCTTGTGATTCCGACAGCATCATTTCGTAGGCCGTCATGTTTTCTTCGCGTTGCGGCACATCTTCCAGGTTCAGCAAAATACCAAGCTTGCCTTTGTCGCCCATTTCAACAGCCGAACAGGTCAGGCCAGCGGCCCCCATGTCTTGGATTGAGATCACAGCCCCGGTTGCCATCAGCTCAAGCGTGGCCTCCATCAAGCGCTTTTCGGTGAAGGGATCGCCCACTTGAACCGTTGGACGTTTGTCTTCGATGCTGTCGTCAAACTCAGCCGAGGCCATGGTTGCACCACCAACCCCGTCGCGTCCGGTTTTCGCCCCGAGGTATACAACAGGCATCCCGACGCCCGAGGCTTCGGAGTAGTAGATTTTGTCCGCATCGCAAATGCCCGCCGCAAAGGCGTTCACAAGGCAGTTGCCATTATAGGCCGGATCAAACCGCACTTCGCCGCCGACGGTTGGAACGCCAAAGCAGTTGCCGTAGCCGCCGACGCCTTCGACCACGCCATGCACAAGCTGGCGGGTTTTATGGTGGTCCTTTTCGCCAAACGACAGCGAATTCATCGCCGCCACGGGGCGTGCGCCCATGGTGAAGACATCGCGCAGAATACCGCCAACACCAGTGGCTGCCCCCTGGTAGGGTTCGATGTAGCTGGGGTGGTTGTGGCTTTCCATCTTGAAGACCACGGCCTGACCGTCGCCAATATCAACGATACCGGCGTTCTCACCAGGGCCGCAGATGACTTGCGGGCCAGTCGTGGGCAGGGTGCGCAGCCACTTCTTTGAGGATTTATACGAGCAGTGCTCGTTCCACATCGCTGAAAAAATCCCAAGCTCGGTAAAGTTCGGTTCGCGGTTCAGAATGCGGATGATCTCTTTGTATTCTTCAGGCTTAAGGCCGTGGGCCTCAATCAGGTCGGGCGTGATCGCCGGATCTTGCATAATAGAATGTCCCCAGAGTTCTGATTGGGGCCGCTTTTAGGGCATGCATTGGACGGGGGAAAGGGGCGAGGGGCCGGAAATAAGCTATTTCCAGTGTTTGTCGCAGGCAAAAACGCAATTCGCCAAAAAAAAGGCCGAGCATAAAGCTCGGCCGAAGTCCAACAGGGAGGTTGAAAGCAACAAGAGTAGAACTCAACTGCTGCCTTCGAGACTTGAGATAGGGGCGGTGTGCGTTTCGTTCAAGGAAAATAACACTAAAATGCGGCATACCCGCTATGCAAAAAATGCAACCCTTATGTAAGTCCTTCTTCTTTAAGCTTTTTGCGATGAGCGATCACTTCTTCCTGTACGAAGTCGCGGAAGGCATGAATGCGCTGCGAATGCCGTAATTCTTCGGGATAGGCGAGGTAGACAGGCACTTCGCTGGATTCAAGCTCTGGCAGGACGCGGTATAGGTCGGGGAAGTCTTCAATCAGATAGTCAGGAAGGACGCCAACACCCAATTTATGCCGAACTGCTTGTAGCACGCCGTAGTAATTGTTTACCGTCAGCATCGACTTTACGCCCTGTGCCTGAAGGTTCTGCACCAGTTGGGCACCTGCCGAGACCTGCGCCGAGGTTGTGTTCTGGCAGATCAAACGGTGGTTTCGCAGATCTTCAACGCTCGTGATTTCCCCATGTTGGGCGATGTATTCGCTGGATGCGTAAAGGCGCATGCGAACACTCATCAAGCGTTTGCGGATCAGATCGGCCTGTGACGGTTCCTTCATGCGGATCGCCACATCGGCTTCGCGCATGGGAAGGTCGAGAACCTTTTCTTCGAGCATCAGATCAATGCGCAAATCCGGGTACTTCTCATATAGCTTATTAAGACGCGGCGCGAGCCAGAGAGAGCCAAACCCGATGGTCGTTGTGACGCGCAGGTCACCAAAGACTTCTTCTTCGCTGTCGCGTATGCGGGCCGCCGCCGCATCAAGCCGTTTGATCATCGCCGAGGTCGCATCGAACAGCAATTCGCCCTGTTCCGTTAGAATCAGGCCTCGGGCGTGGCGGTGAAAGAGGATGGTGTTAAGGCTTTCTTCAAGCGCGCGAATCTGTCGACTGACGGCGGATTGCGACAAATGCAGGGTATCACCGGCGTGGGTAAGGCTACCCGCCGCGGCCACTGCGTGAAAGATTCTTAGTTTATCCCAGTCCATCATGCTCACTTTCGATTTATGTACCGACCATAAATGATATTTTCGAAAAATTAAGGGCGCTGCTGACTTGCGACGACAAATACTTTTAAAAAACCTTGATAGGTCAGATATTCGGACCTAAATTGACGATAGACTATTCATATCATGTAACGGGAGGACGCGGTGTGACTGTTCGTCCAATTCGCCTTGAAGATCGCTTTGATTTAACCAAGGATAATTTGCTTTTAACGGGGACGCAGGCGCTTGTGCGTTTGATGCTGAACCAGCATGCGCGCGACAAAGCCGCTGGCCATAATACGGCGGGCTTCGTGTCTGGGTATCGCGGATCGCCTCTCGGGGCGGTCGATATGCAGATGCAGCGGGCTGAAAAGCAGCTGAGCGGGGCGAATGTTACCTTCCAACTTGGGTTGAATGAAGATTTGGCCGCCACCGCCCATTGGGGCGCACAACAGGCCGAACTGCGGGGCGAAGGCAAGTTCGACGGTGTCTTCGGGCTTTGGTACGGCAAAGGCCCCGGGGTTGATCGGTCGGGCGATGTGATGCGTCACGCGAATATGGCTGGCACCAGTGCGCTTGGCGGCGTTGTGATGGCGATGGGGGATGACCACACTGGCGAAAGCTCGACCGTGCTTCACCAATCGGAATGGGCTTTGGTTGATGCCTATATGCCAATCGTCAGTCCTGCTGGCGTGCAAGAGGTGCTGGATTACGGTGCCTATGCCTTTGCCCTGTCGCGGTTTGCCGGTGTTTGGGTTGGTCTCAAGACGATGAAAGACACGATTGAAGTAACGGCCGTCGTTGACGGTGCGCCGGATCGCATGAAAATCGTGACACCCGAGTTTGAGATGCCCGAGGGTGGTCTCAACATTCGGGTTACAGACACGCCCCATGCCCAAGAAGCCCGTATGATCGATTACAAGCGGTTTGCAGCCGAAGCGTTTTCGCATGCCAACAAGATCGACAAACGGGTGTGGGGGCGACCGGGGGCCAAAATCGGGTTCGTTGCTGCTGGCAAAAATTGGTTAGACCTGACGCATGCGATGACCCTTCTAGGGGTGAACGCAGACGAGGCCGAGAGGCTTGGCATTACCACCTATAAAATTGGTCAGGTATGGCCGTTGGACATGAAGGGCTTTCACGATTGGGCCGAAGGGCTGGATCTGATCGTTGTCATCGAAGAAAAGCGCAAACTGATCGAAGTGCAGGTCAAAGAAGCGATCTTTGACGACCGCCGGGGCCGTCGTGTCTTTGGCTGGTACAAAGGCACGGACGAGCTGTTTCCGACGCGTGGTGACCTTAACCCGATCCAAATAGCAGACAAGCTGGGGACGATCCTGATTGAAGAAGGGCGTGGCACCGACGCTATCAGCGCTGGCCTGCAAAACATCCGCGAAGCTCAGCGCGCAGACAATGCCGAAGAATTGGCGTCACGGTTGCCCTATTTCTGTGCTGGGTGTCCGCACAACAGTTCAACCAAGGTTCCAGACGGGGCCCGTGCCTATGCGGGGATCGGCTGTCATTACATGGTGCAGTGGATGGACCGCGAGACGGTTGGCTTTACCCACATGGGGGCAGAAGGCGCGAATTGGATCGGCGAATCGCTGTTTTCAAATCGCCCGCATGTGTTCCAGAACCTTGGGGACGGCACCTATAACCATTCCGGCATCCAAGCGATCCGCGCTGCGATTTCGACCGATACGACCATGACCTATAAGCTTCTGTTTAACGATGCCGTTGCAATGACCGGAGGGCAGGGGAATGACGGTGGCCTTGATGCCCCCAAACTGGCTGCGGAATTGGTGGCCATTGGGGTCAAGGAACTGGTCGTTGTCTATGACGACAAGGAAGACGTTGATCCCAAGGCATTCCCTACAGGGGTTGAAATGCACCCGCGCGACCAGCTGAATGCGGTGCAAGAACGCCTGCAAACCGTTCAGGGCGTGACGGCGATCCTCTATATTCAAACCTGCGCGGCTGAAAAGCGGCGGCGGCGCAAACGGGGCACCTTTCCTGATCCTGACAAGCGCGTGTTCATCAACACCGATATTTGTGAAGGCTGTGTGGACTGCGGTGTTCAGTCAAACTGTGTGGCGATTACGCCTGTTGAAACCGAACTTGGGCGCAAGCGTGCGATTGATCAATCGGCCTGCAACAAAGACTTTTCCTGCGTCAACGGGTTCTGTCCGTCTTTTGTTACTCTCGAAGGCGCGACCCTGCGGAAAGAGAACGCCAAGGACATCATCCTTCCGGACATGCCCATGCCTGAGATACCCGCAATCAAAGGCACCCATAACGTCGTGATAAACGGTGTCGGTGGGACAGGGGTTGTGACGATCGGTGCCATTTTGGCCCAAGCCGCCCAGATGGATGGCAAGGGCGCTGCGATGATGGAAATGGCGGGTCTCGCCCAAAAAGGTGGCGCTGTGCTTGTGCATTGCCGTATTGCCAACCAGCCCGACGATATTAGCGCAATTCGTGTGGCCACTGGCGAATGCGATGCGCTGATTGGCGGCGATCTTGTCGTGTCGGCCGGTGCAAAGACCGTGGGCTTGACCTCTCGCGGGCGCACTGGTGCGGTCGTGAACGCGCATGACATCGTTACGGGCGACTTCACCCGCGACACCGAATTCAGGGTGCCATCCGACAGGCTAGAGCTGGCGTTAGAGGCGCGTCTAAAGGACGGTCTCATGCTGTTTGACTCGACCGAATTAAGCCGGATTATGCTGGGCGATAGCATCTATTCAAACATGCTGGTGTTTGGGGCGGCGTGGCAGCGCGGCCTTGTTCCCGTCAGCTATGAGGCCCTACAAAGCGCAATCAGACTGAACGGCACAGCCGTTGAACGTAATCTGCGCGCCTTTGAAATCGGGCGCTGGGCTGTGGTGCATCCTGACGACGCAACGGCGCAGGTGGCGCAAGATCAAGTTGTGTTGCCAAAGACCTTGGATGAAAAGATTGCGTTTCGTGTAGATCACCTGAAACATTATCAAAGCGGGCGGTTGGGTCGAAAATACCGCAAGCTTGTCGATCAATCGGGGGACGCGGACATAAAGGAAGCTTTGGCCATCGGGTACCACAAGGCCTTGGCCTATAAGGATGAATACGAAGTTGCCAGATTGCACCGCGAAACGCGCAAGAAGGCCGAGGCGGTTTTCGAAGGGGATTTCAAACTCAAGTACCACCTTGCCCCGCCGATCTTTGCGAAGGACGGACCGAATGGACGCCCCTTAAAGCGTGAATTCAAGGCTTGGATTGGCAGCGCGATGTCACTTCTTTCACGGTTCAAAATGCTCAGAGGGTCGGCGTTCGATCCGTTTGGAAGCACGGATGAACGCAAGATGGAGAGGGCGTTGATTGTTCAATATGAACGGGACATCGAATTGCTGTTGCCATTGGTTAGGGACGACACCAAAGCCGCCTTTATCGAGCTTGCAATGTTGCCGACAACGATCCGTGGCTTTGGCCCGATCAAGCTAGCGAATGCGACCAAGGCCGAGAAACGACGCGAGGTTTTGCTAGCGACCCTTCGATCGAATGGCGCTGGATTAAAGCACGCAGCCGAGTAAACCCGTTGCGATTCAATCCACAAAGACAGATTGCGCGCGACATCAGCTATGCGCAATCTGCCAGTTCAAAGAGCGGGCGGGTCGTGATCCGAGCGCTTGAAAACCTGACGGGCCGGATGTCGTTGATCAAGCGGGCCGATGGGTACGAAGATGACATGGGGCAGGGCCGTGATTTCTGGGACGTCATGTTGGACAGATATGGGCTATCCGTCGATGTCCTTGACGGCGCACTTTCAAACATCCCGCAAGATGGACCGCTAATTGTGATTGCCAACCACCCGTACGGCATCCTCGACGGGTTGATTATGGGGCATCTGTTGTCAAAACGGCGACCGGATTTTCGCATTCTGGCCAATAGCGTGTTTGACGGGGTCGACGACTTGAGCCGCAATGTATTACCCCTTCGGTTTGATGCCACAAGTGACGCGATGAAACAGAATTTGGCGACGCGCAAACAGGCTTTGGATTATCTTAAAACGGGTGGGGCGATTGGGGTGTTCCCTGGCGGGACGGTCTCAACCGGCGCCACACCATTTTCGCATCCCTTAGACCCGAGCTGGCGAAAATTCATGGCGCGGTTGGTGTCCAAATCCAAAGCAACGGTCGTGCCGATTTACTTTGACGGGCATACGTCGCGGCTTTTTCAGATTGCCAGTCATGTTCATGCAAATTTGCGGCTTGGATTGTTGATAAACGAATTCAAAAACCGCGTCGATACGCCGGTGCGGATTGTTGTTGGCACCCCCATTGCGCAATGTGAATTGCAGAAACGCGCCTATGACGCACGAGAAATGATGGATTTCCTGCGGGCATCCACTTATAGTTTGTCACCTAAACCCCTGAAAAGCATGGAGAACGGTTATGATTTTGAAAACCGTTGTTAAAACTAAATGGCAGTAGGTGTATTTGATTCTGGTCTGGGTGGATTGACAGTGCTGAATGCCGTGTCAAAGCGGTTGCCCGACGTTCCTTTTGTGTATCTCGGGGACAATGCCCACGCGCCTTACGGTGTACGCGACGCGGATGATGTCTACAATCTGACGACCAAAGCGACAGAACGTCTCTGGGAGGCAGGGTGCGATCTTGTGATCCTCGCGTGCAACACAGCCAGCGCTGCGGCTTTGCGTCGGATGCAGGAAAGCTGGTTGCCGCCGGGCAAACGCGCGCTTGGGGTGTTCGTCCCGCTGATCGAGGCATTGACGGAGCGTCAGTGGGGCGACAATAGCCCCCCGCGTGAGGTTGACGTGAACCAAGTGGCTTTGTTCGCCACGCCTGCGACGGTTTCAAGTCGCGCCTTTCAACGCGAATTGGCGTTTCGCGCGATTGGGGTGGATATCGAAGCGCAAAGCTGCGGCGGCTTGGTCGACGCGATTGAGGACGGTGACATCATCCTTGCAGAAGCCTTGGTGAAAAGCCATTCGGATGCATTATTGCGCAAAATGCCGAAACCGGATGCGGCTATCCTTGGATGCACGCATTACCCTTTGATGGAAAATGAATTTCAGGCGGCGTTGGGGAAAGACGTTAAGGTATTTTCGCAAGCTGATTTGGTCGCTGAAAGCCTTGCGGATTACCTTGAACGTCACCCCCAGATGATCGGCTCTGGGACCAAAAGCCAGTTCTTGACGACTGGTGACCCTAAAAAGGTGTCGGTTCACGCAATAAACTTCCTGAAACGCGAAATAGCTTTTGAGGCCGCATAACTTTTGGATCATGTCGCATTGATTTCTCCGAATATGATGTTAGGTCTCAAAAGGATGAAAATTGGGTGTGGCAATGAAAACTCTTAAAAAGAAGCGCAGAATTCAGGTGATCGTGGCGGCTTTCGTCGCTCTCGGGATTTCTGTGACGGCTATTGGCATTGCGTTCAAGGACGGCATAAATTTCTTTCGCTCTCCTTCAGAAGTGATTGCCGAACCCCCACGCCCATCCGAGGTATTTCGCATTGGCGGCTTAGTTGAAGACGGGTCTTTGATCCGTGGCCAAGGCGAAACGGTCAGCTTTTCGGTCACCGATGGTGGCGCGACAATACCCGTGGTCTTTACGGGCGTTCTACCTGATTTGTTTGAAGAAAATCAGGGTATGGTCGGGACCGGCCAATACACGGACGGTGTCTTTGTGGCGTCCGAAATCCTTGCGAAACATGATGAATCCTACATGCCAAAAGAAGTTGTCGAGGCTTTGAAAAAGCAGGGTGTTTATCAGGCCCCGGAAGAAAGCTGAGTTCGCAGCTAAAGGTCTTTCTTAACGTTTAAATCGTGATCTTTCCCGTGTAGTTTTATACGGGAACCATTGTGATGCCGACTGTCAGAGAAATTGCCCGCGAAATCGTAAGGCGCGAAGGGGGCTTCGTCGAAGATCCCGATGATCGCGGAGGCGCGACAAAGCACGGCGTCACAATCCACACCATGCGACGTTTGGGTTTGGACCTTGATCATGATGGCGATGTTGATCGTCAGGATGTTCAGCAAATTTCTGCACAAATGGCCGAGGATATTTTCCTGTCTGAATACTTTCAGAAGCCCAATCTGGTCAAACTGCCGATTCCATTGCAAGCCAGCGTTTTTGACATGCAGGTAAATGCAGGCGCGCAGGCGGTGCGTCTGCTGCAAAAGCTGGTTTCGACGATGGGGCAACCCTGTTCCATCGACGGGGTTATCGGGCCGCAGACGATTAAGGCCGTGCGCGCCGCTCACTCGGCAGCGCGCGATCATATCGTGGATGCCTATGGGATTGAGCGTCGGAACTACTATTTCGCGCTCGCGGATCGTCGGGTCGAAACGCAAAAGTACTGCCGGACCCGCGCAGGCGGCAAAGGCGGATGGATTCGCCGGGCCGAGGATTTCATTTCGCCACGGTTTCACATGTCAGCCAGTCAATTTCAAAAAAGGATCGCGCAATGGGTGTAGTCAGCAGCGTTTTAGGATCGGTTTTCGGCGGAGGTCGAAACGTCGTCGCCGAAACAGCCGAAGTTTTTCGCGTCAACGCCGAGGCCCAAGCACAGCGTGATGCCAACGCATCCCACGCGGCTTTAGCGCAGTTTGCAGCGGAATTCGACGGGGCGCGGCACGGGTGGTTCGATCGTTTTGTCGACGGATTGAACCGGTTGCCGCGTCCAGTGATGGCGTTTGGGGTCATTGGTCTGTTCGTGTCGGCGGCCGTTGATCCGGCTTGGTTTTCTGCAAGAATGGTAGGCGTCGCGCTGGTGCCCGAGCCTTTGTGGTGGTTGTTGGGTGCCATCGTAAGCTTCTACTTCGGGGCCAGACATCAAGCCAAGGGCATGGAGTTTCGCCGGTCCGTGGCCCGGACGGTTGCAAGCATTGCCAGCCCCTTAGATACCTCGGCTAGCCCCGTCGACACCAATCCAGCCCTTGATGAATGGAGAGACCACGCGACAATGTGATCAGGCCAAAGGGCGAATAACCGTTGGACGTTTTTGAAAGACATCCTATAACCACCGGATGATAGTAGAACTCGGACATTTCGCCCTTACACTTGCCCTTTGCGTAGCCATTGTGCAGGCCATCGTTCCGTTAATAGGAGCGCATAATCGTTGGTCAGGGTGGATGGCAGTTGCCGAACCCGCTGCCACGGCTCAATTCCTTTTGGTCGCGATATCATTCGCGGCCTTAACGTATGCTTTTGTGACATCAGACTTCTCGCTGCGATTGGTCGTCTTGAACTCGCACACAGATAAACCCATGCTTTACAAAGTGTCCGGCGTTTGGGGCAACCACGAAGGCTCAATGCTGTTGTGGGTGCTTATTCTCACCCTGTTTGGCGCAATGGCCGCTTGGTTCGGAGGCAACCTGCCGCCCACCATGAAGGCGCGTGTCTTAGGCGTTCAATCGGCGATTTCTGTGGCTTTCCTAGGGTTTATCGTTCTTACGTCCAATCCATTTCTGCGCATGGCGTCGCCTCCGTTTAACGGCAGGGATTTGAACCCGTTGCTGCAAGATCCCGGATTGGCATTTCATCCGCCGTTTTTGTATCTCGGATATGTCGGTCTTAGCATGTCGTTTTCCTTCGCGGTTGCGGCTTTGCTTGAGGGCCGTGTTGATGCGGCGTGGGGCCGTTGGGTGCGTCCGTGGACGCTGGCTGCTTGGATGTTCCTGACCATCGGCATCGGTCTTGGCAGTTGGTGGGCCTATTACGAGCTCGGTTGGGGCGGTTTCTGGTTCTGGGATCCGGTTGAGAACGCAAGCTTTATGCCTTGGCTTCTTGCGGCAGCGTTGCTGCATTCGGCGGTCGTTGTTGAGAAACGCGAAAGCCTTAAAAGCTGGACGATTTTGCTGGCCATCTTGGCATTCGGGTTTTCCCTGATCGGGACATTCATCGTGCGGTCTGGCGTTTTGACATCGGTTCACGCCTTTGCCTCCGACCCTGAGCGCGGTGTTTTGATCCTGTTCATTCTGGCGTTCTTCGTCGGAGGCGCGCTTATCCTGTTCGCCGCCCGAGCAAATGTCATGCAGTCAAAAGGTGTGTTTGGATCGGTCAGTCGTGAAAGCGGTTTGATCCTGAACAACATTTTGTTGGCTGTGGCGTGTTTCGTTGTCTTTATCGGTACGATTTGGCCACTGATTGCCGAGCTTCTCTTTGATCGAACTCTCTCGGTCGGGGCGCCGTTCTTTAATCAGGCGTTTACGCCCTTTATGATCGCACTTGGCGTTGCGATGCCGATCGGGGCGTTGCTTCCTTGGAAACGTGCAAACCTTGGTAAAGCTATGAAAATGCTGATCCCGGCGCTGATTCTGGCGATTGTCGTTGGGCTGGTTGGCTATGTTTGGCAGACCGGACGGTCTATGCTTGGCCCGATTGGGTTGTCTCTTGGCACGTGGCTTGTCTTTGGTGCGCTGACCGATCTATG
>Ga0316204_10005628_pt1 | contig 20359 bp, 19 predicted proteins | sample 6monrhotite_MG_2_FD_205661 | JGI IMG/M metagenome (GOLD analysis project Ga0316204, IMG submission 205661) | Microbial mat bacterial communities from mineral coupon in-situ incubated in ocean water Damariscotta River, Maine, United States -... | ecosystem: Environmental > Aquatic > Marine >...
ACCTAACGGTCCAACAAAAAAATTTATATCGCCGCGGCGAAGGTGGAGAGGGTCGTGTGCGCTGGCGGGGTTGCAAGTCAGTAACTTCGCTTAACATTTGTGCATGTATTCAACGGATACGTTGCATCCCTCTCCTCATTGAAGATTGATCAATAATAATTTGACCTCGTAAAGGAGCGTTCATGAAACGGTGCAAAAGCAGCAGTCGGCGCGTAAGCGCTGCATTTCTTGCAGCAAGCTTGTTAGCGGTATCCGGCAGCGTATTCGCCCAGGGCGTAGACCAAGTTCTGCAGGCGCAGAACAAACGTCTGGACCTGGCGCAACAATCACAAGAACGAATCAACGGAATCGTTGAGGGTACGCGTTCGCTTGAAGACCAATACCGGTCTATTAATAAAGAGATTGATGGCCTTAAGGTCTACAACCGTCTGATGACGGCGCAGACGAGTGGGCAGGGCGCTGTATTAGAAGACATCTCGTTGTCCATGGACCAGGTTGACGTAATTAATCGTCAAATCTTCCCGTTAATGGAACGCATGATCGACGGGCTGGAACAGTCGGTCAATCTGGATGTGCCGTTTCTCATGGACGAACGCAAGGGTCGTGTTGCGGCGCTCAAAGACATCATGGAGCGCTCTGACGTCAGCGTTGCGGAGAAATTCCGCAAAGTGATGGAGGCTTACCAGATCGAGAATGATTACGGTACGTCCGTCGATGAGTACAAGCAGACAATTACCCTCGATGACGGCTCTACCAGAGACTACAACATGCTTCGTGTAGGTCGAGTAGGCCTGTATTTCCAGTCGGAAGACACACAGATTACGGGTCGCTGGGATATGGAATCGCAACAGTGGATTCTTGATGACGGGGCACGTAACGAAGTGCGGAAAGGCCTGCGTATGGCCAAGCAGCTGATTGCACCGGAGTTGATTCTAATTCCGGTTCCAGCAGCAACAGCGGAGGCTAGTTAGATGAAAAGCATAATTAAATTTATTGCGGCCAGCATGTTGACCCTGTCCATGGGTTCGGCTCTTGCTCAGGAAAATGCTGCTTCGATGTCCGAATTGCTTAATTTGATTGAGCAAGGCCAGGCACGAGACAACCAGGAAGCGCGACAGCGCGAAGCCCAGTTTAATCAGCAGCGTAACCAGCAGCAGCAGCTTCTTAACACTGCTCGTGCTGAACGTACTCGTCAAGAGAATGAGAGTGGTCGACTCGAGCAGCTGTTCGAAGATAACCAGATTCAGATCGTTGCGGCTCGCACCGCACTTGATGAACGTCTGGGTGCTCTGAAAGAGCTGTTTGGTGTTCTGCAGACGGTTTCGGGAGACGCGCAAGGCAGGTTCAATGCTTCTCTGACAGATATTCACTTCCCGGATCGCAGCGAATTCCTGGTTGAGCTTGGTAACAAGATGGCTGGTGCGAATACATTGGCGTCCATCGAAGACATAGAGCGTCTTTGGTTTGAGCTGCAGCGTGAAATTACCGAGTCAGGAAAGATTGTTCGCTTCAACCATGAAGTATCGATGGCCAATGGTGACAAGGAGAATCTCGAGATCGTTCGAGTGGGTCCTTTCAACCTGGCGTTTGAAGATGGTTACCTGACTTACGACTCGGACACGAAGGCAATCAGTGAATTGCAACGTCAGCCGGAACAGGGTCGCTTCACGGGTTCGGCCGGCGATTTGCTTGCTGCCAGCAGCGGTATGGTCACCTTTGGTCTCGACGTGACTCGCGGCACCATTCTTGAGTTGTTGGTTGAATCACCGACCGTTATGGATCGTATTCACCAAGGCGGCATTGTGGGCTACTGCATTATCGGCCTCGGCTTTATAGGCCTGCTGATCGCATTGTGGCGCTTTATCGGTCTGTCTTCTGACAGCCGCAAGGTTACAGCACAGCTGAAGCGCGACACAGCCAGCACGGACAATCCGCTGGGCCGGGTATTGGCGGCCTACGAAAGCAATCGTGGCGGAGATACCGAAACGATTGAGCTTAAACTCAGTGAGGCAGCTCTGAAAGAGATGCCTGGACTTACCAAGGGCCTGTTGTTCATCAAAGTGATCTCCGTCGTTGCTCCGCTCATGGGGCTGCTAGGAACGGTTACCGGCATGATCAAGACCTTCCAGGTAATCACACTCTACGGTGCGGGTGATCCGAAGATGATGGCTGGCGGTATTTCGCAGGCACTCATGACAACGGTACTCGGACTGGTAGTTGCGATTCCGATGGTACTGCTACACACCGTAGTCAGTGGCCAGAGCCGTAAGATCATCAACATTCTGCAATCACAGAGCGCCGGTATCGTTGCCCAGCACTCCGAGAAGAATGCCTAATCATTGAGGAGAGATCATGCTTTGGCTAACTGATAGTTTTGAAGCCATTCGAGATTTCATGGAGCTCGGCGGGCCGATACTGCGCTGGATAGCCGTTACGATCTTTTTTATGTGGGTCCTCATCGCGGAGCGGTTGATGTATTTCCGCTCTTCGATGAAGTCCATGTCCAGAGAGATTCATGACAGCTGGGAATCGCGTAACGAACGCCGCTCCTGGAATGCCCATCAGATTCGGGAAATGATGATTTCCCGATTCGAAATGGCCTCGAACAAAGGGATCAATGTCATTCAGACTCTGGTTGCCTTGTGCCCTTTGCTTGGCCTCATGGGCACGGTTACGGGAATGATCAAGGTATTCGGCGTAATGGCGGTATCCGGGTCGGGCAACGTTCGTGCAATGGCGGCAGGAGTCTCGCAGGCAACAGTGCCGACAATGGCAGGCATGGTAGGCGCACTTTCGGGCGTTCTGCTGGTCACATTACTTACCCGCCGCGCGGCGCGTGAAGTCGAGTTTTTAGAAGACTCGCTCACGATGGACCACTGAGGAATTAAGCATGGCACGCAAGCATAATTTCAACCTGGGTGGTGAGGAAGAAGAAGCAAGTATCGATTTGACGCCGATGCTGGACGTCGTATTTATCATGCTGATCTTCTTTATCGTTACCGCTTCGTTTATCAAAGAAGCTGGACTCGACGTGAACCGGCCAGATGCGCCGGTCACGGAATCACAGCCTGAGGACGCCAATATCCTGGTAGTGGTAGACGCCAATAACGATATATTCATTGACCGACGCCTGATCGATCCGCGCGCGGTTCGTGCAAATATCGAACGCCTGCACGCGGAGAACCCGAACGGTTCGGTTGTTATTCAACCGAGTCCACGATCCGCTAACAAGATGTTGGTCACGATCATGGACGCTTCCCGGCAAGCTGGCGTATACAGCATTTCAATCGCCGATGCCCAGCAGTGACTAGGAGCTAGATATGCGAAATAAGAATGGAGCGTTCGGCGCGGAAGAAGAAGAAGCCAGTATCGATCTAACACCGATGCTCGATGTGGTGTTCATCATGCTGATCTTCTTTATTGTTACTGCATCGTTCATTAAAGAAGCAGGAATCGATGTTACGCGTCCTATAGCACTGACACAGCGAGCGAAACCGGAAGCCAGTATCCTGATCGCCATCAGCGCAGCGGATGAGATCTGGATCGACAAGAAAATAGTTGAACCGCGATTTGTGAAGGCTTCAATCGAGCGGTTACACTCGGAAAATCCAAAGGGGTCGATCGTCATTCAAGCGGATCAAGATTCGACAAATGAGAAACTAACAATCGTTATGGAGGCCGCAAAACAGGCCGGCGTAGCGAATGTTGCAATGTCAACCGTCGATAACTAGACCGGTGGCGGTAACTTCGTTGAGGAGATTTAGGTAATGATAGGTCGTTATGCATTTTCAATCGTCATCGGCGCGGTAGTTACATTGAGCTTGTTGTTCGTTATGCACCTGCTGATTCTGTACGGTGAGGATGCGGTTCAGAAGCAGGGTAAGCGCTACAACCTTGAGTTTGTGCGCGTGAAACGCAATGAAGCCTTGAACACCGAGGACTTCACCCCGGAGAAACCGCCAAAACCACCCGAGACTCCACCTGAGACTCCACCTCAGGATATGGACAACGTGGACCCGAACGCACCGACGATCAATGTTGCTGCACCGACGATGGATGTGAGTTCGGATATCGGCGGCCCGGGCGGTATGAATATCGCTGAGGGGGACTACCTGCCGATCGTTCGTGTAGCGCCGGTATATCCTGCCCGTGCTCTCTCGCGCGGACTCGAAGGCCACGTCGATCTATCATTTACGGTGACACAGACAGGAACCGTGACGGACCCCGTGGTGATGTTCTCAACCAGCAGCTTGTTCGAACGCGCCGCGACGCGTGCGGTACTTAAGTTCAAGTACAAGCCGAGGGTTGTGGACGGTGTTCCGGTCGATGTACCCAATGTAAAAACACGTATTACGTTCAGGATTGAAAAATAGATTCTCTGGCGGGCTCTAACTGATCGCAAAGGATAGGTTTCGACATGCAAAGTAAAATTCGTTTATCTCTGAAATTGGGCCTTTTGCTCGTATGCAGTGCAATGGCGGCGAACACAGCCGTTGCTCAGTCGGACGAGGATGAAGCAGAAGCTCGGTCTAACGCGCAAGAAACGAAGCAAGCTCAGGCAGTTAGCAAGGCTGTTTTTGACACCATTACCAAGGCTCAGGAACTGGTTGATGCGAAAGATTATCCCGGTGCCCTGAAAATTCTTAATGGCCTGTACAACCCCGATAAGCTTACTGAGTACGAGCAATCCAACGTTCTCAATTACATCGGCTTCGTCTACTACAATATGGACGATGTGAATAATGCGATTTCCACTTACGAGAAGATGGTCGCAATTCCGACGCTGGAGCCGCAGGTTAAGAAACAAACGCTGTATACCCTGGCTCAGCTGCACACCATGCAGGAGAGCTACACACGCGCGTTATCCACGCTTGATCAGTGGTTCGTTCTAGAGACCAACCCTGCGCCGGAGCCGTTTATTCTCAAGGCCCAAAACCTGTATCAGGTGCAGCGCTACAAAGACATGATTCAACCGATTGAAAATGCAATGCAGGTTGCCGTAAAGCGCAACAAAGAGGTCAAGGAAGACTGGTATGTGTTGCTGAACTTTGCGTATTTTCAAGAGGAAAATTACGAAAAGGTTCGCGACATTCAAAAGACACTGCTCGCTACATGGCCAAAGAAGAACTACTGGTTCTCTCTCGCGGGCGCTTTCACTGAGCTAGGCCAGGACAAGGACCTGATCAACGCGTATGCGTCTGCTCACACGCAGAATATGCTGGAGAAAGAGGCCGAGCTGGTCACCATGGCGCAGCTGTTCATGCAGCGTGAAGTGCCCTACAAAGCCGCGACCTTGCTCGAGAAAGAAATGGAAGCTGGCCGTATCACCAAGGATGGCAAGAATTATCGGCTGCTGTCGCAGGCCTGGCAGCTCTCAATGGAAAGCGAGAAGGCAATTCCGGCATTACAGGAAGCAGCGCGTTTGACGGAAGACGGCGAGCTTGACGTTCGACTAGGCAATGCGCAACTGAACATTGGCGAGTACGGCGAATGCGTTAAGTCAGTGCAAACCGGCATTCGCAAGGGCGGGCTGAAGAGTCCCGACAACGCTCAGATTTCACTGGGTATGTGCCTTTATAACGAGCGCCAGTATCAGGATGCGATCAAGGCATTTGAGCAGGCAGCCAAGACGGATCGCTCACGCCGCGTTGCGAATCAGTGGATCACTGTCATCAGGGCGGATGTTGAGAGAAACACTCAGATTCGTCTTGCCGAGGAAGCGGCCCGCAAGAAGCGCGCCGAAATTGATTTACGAAAAAAGAGTAGCGGACGAGCTTAGATACTTTTAAAATTCGCTAGTCAGCACACAGCTGCAGGGCGTTGACGGGCAACCGTCAACGCCCTTATAGTTCGCGTCGATTGTAATTTATCGATTACAACTAACAACGGAACCAGAATGCCCAAGATAATTTACGTAACAAAAGACGGCGCGCGCCAGGAAGTCGAAGTCGAGAATGGCTACTCGATTATGGAAGGTGCGATCAATAATGATATCGATGGCATTGTCGCCGAATGCGGTGGTGCGTGCGCCTGCGCAACTTGCCATGGCTACATCGACGCGGCATGGATGGACAAGGTTCCGCCGATGGACGACATGGAAGACAGCATGCTTGATGCGGCCTATGAACGAAAAGACAACAGCCGACTAACCTGTCAGATTGAGGTGAATGACTCACTCGACGGCATGGTTGTTCATGTCGGCGATAACGAATACTAACGAAACATTCTTAGGAGATAGAAGATGTCGATTGCAGCTGGCGAAAAAATGCCTTCTGGTAGTTTTGCTGTTATGGGTGAGTCCGGACCGGAACAAATGTCGACAGACGATCTGTTTTCCGGCAAGAAAGTAGTTTTGGTTTCAGTGCCAGGCGCTTTCACACCGACCTGCTCAAAGGGCCATTTGCCCGGCTATATAACGCACGCTGATGATTTGCTGTCCAAGGGTGTAGACACAGTCGCCTGCATGGCCGTCAACGACGTGTTTGTTATGGACGCATGGGGCAAAGACCGGGGTGTCGGTGACAAGGTCGTCATGCTCGCCGACGGCAATGGCGATTATGCCAAGGCGTTGGGCCTTGAAATGGACGGTACCGGCTTTGGCATGGGCCATCGTGGCCAGCGGTTCGCAATCGTTGTCGACGACGGCACCGCAACCCACGTCGCTGTAGAAGCGCCAGGCGCGTTCGAAGTCAGTAAAGCCGAGGCTATTCTAGCGAGTTTGTAAGCTCCGGCACGACGCTAAACAGGTCGCCGACCAAACCGATATCGGCAACCTCAAATATTGGGGCTTCCGCATCTTTGTTAATGGCAACAATCGTACCGGCATCCTTGATGCCGGTCAGATGCTGGATAGCGCCTGAGATACCAATGGCAACGTACAAGTCCGGCGCAATGATTTTGCCGGTCTGGCCTACCTGCATTTCGTTAGGCACGTATCCCGCATCAACTGCGGCCCTGGAGGCTCCCACACCAGCGCCCATCTTGTCGGCGAGGGCATAGATCAGCTCGAAGTTTTCTGAACTTGCGAGGGCCCGGCCGCCGGAGATGACTTTCGCCGCGGTTTGCAGGTCAGGTCGATCCGAAGACCCGGCCTTGAGCTCAACATAGCGAGTATGCGTCGGGATGACCGCATCGCACACTGCCGCCTCGATGCTGGCAGAGTTATTGCTGTCTACCGAACGATAGGATGCTGTACGCACGGTGGCAACAACCGGATGGTCTGCGGGCGCCTCTACGGTCAAGACGACGTTGCCAGCGTAGATCGGGCGCTGGAACGAATGTGAACTGACAACGCTCATGATATCGCTGATCTGATTGACGCCTAGCAGGGCGGCAATGCGTGGCATCAGGTCCTTGCCGAAGGTCGACGATGGCCCGAAGACGTGGCTGTAGTTCGCAGCCAATGCGACTGCCTGAGGCGCGATCACCGCGGCGAGGGCCTTCGCATTGGCTGGATTCTCGATCGTCACGACGCGATCTACTGAATCCAGCTTTGCGGCCTGAGCAGCGACCTCCGCTGCAGACTCTGCGAAAACAACCACGTCGATGGTTGCGCCGTTTATGTCTGCGGCGCAGGCGACGGTTTTCGCAGTACTGGGGTTGAGAGTCTGGCCGTCGTGTTCGGCAATTACGAGTATCTTCGACATTATAGTAGTCCCTTGTCCTTCAATGCGGCGATCAAGCCAGCAACGTCATCCACCATGACACCTTTTTGGCGCTGTTCCGGCGGTTCGTAGGAGGTCGCGGTCAGCTGCGGGCTGGCTGCAATATTAAGTTCTGCCATCGGAATCTGATCAAGCGGCTTCTTCTTCGCTTTCATGATGTCAGGGAGTTTTACGTAGCGTGGTTCGTTTAGACGCAGGTCGCAGGTAATAACCGCAGGCAGGTCGATATCAATCGTTTCCAGACCTACATCAACCTCGCGAATGACGCGTGCGGTATCGCCATTCAGCTCAACAGCAGAAGCGAAGGTTGCCTGCGGACGGCCCCAAAGAGCGGCCAGCATTTGTCCGGTTTGACTGTTGTCATCATCGATAGCCTGCTTGCCCAGAATCACGAGGCCGGGGTTTTCACGATTCACAATTTCCAGCAGCGCCCGAGCTCTGCTTATCGCGTCGGTATCCACATCTGCCTCGACCAGAATCGCCCGGTCCGCGCCCATCGCCAAACCCGTTCGCAATTGCTGCTGGGCATCGCTACTGCCGATCGAAACCACAATCACTTCGTTCGCATCACCACGTTCCTTGATACGCAGAGCTTCTTCGAGGGCAATCTCGTCGAATGGATTGATGCTCATCTTGACGCCATCCGTTTCGACTCCGCTGCCGTCGCTCTTGACGCGCACGCGTACGTTGTAATCTACGACCCGCTTTAGGCCAACCAGTATTTTGTCCACGTAAGATATCCCCGATACTCTAGAAATTAACCGCGAGCCAGACCCGCGGAACGCTATTGTCTATGAGGAATTGAGCACGTACAAGACTGTGTGTCGCCTGTGGCAAGGTTTTTGGCGTGAATGGGTATGTTGCAGCAAATCAACTCGAAAACGGCGCCTCAGGCGGCTATCGGGGCCGGGCACTGAGAGCGCGAAAGGGTAGAATGGCATCCCTCAGTTCGCGGAAGGTACGTGAACTTAATATTGGATTTGCCTGTCGAAAAGAATTATCGAATACCTTTTTGCTGGTGCAAGATTTTACCCAGAGAGATTTATTCGTGGAATAGTTATCTATGATAAAACAATTACTTATCGGATTAAGTTTATGTAGTTTAGTAGCTTGTGCAAGCACTGAACAGGGCGCATCCGAGGGTTCGGCCGGCGGCGGATCGAGTGGCTCGGATTGCATCTCGCAGGGCTCTATCCGAGACTACACCGTACTGGATAACTCGAACTTGCTGGTAACAGCAGGCGCAAATCGCAAATATCATGTGGAGCTCAGTCGATCGGCCCACAACTTACGATCCAGCAATGCGATTGCATTTCAGTCGCAGAGTGGCCGCATTTGCGACCGATTCAGCGATGTGGTGGTCAATGACGGATTTGGCCCGGAAAGGATACGCATTAGTTACGTGCGGCGGCTTTCGGCGCAGGATGAAGAAGACTTATTGATTCGGTTCGGCAAGATAGAGCCGGAAATTGAACAAACCAGGCCACCCAATGACGTAGAGGGTGCCGAGGTAGAAGAGCTGGACTAGGTTGCAACCGGTTCCCGGTAGTTCGACCCAGTCACGCAATCCGCAATCTCCGTGCGGACCCACCCGGTCGATCGAAAGGTCGACCGGGTTTTATTTTGCTCCTTGCGGTTAGCCCCCGGGCACTCGACAATCAAAGCCATGGCCAAACCAATAGCAGCAAGCGCGTCTTTGCGCGACGTCAAATATGAAATCCGCGGACAGCTCGCAAATCAGGCTCAGGAGCTGGAGAAGCGTGGTTACGAGATCATATCGTTAAATATCGGCAACCCCGGACTGTTCGGGTTTCGTACGCCGGAAACGATGCGTCTGGCAATGATTGAGAATCTTGGTCAGGCCGAACCTTACTGCCATCAGAAAGGCATTTTCCCCGCTCGCGAAGCTGTCGTTATGCAGCAACAGGAACGTGGCATCGCGGGGGTGAGTGCAGAGGAAGTGTTCATCGGCAACGGTGTCAGTGAGTTAATCGACCTGTCCTTGCGTGCACTGCTCAATCGTGGCGACGAGGTTTTGGTGCCGAGTCCGGATTATCCATTGTGGTCCGCGGCGGTAACGCTGAACGGGGGCGTTGTGCGTTACTACGATTGCGCAGCTGACAGAGGCTTTGCGCCATCGGCCAGCGAAATCGAAGCACTGATTGGGCCGAAGACGAAGGCGATTGTTGTGATTAACCCCAACAATCCAAGTGGCGCGGTTTATAGCAGGCGGGTTTTAAGCGAGCTAGCGGCCATAGCCGAGCAGCATGGCATCGTGGTCCTTACTGACGAAATCTACGACCGGATGGTCTATGACGACGCCGAGTTCGTGCCGATGGCAACTTTGGTTCAGGGTACAACCTGCCTTACCTACTCCGGGCTCTCGAAGATCTACCGCGCGTGTGGCTATCGCGTTGGATGGTGTGTCTTCAGCGGTGATCTCGACCGCGCAGAGGATTTTATGCACGGCATGGAACTACTTGCGGCGCTGCGCTTATGCAGCAATGTTCCCGGGCAATGGTCGGTGCAAACCGCGCTCGGCGGCTTTCAGAGCATCGATAAACTGGTGCAGCCGGGTGGTCGCCTGTATCGATCAAGACAGGCAGTAATCGATAGAGTGGCCGCAAGTCCATACCTTGATATGCAGCAACCAATGGGGGCGATGTATGCGTTTATTCGTCTGCATGAACGCTTTGCCGATAAGCTCGACGACCGCGCCTTTGCCCAAAAGCTACTGCAGGAACAACACGTTCTGGTTGCGCCGGGCAGCAGCTTCAACACCCCCTATACCGATCATTTTCGAATCACGACTTTGCCGAACCCCGAGACCATTAATACGGTGTTTGATCGTATCGATGCATTGCTCGAACAAGCTGTCTGACAAATGTATCTCTGGCTGGATAGTGCGCTGAGTGAATCATCTCAGGTAGTTACCGCCAGTCGAAGACTCGCGCGTGTGCTGCGGCAAGAATACGCACAGCAACGCGTCCTGGCGGGAGACACTGTTTGGCAGACGCCCGTGATTCAGGCCTGGACCGACTGGATCTCCGAGCTGGTCAACATGCACGGCGAGCAGCTTTCATTGCCAACCGTCATTACGCCGCATCAGAGCCGAATTCTGTGGGAGCGCTGTCTGCGGCGGGAGATTAACGATCCTCTGTTGAACGTGGGCATGCTTGCCCGTCAATCGCGTGATGCCTGGAATCGCCTGCGCGAATGGCAGGTATCTATTGCTGAGTGCCAACAATATGCGCGTAGCAAGGATCAACACCTGTTCGCCGCTGCGGCGAACAGTTACCAGTCGATTCTCGAGCGCGAGTCCTGGGTCGATGAGTCCGGTCTTGCGCAGATCGCAATCGATTTGATTAGTGCCAACAGCATGGCTATTCCGCGGCGGATGACGCTGGCGGGTTTCGACCGCGTGCCGCCGCTGCTGCAGACGCTGCTGGATGCATACGCCGATGCCGGCGGCGAATTGCTTGGCTTGGAAAAGCATGCTCGAGCGGCGGCAGCTCAAGTGTCTTGCTGTAGCCCCGAAAACAGCGATGCGGAACTACGCGCCGCAGGCGCCTGGGCGCGACGCGAGCTCAGCCGCGATCCGGCTACACGTTTGGCAATCGTAGTCACGCACCTGGAACAAAATGCAGCACGCTGCTTGCGGCTGATCAAAGAAGGTTTGATTCCAGGCTGGCAGAATGCGAGCGCGGTGCAAAACTCCGTTATCAATATTTCATACGGCAAAAAACTCACGGAGTATCCGGCGATCGCCATGGCGCTAATGGTGATTAGTTGGCTGCATCGAGATCTGTCGTCGCGCGACATCAGCACATTATTGCGGGCATCGGTTTTTGCTGCGCCCAGTAGCGATGCGCGCATTCGCATAGAGCTCAGACTAAGAGACATGCCTGAGCAAAGCTGGTCGCCCGGGCAATTGCTCAAGCACTTCGAAACACACACAGATCAGGATGACCCCGGTGATGGCATGGATGTCATCCGTACTCTGGCTGCAACTCGCGAGTCGCTGCCGGCGCGACAGTCTCCCGAAAAATGGGTGCTTTTGTATAACGAGTTATTGGCCGATATGGGGTGGCCAGGCCCGGAGTCCTTATCCAGTGCCGAATTCCAGACCGTAAATCGATGGCGGGAGTTGCTCAATGAGGTAGCGCGTCTGGCACTGGTTAGCGAGACAATGACATCAGCAGAAGCGCTGGGGCGAGTTGCCACAATTGCCAGCGAGACCATTTTTCAGCCAGAAGGCGGCAACGCGTTGCTTAACGTGATGGGGCCACTGGAGGCTGCGGGTCTGGAGTTTGATTGTTTGTGGGTGACCGGCATGACCAGCAGCAACTGGCCGCCAGTAGGTCGCTCGTTGCCGCTGATATCCAGAGAGCTGCAGAGATTGAAAAACATGCCGGATTCGACGCCGGCAGACACACTGGAATACGCCACTCGTGTCATGCATCGACTCGTTGCAAGTTCAGCACAGACGGTTTTCAGCTATCCGCAAACACACAGTGATGCACAACAGTCCCCGAGTGAATTACTCACCAACTTTACCGTCACTGCTGATGCAAAAAATGCGGACCCAGGCTGGCACGCCAGTAGCTTTGTAGGCAGTGCTCTGATCATCGACAGCGTGTTGGATCCTGTTCCGCCAGTATTGCAAGGCGAACGAATCGTGGGTGGCGCCAGTACGATTCAACAACAGTTCACGGAACCCTTCGCGGCCTTCGTGAGCGGACGTCTTGGCGTGCGCGGACTGTGGCCGATGTTGGCGGGACTGCCGCCGAATATTCGCGGCAGTCTTATTCACAATGCATTGCAGCGCCTGTATGCGGATTGCCCCAGCCGGGAGGAGATCCAACAGTGGGACAAAGTACAAATAGAGCAGCGCACAGAAAGCGCGGTGCAGGCAGCGTTTCGGCGCCATGAACTACATGCAGACAGCATGCTGCAACAGCTACTGAGCCTGGAGAAGACGCGGGTCAAACAGCTGTTGCAGGGCGTCATTCGGGTTGATTGCAGTCGCAAGGACTTTAGGGTCAATACGGTCGAACAGGCGTTTGATTTTACGCTTGCAGGACTGGCTATGCGGCTACGCGTGGACCGGATTGACACTGGTAGTGACGGCCAGAAAATTATTCTGGACTACAAGACCGGCACACCGAAGCGCCTTCTGGATCGCGAGCAAAACCCCAAAGACATGCAGCTGGTTGTGTACGCATGTGCAGTCGGTGAGGATGTCGGCGGCCTTGGTCTGTTCAATATCGATAGTCGCAGCATCGCGCTGGACGCGGCGAGTCGCGACCTGTCACCGAAGCTCGACTGGGACAGCTCGCTGGCAAACTGGAAGCATCAGGTGGAGATTGCTGCGCGGGAAATAGCGGCTGGCGACATCCGCATCAACGCATTCTCAAACGCGCAGCAAGCGCGACCTCTGGGGCTCCTTAGTCGCTACCGGGAACTGCTGCATGAGTAGTGAAGCGCGGTATCTCAGTGATGATGAGCAGGCTCGCACTGCCGCGCTGGATGTCGGGCGCTCCTTCATTGTGCAGGCGCCGGCTGGTTCGGGCAAAACCGAGCTGCTCATCCAACGCTATCTGAAGCTGTTGGCGATCGTTGATAACCCCGAAGAGGTGTTGGCGATCACGTTTACCCGCAAGGCTGCGGCAGAGATGCATTTTCGTATTCTGGAAGCACTTAAATCTGCCGCACGCGGCGATGTCGCGACAGAAGCGCATCAGAAAATAACGGCAGATGCTGCAGCTATTGTGCTCGAAAAGGATAGTCAGCTGGGCTGGCAGTTGATCGCTAATCCGGGTCGCATGCGGATCCAGACTCTGGACTCGCTGAACGCGTCTATAGCGCGGATGCAACCAATGACCTCAGGCAGCGGCGCAGCACACAATGCCATCGTTGCCGATGCAGAAATGAGCGCCTTGTATCGCAGCGCGGCGTTCCTGACTTTGGACCAGCTTGCGGAAAGCGGCGCGTTGCGCGATGCGACCGAGAAGGTGTTGCTGCACGTTGATAACAATACCGCCCTGTATGCCAGCTACGTCGCTCGCATGCTCGCCACGCGTGATCAATGGCTGCCGTTCATTGGTAGTGGCCTGCTGGATGCCGCAGATGCACTTCGTCTGCGGACCCGTTTTGAATCCAACCTTGAAGCTACGGTGCTCGAAAGTCTCGCGCGAATTCACGCGAGTATGCCGTCCGCCTGCGCAGCCATTCTGTTTGAGTCTGCGCATTATGCTGCGGAGCAGCTGCTGGCCGCAGATCGAGACGACACCCCGATTATTGATTTGCACAACCTGGCCGGCCCATCGTCAAAAACCAGTGACGATATTCTTCATTGGCAAGGCATCGCCGAGCTTCTCCTCACGAAACAGGGAGAGTGGCGTAAGACGGTCACCAAGGCGCAGGGTTTCCCAACCGGTGATAGCGGCCAAAAGAAAGCGTTTTTGGATTTGCTCAGGGACCTGCAGGACGAATTTGGGTTCAAGGCGCTGTTGCATAGCGCACGCGATTTGCCGGCCACTCGCTATAGTGATGAGCAGTGGTCAGTGTTGCTGGCACTGTTTCGATTGTTACCACTGGCTGTGACTGAGTTAAAACGTCTTTTCGGCGAACGTGGCATTACGGACTACATCGAGGTTGCACTCAGTGCTGCCGATGCGCTCGGCACGGCCGACAATCCGGGCGATGTTGCTCTGCTTCTCGACTACCAGTTGCGGCACTTGCTCGTCGACGAAATGCAGGATACAGCGAGTGCACAGTATCGAATGCTGGAAGCGTTGACTGGCGGTTGGCAGCAAGGCGACGGCCGCAGCATGTTTTGCGTCGGCGATCCAATGCAGTCTATCTATCGCTTTCGCAACGCAGAGGTTGGGCAGTTCCTGTTGGCGAAGGAGGTGGGTATTGGCGGTATTTCCTTGCAGCCACTGACCTTGCGTCGCAATTTCCGCTCAGGACAGATACTGGTCGACTGGTTCAATGAGGTCTTCCCAGAGGTCCTGGCCAAACATGATGACGCCGCCCAAAGCGCGGTTGCCTACGCGGCAGCAGTATCGGTGCCCAGGCTTGCGGGGCAGGGTGAGTGCATCGTGCACCCGGTGTTCAGCAGTGCTACCGAGATTGAGGCCAGGCAGGGCTGTGAGGTCGTACGCGCGGTTCTCGCAGCGCACCCTGATGACGATATGGCGATTCTGGTGCGCGGCCGCACGCATCTGAGCATCTTGCTGGCCAATTTACGGCGCGCCGAGATCTCCTATCGAGCTGTTGAAATTGATCGCCTCACCGACCTGCCGGAAATTATTGACGTACTCGCTTTGACCCGAGCGATCGTGCACCGCGGCGACCGGCTGGCATGGTTGGCGATTCTGCGTTCGCCCTGGGCAGGGCTGGACTGGACCGACCTGCACAGGCTGGTCATTGGCGCCTCAACGTCGATCACGGTTTGGGAGCTATTGAACGACACGGCAAGGCTTGCAAGCTTAAGTGACTTTGGCCACAGCGCATGTGTTCGGCTGCGTGAACTGCTGCGTACCGAAATGCGCGCAAATCGGGTCGAGTCGTTACGCGACCGAATCGAGCGAACCTGGCTGGCACTTGGCGGGCCTGCACTGCTGCAGGACGCGACCACCGTAGAGAATGTATATCGCTATCTGGATGTTCTCGAGCAATTGGAAGATGGCGGCACCCTTACCGACGTCGCAGAACTCGAAGGCGCTTTGGATCTCGAGCATGTATCCAGCGACAGTAATGCACGTCTGCAAATAATGACCATGCATCGAGCCAAGGGACTGCAGTTTGATCATGTGCTGCTCTTCGGTCTTGGCCGTGCACCAGGGCAGCATGAGAAATCTGTGCTGAGCTGGTTTGATATTCCAGGTCAACATGGTGTCGATGAAAAGATTCTTAGTCCGATAGGGCCACGTGCAGAGGTCGACAATGATCCTCTGCATCGATTTATTGAGAAGGTCGAAGCAAGCAAGTTTCAACATGAGTTAGGCCGCTTGTTGTACGTTGCCTGTACCCGTGCGCGGCGCTCTTTACACCTGATGGGTCATGTAGAGCTAAGCAGCGATGGCGACGAGATAAAAGCACCGCGTGCGGGTAGCCTGCTGCGACTCTTGTGGCATGCAATTGCCGATGACTATCACCGCGCCTTCGATGTGAACGAACATCGCCCCGCGCAACAAGACAGCTCGCCATGGTTGTTACCGCAGCTACGGCGCTTTGCGGACATCTGGAAAGTGCCGGAATGCGCTGGACTGCCTGATATCGAGCTGCCTGCTGAGACGGCTGACACTGCAGCAGAGGTCGAGTTTTACTGGGTTGGGAACGACGCGCGCATTGCGGGTACGCTGGTCCATCGTTGGCTGCAGCTAGCGGCCGATGGCCGTACGGATCTTGAGTCCGATTCGATGCATGATATCGGCCTGACAACGCAACGCTGGCTGCAACGCATGGGCATTCGCGGCGAGTCGGCGCAGGCCATCGGCGATCGCGTGCTGGCGGCATTGCGCGCAACAGCAACTGACGACAAGGGGCGCTGGTTGATCGACGGGCCCGGTACGGCGGAACTGGCACTGAGTGGCGTCTATGAGGGAGAGTTGGTCTCTGTCATTCTGGATCGCGTTCGGATCGACGCCGAGGGCGTGCATTGGGTCGTTGACTACAAAACAAGTACCCACGAGGGCGGCAACCTGCAATCATTTCTTGACGCTGAAATACTTCGCTATACGCCGCAGCTGAAAAAATATGAAACGCTGTATCGCGCTTATGCGAAAGTCGATGTGCGCTGTGCGCTGTACTTTCCGTTGCTACAGGAGTTCGTGCACATAACGGTATAGCTGCCTGCCGCTATAACGTACCTTCGAGTCGCAACTCATGCTGGCCACGATCATTTGCCGCGCCCAGGAACTGCAGCTGTTGGCGAATTGGGGCAGGCGTTTGGTCGGTAGCGCTCAACTGGGCAAGTAACTGGTAGCTGCCGTCGGGCGTCAGTTGCAGGCTGCCCGCAAGATCGATGACCGCATTGGTATCTTCTAAACTGGCTGCAATCCCAGATTCCTGCGAGAAGAACTCCGCCCTGAAGCCACCGAGTGGATCACTGCTAACCAATGGCACCAAGAGGCCTGATATCTCTAGCACACCTTCAGCTATTTTTGGCATACCCTCAGCAATCTCAAGTCGGGCGAAGTTGGCATTTGCCGAGCCACCGATACCGACCATGCCCGTTATCGACTGCAGCGCTGCCAGCGGCAGTGTTGCCCGCAAATCAGTCGCGCGTACTGTGCCGCCGACGCCCACTGCGATATTGCCTTCGACGAATCCGGATGCGAGTTTCGACTCGATGGCGTAGCCAAGTTTGGCGGTTAGCAGGTCGAACAAACGAATATTCCAGTTGAGATCACGCAAATACGTACCGGCGGCGCTCGCCTCGGTAGCACGACCGCTCCATATTGAGCCGCTGATGCCGCTGGCAACAAACTCCGCGGGTGCGAACCAGCGGTACGCTATGCGTGCCGGGAACGAAATGACTAATCCAACAACGAATACCAGCAGACCTGCCTTGATCAGGCGTGACGAATTCGCCATCTAGGTGCGCTCTAGCGTGAATGTTGCGTTAATTCGTCCGGGCGCAGACTGCGAGGAGGTTGACATGCTGCCCGAAGTCACCTGCATCGAGTATTGACTGCTGAGGTCACCCAGCCACATGACGAGATCATCAAAAGCAACGTTATCAAACTCTACGCGAATGCCATTGCTGGTCGTCGGCTGACTGCGCTTCAGAGCACGATCAAGTCCGCGTGCCCGCAAAGTTTGATCCACAATGACAACCGGCGTTTGCTGTGCGGCATTACTGACCACCGGTGAATTGCCCGATGTATTTGTTTGCAGGCCTTTCAGCGGCTTCAGATCAGCCAGAGAGCGCTCCCACTTGCTGACCTCAGCGCTCAAAGACTGCTGACCACTATCCAGGGGCATCCAGATAAACGCATAAAAAACAGCAATCACGACGATCAGAGCACCGCCGCCGACGAAAATCTGCTCTCTCTGCTCCAGCGCGGTAAACCAGTCCTTCATACGCCAGACTCCCGAATTTGAATTCGACTGCTGACTTTGTCACCAACCTGGTCGGTACTTTGAATAGACGCACTAAACCGTCCCGAGGTGCTGACTATTCTTTGAATGCTATCGAGTGTTGCGACATCCGGGGCGGTTAGCCGCACATCGATGATGCCGGCTCGATAACTGATCGCCTCGATCTCTGCAGACGCGTTTTGCTGCAATGCCACACTCAGTTGATGCAGCGTCGGCAGAAATACATCAGTCGATACGGGTGTACCAACGTCGCGACGAATGGCGTCAACGTAGCGGGTCGGATCAGCAATGTCGCTGGTGTCGCCGGGGCGAATCTCTCGATACACCTGGGTGAATTGTTCACGCAGCGCCGCTTGCTCAGTCGACAGCCGGTAGTAGTCAACGCCTTTTGCCATGAATCCAACAATGAAAAAGGCGGCCAACAAGACCGCCGCATATCGCCACGGTCGGATCATCGATCCATATTCGACCTTAACCGCGTACGGCCCCTGCAAAAGATTAACGCCGCGCTTGGCGGCAACGGTTACGGCGAGACGCGGCAACACGCCATCTGGGAGCAGGTTGATATCGACGCTCGCCAGTTCGTGCCTGAGCACGTTCCAGTCGTGCTCGAAGCGGGCTTCCTCAGCGGGCTCGCAGTAAACCAGTAGATGACCGCGCGCCGGCGAATCGGAGTCTGACTCGGATTCATCCAGGGCTCCCGAGACGGCGAGCGCATCGCTCGGCTTGACGCCTTGCATGACGAATTCGCTTTCGGCGCCGTCATTAAACATGACCTGATCTTCTGCAACCAACAAACTCATGGTCCCGGGGATCTTGGCCAGGCCATGGTTCTCAGGAATCATTTGGTTCGCCGCAATGCCAGCGTCTTTAAGTATGGCTACCCATTCCTGCATCTGTGAATGTGCGACGACAGAGGCAGTCAACAGTCCATTGCTAGCGCGTTGCCCGGCCGCGAAGTGCAGATTCTCAACATCGTCGGCAAGCTGTTCCTCAAGTGCATAAGGCAACGCTGCGCGCAAGCGAGGGCCGGCCTTGATGGGAATGTCCACTGCTGTCGTCAGTACCGATGAAGCCGGAACCAATACGATCACAGCGCGATCACCGACATCCTTGGCTGCTTCAGCGAGAGGACCGGTAACCGGCGGACTGCGGCGAGCGCCGTTGCCATCGACGGCGATCCAGTCTGCTGACTGGGTCGGGTTGGCGCCAAGCCGAATGACCAGAAATTCTGCCATGCTCAGGATATTCCTCTTAGGTACTGCCGAGGGAGCGCAGGATCGGGGTTACATCGCCCCGCGGTCCGCGCTCCAAAATACTGTAATAAGTGATTCGCACCGTATCAACACGCACGATCACCTTCAATTGAAAAAACTCACTGGTTTCCACCAGTTTACGGCTTATGTCATCTGGATCCATCAAACCGGCGAATGATTGGCCCATTTCGCTGAATCCCGCCTCGGCGCGCTCGGCGATCAGTTGCTCTGCGTCTGCCACCGTTATTCTCTCGTCCAGAGACTGTAGTACAGGCCCGGTAGCGGTATTGACATTGACTTCCGTGTGCCCCGGAAGCGCAACAACATGCGGCAGCAATACGTCCAGCGTGGCCTTGTCCATGCCTTCCAGGGCTGCAAGCTCACTGACGCTGCTGAGAAGCTGATTCGCGGCACGATAGGGCGGCGTCATGCCGGTATAGATCGAATCTTCCGCACCATCGGGAAACTGCGTGTCCTGGTTCGCATCAATCCAGTCACCCGCAATTCCTGCGAATCTTGGATCAAGCCCCAATGCAACTAGTAGTCTTTGAAATTGTTCCAGTGCTTCCTTGTCGACATCACCGTCATCACCAATGAGATTATTGACGTTAAAACGGCCTTGCAGGTCTTCGATGTCGCCAAGTACTTCGCCGCCATCGATCGGCAGGCCCGGCAGTTCGCTCGCCCAGATCTCTCCAAGGTGATCGGTGTCGGACTCTTCCAGGTCGCGTCGCAGGATGTTCTGAATCCAGCTTTCTGCGCCGATGGCAACTTGTATAGCCTGATCTCGATTCAGCATGACAACGGTACGACGCACATCCAGTGCATTGTTCCATTTGAGCGTATAGGTCAGCGAAGCGATAAGTGCCATGATCAACAACGCTGTGATGAGCGCAACGCCTCGTTGCTGCTTGCGCGAGGTCACGGTGCTACCTCCACCAGGCGCGTAATTTCACCGACGTCGCGCAGCGAAAGAACGACCTCAACCGCGCGTGGTCGAATGCGCGTAGACGTTGCTCCAGCCGCACTCTGTGGCGGCCATGATTCTGAATTCGCGCCAGTGTCATCATAAAAAACGAAAAACAGGCTTTCGACATTGTCGAGCAGTACGGTCACCGCAGGCTCGTTCGAGTAGGTGCGGTCGAGTACGTTCCAGTGATAACGGACCAACTTGTCTTCTTCGAGACGGTAGGCACTGCGTTGCTGACTGCCGCGCGGCAGTCCTGCGGGATTGTTCCAGCCGCCATGCGTCAGCTCCAAAGCGAAGTCGCCGCTGATGCTGCTCATGAGCGCCGGTCGCTGTGAATCACCCAACTCACTTCGCAC
>Ga0316204_10005629_pt1 | contig 20357 bp, 21 predicted proteins | sample 6monrhotite_MG_2_FD_205661 | JGI IMG/M metagenome (GOLD analysis project Ga0316204, IMG submission 205661) | Microbial mat bacterial communities from mineral coupon in-situ incubated in ocean water Damariscotta River, Maine, United States -... | ecosystem: Environmental > Aquatic > Marine >...
TTCCATTTATGGTAAAGACGAATTGGCATTTAATAGTAACCAAGTTGGTATCGGCTTCATGATTTGTGGTTCAGTAATGGCAATTTTACAGCCTGTCTTTGCCAGTTATGGGGAAAAGGTTTTATCTGCTAAAAAGCAAATCGTTTTAGGATTACTCATTTTAGGAATTTCATTAATTGCCTTTCCTTTTTTCAAAAACGAGTTTTTAGTGTACGGATTAATTGTTGTCTTCGCCGCGGGTGGCGCGATGGTAACACCAAACCTGCTTTCGGCGGTCTCATTAATATCTCAAGAGAATACTGGTAGAAATATTTCCATACAAAGTTCTACTAATAGCATTGGCCAGATTTTGGGTCCAATTATAGGAACCTGGTTAGTTGCTGCTGGTTTTTATTACCCTTTTATTATTGCCGGGGCGGTTATTTTAATTTCAATAGGATTTGTTTTACCCTCAATGAAATTGAAAGATAAAATGTGATAAATACCTTAACGTGAAAAATAAATCATAATAAGCAATGTGATGATTCATAAATCAACAACTGGAAAACAAAAAAAACAATTACACGATAGCAAAGGTGATAATGAGTATATTCAATTGCTGCATTCTGGTGAAGATTATTTTATTCGACTAAAAAAAATAATTCGAGATGCACAAAAAGAGATACACCTACAAACCTATATTTATGAGAACGATGAAACAGGAAATGATATAGCCACCTGCCTGAAAGAAGCTGTTCAACGAAATGTAAAAGTTTATGTCTTATTGGATGCATATGGAAGTGCAGCTCTTCCTGATAGTTTTGTACAGAATTTGATTCAGCACGGCATTTTAATTCGTTTCTTTTCCCCTTTATTTTCCGTGAACAATTTTTATCTAGGTAGGCGTATGCACCATAAAGTACTAGTTGCTGACGGAAAAATAGCACTGATAGGTGGTATCAATATTGCTAATAAGTACCATGGAACTTTGAAATCTGAACCTTGGCTTGATTATGCCGTACAACTAGATTGCCCTGCAGCCGAGGATTTGCAGAAACTGTGCAGGGATTATTTTTTTAGAAAAGGAAGCTCAAAAAAAATAAATCCAGTCTTGCATTCAGCCGGTAAAGCACTTGTTGGAATTACACAAAACGACTGGTTAAAAAGTAAAACAGAAGTTTGTGATGCATATACGAATGCAATACTTAGGGCAAAAAAAGAAATAGTCATATTGGGTTCATATTTTTTACCTGGAAGAAAGATGTCTAAGGCATTGAAAAAAGCTAGTGAAAGAGGTGTGAAAATAACCGTGATTTTGGCGGGTATAAGTGATGTTCCATTGGTTCGTCGGGCGACCGAACATTTATATTCAAACTTTCTAAATAATCAAATTCAAATATATGAATGGGAAAAGTCTGTACTACATGGTAAAGCTGCTGTAGTAGATAGTCAGTGGTCAACAATAGGTTCTTTTAATCTAAATAGCCTTAGCTGTTATGGTAGTATCGAAATGAACGTGGAAATATATTCGTCTGCTTTTGCCAAAACATTGTGTTCGGATTTTAACCGAGTTATAAGTGAGTGTAGGGAAGTCACCAAGACTAAATTTAAACAAAAAACAACCATCCTTAATAGATTGGCAAATTGGTTATCTTATCACATGATAAGATTTACAATGCATTTTTTGACCTTTTTGCCACACTTAAGGGCTTTGAAAAAATTTAGATTATGATAGATTATCAATAAGATTTAAATAGCATGATAAATATAAAATAGACAATTTTATATTTAAAAATCCAATTACGGAGTGTCATTCGAGGTGTAACCATGAAGTTAAATTTATAAATTATTAATAATCAAAAACTTCTGCTAACTTTATAGAGGAAAAATTATAACTTTTGCGAATGCTTAAAAAGCTTTTTTAATGATTAAAATATTAACTACAGGCGGAACTATTGAAGGGCTAGATTATGTAGATGATAAGGGAATCAAAAAAACGAATATATCTATTGGGGATTTTCTCGATAGGGCAAATGTAGATTTTGAATATGATATTGAGAGTATATTTAAAAAAGATAGTCGAGCTATAAATGAAAATGACCTAAAACTACTGGTAAGTAAAGTTAGGGAAGCCAATGCGAAGAAAATATTAATAACACACGGGACTTTCACAATGGAAGACACCGCAAAGTATATAGGAAAACTCAACCTTGGTAAAACCATTATTTTAGTTGGGTCATTTATTTTAGGGGCTTCTGAAAATACAGACGCCCCATTTAATTTAGGGTACGCAATCAGCTCATTGCAATTTCTAAAACCAGATGTTTATATTGCTATGAACGGACAAGTGTTTCATTGGAACAATGTTTCCAAAAATGTTGAAGCTAACAAATTTGAGCGCAATGAATAGTAACATATTACATGTTTGGAACATCAATACATTGGACAACATTTTTCTATCTATTAATAGATACATTCATTGTATTGTTTACGCTTTACTTTTCAAGAAAGAGAACACGCAGTAGTCTTAAACGTTTTCTATTTCTCGGATTGTTATTTGTTACTTATAATGCCTCTGGTGGATTCCTTCCAACCGACAATTTCCCTGGGCCTTTAATACTTCAATACATTATAACTTACGGCGTAGCTATAACATTATGCGTTTTTATTGTCTATTACCTTTATAAGGAATATGATATCGTTGTTTTGAAATTCAATTCGTCTATACGTAATCTAGCTATATTTACAATAGCTAGCTACATCATTCTATTTTTGGTTCCTTATTTTATTACAAAGTCTTTGGAATCAGCTAGATTATTATTCACAGTACCAATATCGATGGCTGCCATTGTTTTTCTCTTCATATTCTATCGGCGAATTTCTAATCCGACCAATCCAAACGCTTTTATATTAAGACGAAGTAAACTGTCAACGATAAGTGTAACAAGCATAGCATTACTACCTATTTGTACTGTAATTGGCGATTATCAATGGATTACTTTTACTGTGATGAATATGGCATTTTTTGCCATAACTGCAATAGAAATAGATAGATATTTATTTTTTTTAGAAAACAATACTAGAATTTTTGAAGTATTCGCTCTGAAGAAAAAGCAAAGAGGCGAATCTATAGAACATAAAATTATTTATGAGGATTTAACCCGACGAGAGATTGAGATTTCCCTGTCAATTCTCAGTAATTTGAGTTATAAGAATATTGCTAAAGACTTGTTTATTGCTGAAAATACCGTGTCTAAACACGCTTCTAATATCTTCAAAAAAACAGGGGTGAAAAATAGGCGAGAATTTTTACTGCGATTTAGAAAAAAAAGCTAATAGAAAAGCACATAGTCTCTAAAGCGTTATTTATACTATATTACAGTATTTTCCGTATAAATATACGGGGTATTCCGTAATTAAATACGGTGTGTTTTCTTTGTATTATTACTTTGTAAAATTATCTTCCTGAAAGTTCTCTAAAATGTAGTAATGAGCCACAAATTTAATGAAGTGAGGCAATCATTATCAACATTTTGCATAACTATGAAAACATTAACTCAACCTTATCAGCTAAATCCCATTCTTATGGTTTCCAACATTAAAGTACCTGCTTATGAATTCACAATTGTTATCAAAGGATCTGCTGAAGGAACTGGATAAAATAAAAAATCAAAACGAAAACATTTTAGAGCGGTCATTTCGTTCCATAAAAGCTTGCCGTAAATTATTAAGTGTATATAAAAAAGAAATCCTCATAAAAAAATTTCATACTATTCAAGATGAAATAAAATTTTTCAAAGAAGTCAAACAAATTCCGCTTGTTGAGCTTATTTATTTTTCAGAAATCCATTCTTTTGAAATACAGTTTCCTAAGGCCGACAAAAAAAACCAGTTAAAATGTATAAAGAAAAAAATCAAAAAATTCAATCGTTTCTTTATGTACAACCTAGATTTTGGCCGCTATGTGGATTCTGGTGCTACAAATTTTGACAAAGAATATTACACTAGGGATTATCTAGACACATTTCATATCACTACTTCAAAATTTTATTTTCAAGACCCTGAATTTTGTACACCTAGAGATATGCTTCTTGGCAAATACAAGGCTTACTATTCTTTAGTGAATTACCTAGATGAAAAAAAGCATAAAATTAAAAATAACCTTAACGGTAAATTAAATAATACTCAGCAGATTGAAAAGATGCATTGGCCATTTTCAAACACCGATTATGTAGAACTGGTCTATTCCTTATGCGCAAAAGGTTTGGGAAAACAAGACAATCAAGGCATAATGCAAGTGTCTAAAAAACTGCAACAACTATTCGATATTGAACCAAAAGATATCTACAAAACCTTTCAGGACATTAAAAACAGGAAAAATAGCAGGACGCTTTTTCTGGACCAACTCTCTACATCCTTACTCATAGAAATGGATAAAAGTGAGGAATAATTTTTCTTTTATCCTCATATTTTACGAATAAAATACAACCGTACTACGGTTGACCTACGGTAATTCAATTTTTTATTGATTTTGTCTCTTTTCACTTTCGCGAAAGCAAACTTCTACCTATCAAAATCAGTCAAACAGTATTAAATATCAAAATGTTAAAGTTTAACCGTAGTACGGTTGTACTGGGGAATAAAATCCATTAAAGCTATTCAAATTTGTAGAACGAAAGTCAAATCAGGTTAGGGACTATCAAATTAATTGACAGCAATGCCGATAGTCCCTTTCCATAATACCGTTCTATTATGCCGGCAAATATTATTACAACAGACGACCTTCTAGATTTCAAGATGGAACTGCTCGATGACATTAAAAATCTTCTTTCTAAACAAGCTACCGGAAAACTTAAGAAGTATCTAAAATCTTCAGAAGTAATGGACTTGCTTCAGGTCAGTCCAGGAACATTACAAAATCTTCGAATCAATGGTACGCTACCATATACAAAAGTTGGTGGTATTATTTACTATGACGCAGAAGAAATTCAGGGTGTGATGACAGCAAACCGTGTGCAGCATAAGCTAAATTCTTAAATTATGAACTACATAAAGCTACTTAATGCGGCTTTTGAGAAGTTCTATTTTGATGACCGTCTTAATCCTACCCACATTAGTTTGTATATGGCATTGTTCCAAGAATGGAACAGCAGCCGCTTTGCAAATGAATTTTATGTAAACCGTAGAGATTTAATGCGATGTGCTAAAATAGGCTCAAAATCCACATACCACAGATGTGTCACAGATTTGGACTCGTGGCTTTACCTATGTTATTTTCCATCTAACAATCCATACAAGGGCAGTAAAATTAAGATGTCCATTATCGGTACAAGTGATGAACCAGATATGGGACGTTACAATCCCGTATTAGAACAGCTTGCGGAACAGTACCATCCCATTCGTGAACCAGTTGTGGGACAGGACCATCCCATAAATGGACAAGCATTGGTATCTACTATAAACAATATCAAACAGGTAAACACTATAAAACAACCAAAGGGCTGGCAGGCCGTTATTGATTTTTTTATTGAAAAAAAATTTAATGCTGATGAAGGAAAAAAGTTCTTTGAGCATTATGAAACTCGGAATTGGCAAACGAGCGATGGAAAAGCGATTAGAGATTGGCGTGCAGTAGCCAAAAACTGGATGGATAGAACCGAACTTTTTGACGAAGAAAACAAAGTAAACAAAAAACAAGCGTCCCAAAACAAGGACAACTTGCGAACCACTAAAAACAAAGACTATGGGCAACCCCTCTAAAATTACCGAAGGTGGAGTGGAATATTCGCTAGGAAAATTTGATGGTAAAAGCGTTGTTTACGACTTTCCAAAAATTTTGATTTACCTAAATGCCAAGGGCAAACTTCTGTTTGGTAAGAAATTTAAGATTTACGATGATGACAAGGATATTTTACTAAAACTCTGTTCCTATTTCATCAAGGACATAGAAAATTGCGAAAGCTATGGAATAGATATAGAAAAAGGTGTTTTACTTTCTGGTCCTGTAGGTTGTGGCAAAACCAGTTTAATGAAATTACTGCGACATATCGTCCCAATGCAACGCCCCTATGAAATGATTCCTTGTCGGAACGTAACCTTTAGTTTTAACCATTTAGGTTTTAAAACTGTGGAAGAATATGGTAATACCAAGTTTTACTGTTTTGATGATTTAGGCGTAGAACCGTCTGGCAGATTCTACGGCAAAGATTTGAACGTGATGGGCGAAGTGCTCTTATCTCGATACGAACTCTATCTACAAACCAAGCACAAAATTAAAACGCACGCTACGACAAACCTAAACGCTCAAGAATTGGAAGAACGCTACGGCAACCGTGTTCGTAGCCGGATGCGAGAATTGTTTAATTTGATTGCTTTTGATACGAAAGCAAGTGACAAGAGGAAATGAAATTTATATCCAAAAATAGAGGTCAAGGCATCACCAAACTGTTTAGAAATAATTGAAAACTGTTTTTGCAAGCATTCGATTTCGCTATATTAGAAGCTTAAAAGCTTTAACCTTTTATTTAAATATGACGGACCTATTTGCCCAATCTTCAAAAAAAATCGATAATCAAGAACTTTTCTTTAAACTATATCAAGCCAAAGACGAGCATGATTTAATAAATATTATGAACGCTTACTCTTCTATATTCGATGACTCAAACTGGAAACCGCTGGGAGGGAATTTCAGTAATTATGGGGTAGTAAAAAATCAACAATCAAGCCCCATTGCTGCTTTAATAGAAAAAGTCACCAATGCCATTGATGCTATACTAACTAAAGAATGTATTCTTGCAGGAACTGACCCAAAATCTGATGTTGCGCCAAAAACTATGGATGAAGCAATTCAAAAATTTTATCCAGAAAATAATTGGGATTTATCCGCATTTCGTAAAGAACAAGCTGAGAACATACAAATTATTGCTGATGGGAAGGGTCCACGAAACCAGAAGAACCAAAATCCAACATCGGTAATCGTTTATGATAACGGTGAAGGTCAACACCCTGAAAAGTTTGAAGACACCTTTCTTTCGCTACTTCGAGGTAATAAAAATGATATTCACTTTGTACAAGGCAAATATAATATGGGTGGAAGCGGTGCCATTGTATTTTGTGGAAAGAAGAGATATCAACTAATTGCTTCAAAGCGATACACAAATGATGGTAATTTTGGCTTTACCTTGGTACGTGAGCATCCTAAAAAGGATTCTGACCAAGCAAAAGAAACTTGGTACGAATACTTGCTTATTGATGGGGAAATTCCATCTTTTACAACAACGAAATTAGACCTTGGCCTTAACAATCGTCAATTTGAAACAGGTACCATATTAAAATTATATTCATATCAATTTCCTAAAGGTTATTCTGGTTTTGCTCAAGACCTAAACCAAAGTGTCAATGAATTTTTATTTCAACCTGCGCTACCAATTTTAACGGTGGATACCGCAGAACGTTATCCAAACAATAAAGTTCTTGAAAATGACCTGTTCGGATTAAAAAGACGTTTGGCAGCTGAGGAATCAGAATATCTCGACGAAAGTTTTTCAGAAAATTTTTCAGATGATGTCTTTGGAAAAATGAAGGTATCTTGCTATGTCTTCAAAACTAAAGTAAAGGACTATGACCTTAAGAGAACCAAAAAAATCATACAGGATAGGTATTTTAAGAATTCAATGTCAGTTATGTTCTCACTCAATGGTCAAACTCACGGACATTACACTTCAGAATTTATTACACGCTCATTGAAGCTGAATCTTTTAAAGAGTCACTTACTCATTCACGTAGATTGCACCGAAATGAAATATAATTTTCGGAAGGAATTATTTATGGCCTCTAGGGATAGATTAAAAGATGGTGACGAAACTCAGTTTCTAAGAAGTTATCTTGCTAAAAAACTAAGCGCGAAAGATGGAAGATTGGCAGAGATAGAAAAGCGACGAAAACAAGCTGTAGATATTGATACTTCTTCAAATACAAGTGAATTACTCAAAAGTTTTACCAAAAATCTACCACTTGATTCCGAATTAGCAAAATTATTGAATCAAACATTCAAACTTGATATTAAAAAGGATAGAAAAACCGAGGGACAAAAGAGCCGTACTTCGGTTGAAAAAGAACCCACACCTTTTGAGCCCAAAAGGTTTCCGTCATTTTTTCAAATCGATGCTAAGAATAACAATGAAAAAGAAGTTGCCACAATACCACTCAATGGTGAAAAGTCCATTCGTTTTTCAACCGATGTAGCTAATGACTACTTTGATAGAATTGATGATCCTGGGGATTTAAGAGTTAGCGTGCTTAATATAAAACCAAATAACTCTGATGGCGGAGATAAGCCTGGCGAACCAAAAGAAATAGATGAAGTCTTTAACGTGGTAAAAAGTAGCCCGAACAAAGGGAAAATAAGAATCTCTCTTAATCCTAAAGATGAATTGAAAGTTGGCGATAGTGTTAAAATAAAAGCAAGTCTATCATCACCCAATGGTAACATAGAGGAATTGTTTTGGGTTAAAATTGCCGACAATAATAAACCAAAAGACGAGACACCTAAAAAAGAAAGCGATAATGACCTTTTGGGATTACCAAAATTAGTCTTTATGTATAAAAATGTAGATGAGAACTCTGAGACCGATGTAACTTGGGAAGCGGTAGAAGAAGCTACGAGCCTTGATGTAGATTATTCTACTGTTATGATTCCAGATGCTGAAGGGGACTTGCTTAATCGAATTTTCATCAATATGGACAGCTCTGTATTGAAAAACTTCAAATCGAAAGAAAAGAACATAAACCAAGACCAGATAGAATTTGCTAACCGAAAATATTATACTTCGGTATATTTTCACACCTTGTTTCTTTACACAATTAGTAAAAATAGAGGCTATGAGATTAGGCAGAAAGTAGAGGGAAAAGATGAACCAGAACACGTTGATTTGGGACAGTATCTAAAGGACTTATTTGACCACTACTACTCAACTTTTATTTTAAATTTTGGTGGAATGGAAGCAATGATGCAAGGGATTGGTGATTAAAATTGAGTGTTTTCCTGCTCAATAATCACAGAGCAGAATTAAAGTAATTATATCTCACCTCAATAGTTGTTAATGGCCTAAATAATCCTATTTTTGTAAGGACAATATTTGTCTTTAAAATATAATTCAACAGCGATGGAAACATTGGGCGAATATCTCAGAACACTAAGAGAATTGAAAAATCTACCTATAAGAAAAGTTGCTGCGGCACTTGATATAGACCAATCTACACTTGGTAAATATGAGAGAAATGAAAGACTTCCAAAAAGAAGACTTCTTTCGAACTTTGCTGTATTCTATGGTGTTTCGGTATCTGAACTGGAAAAAAGATATCTAACCGATAAGGTCGTATTTTCTCTATTAGGGGAAGAAAACCCAGAAAGTATTCTAGTTGAATGTAAAGATAAATTAAACTATTTAAAAAATAAAAAAGGCGTATTTAATATAAATGAATAAACTAACGTTCACAGGACACGAAACATTCCACTGTCGTCATTTCTGGCTTAAGAAAGGCTATGATTATCTTTCTATGGGTCAGTCTTTCAAAAATCCCGACGCAGTAACAGCTTTAGGGGTTGGAAAAAATATGGTTATGTCCATTAATTTCTGGCTAAAGGCTTTTAATATAAAAAACCAAGAAGGACAAACCACAGTTTTTGCCAATAAAATTTTTGATAGCAACACAGGATATGACCCTTTTTTAGAGTATGAAGGTACCTTGTGGCTATTGCACTATAAATTATTAGACACCAACCTAGCATCTATTTATCCTTTGGTTTTCAAGGAATTTAGAAAAAGTAGGGTTAACTCACAATTTACAACCCAACAACTACTTAGATATTTACTTAGATCGGCCAGAAACCATCAAACTTCAATAGCTGAGAACTCTCTAAAAAATGATATCAAGGTTTTTATAAAGACATACTATTTAGCTGATAAGAACATAAAGGATATGGAAGATGATTTATCATCCATCTTTATTGACCTTAATCTAATTTCTAAAGTTACTGATACCGAGGACGGTTCAGTTTTTCAATTAAAAGTGAGCGAAAGGCCAGAGATAGCCAATGAAATCTTTTACTTCTTAATCTTAGACAAATTTCCTGAACTCACTTCTATAAGTTTTGATGATATACAAAACAAGATAGGTGATTTATTTGCTTGTTCTTCTGAAGGAACGGAACTCAAAATTCAGGAAATCTCAGAAACTTTTAAGGACGTTGTTTACAAGAAGGATGCTGGAAGAAAAGAATTACAAATTAAAAATATCCCTAATAAGTGGGACATATTAGAGCAATATTACGATGTATAAATTTACAACATCCACAAACATTGAACGTGATGTCGTAAATGACATCAATTACGTTGTAACACCCAACGCAAAAAATGTTTTTGAAAGAATAGTAACTGGGTTTCAGCAGGGGCATCACTCATTTAACATAATTGGTTCTTATGGTACAGGAAAGTCTAGTTTCCTATGGGCTTTTGAAAAAAATCTTAACGACAAAAAACCCTACTTTGCCAACCTCAATGGCCAGTTTAAAGGATTTGAAAAATTTTCGTTTTTAAAAATCATTGGTGAAGCTTCACCTTTAACAGAAGTACTGAAGAAATCATTTAATGTTCAAAAAGACACATCCAATTCGGATCTTATTGATACAATAAGCAAAAGAGCTGCATCGCTTAAAAAGAAAGATGAAATATTAGTTGTATTGATTGATGAGTTTGGTAAATTTCTTGAATATGCAGCCAAGCACAATCCAGATAGCGAATTGTATTTTATACAACAGTTAGCTGAATTGGTAAATGATTCTAATAGAAATATCATTTTAATCACAACGCTGCATCAAAATTTTGGTTCTTACGCCATTGACCTATCTCAAAATCAGAAGAACGAATGGGATAAGGTCAAGGGAAGGCTAATTGACATTTCGTTTGACGAACCTATTGAACAGCTACTTTATTTGGCATCAGCAAGAATAGAGGATCTCAACATTGAAAGGCCAAAAGACATTGGGTTTAAGGATTTATTCAATCAAATAAATGAGAGCAAGCTGGTAAGTAATTCAGAAACGCTGAACTACGATTTAGCCAACAAACTTTATCCATTCGACATTTTATCGGCAAATATCTTGGCTCAGACTTTACAAAAGTATGGCCAGAACGAAAGGTCTTTATTCTCTTTTTTAGCAAACAGTCAAGTTTTCTTTGATAAAATAGATAAAGACAACCACACATTTTTTAATGTAGCCGATGTGTTTGATTATCTAACGCTTCATTTAACAAGCGAATTAGAAGACAGGTATTCAAACCCTCATAAGCCTCAATGGAATACAATTGTAAAGGCACTTGATAAAGCAGAAGCTATTAATGATTTTGGATATGAGAACCTGGCAAAAATCATAAAGACCATTGGTTTGGTAAACTTGTTCGCCAAATCTTTTGGCAAGCTCGATAAAAATTTCTTAGAATATTATGGCAGATATGCGTTGAACATCCCTGATTCTGAGCAATACATTGAAAAATTAATAAGCCAAAAAATAATTAAGTTCTATAATTATCGTAATAAGTTTTTCTTCATTGACGGAACTGACGTGGATATAGAGCAGGAATTGATAGACGCAAGTTCCCATATTGACACCGCTATCAATATTGCTTCAAAAACCAAACATTACTTTAAAGAAAAATATCATTTTGCAAAGGAAGCCTATTTTGAAATAGGTACACCAAGATTTTTTAAAGTAAACATATCCGATCATATTGAAAATATTAAACCAGAAGGAGAAATTGACGGTTATGTCCATATAATCCTCAGCAAAGATGTAAAGCTAAAAAGTTTAAGCAACAACACCGCCAATAAGCCAGCACAATTATACGTGGTTCTCAAAAAATTCGAGTTTGTAAAGTCTTGTATAGATGAGATTGAAAAAATGGACTTTGTGTTGCAAAAGTATGCAGAAGACAATGTTGTCAAGAAAATACTAACTGAAGAAAAGGCTCACGAAGTTCAAAAATTGCAAAAACTTTTAGAGCACGGCATCTATGAAAAATCTAACGCAGATTGGTTCTATAATGGCAAAAAACTCAAAATTGATTCAAGAGTATCTTTAAACAGAAATCTTTCATTAGTAGTAAAAGAAGAGTATCCTGCGACACCTCGTTATTTAAATGAAATGGTCAATAAAGAGTATTTGAGCACACCTATTTTAACAGCACGCAAAAACCTGCTGAAAGATTTACTTCAACATAGTGAAGAGGAAAACTTAAATTATGATGACCGCAAGTTTCCACCTCAAAAGTCTATTTATTTAGGGCTTTTAAAAGAGACCGGAATACACCGAGCACAAAACAACGCATACATTCTTACCGAACCTTCAGATTCTAGTTTTACACCACTATGGAAACACTGTAACAATTTCTTAGAGGATTCAAAACATATTAAAAAGAATTTGTCTGAGCTATACGAATCACTATCTAAAAAACCATTTAAGCTTAAAAAAGGGTTTATAGATTTTTGGATTCCTATATTTCTCATAGTCAAAAATCAAGACTATGCCCTATTTCATAAAACTTCAGGATATGTACCATACTTAACAAGTGAAGTTCTTGACCTTTTACATAAGAAACCTTCAGACTATGAATTGAAATCATATAAAATTGAAGGTGTGAGACTAAACCTTTTCAATAAATACAAAGAAATTACGGGTGTTGATGCTTCAAGCAATAAACCCGAAAGTTCGCTCATTTCTATTTTCAGTAGTTTCATTGCATTTTACAATGCTCTGCCCGAATACGTTAAAAAAACCAATCGATTAAGTCCATCGGCAAAAGGTTTAAGGGACGCTATTGCATCAGCTAAGGATCCAGAGAACGCACTATTGTCAGAAATACCAAAAGGATTGGGCTACAAAAACATTAATCTAGAAGAAAATGATGCTCAAGTCCTGAATGATTTTATTGAGCGTTTAAACGATTCCATTAATGAAATACGAGTTGCCTACGAGGGATTGTTAAACAGATTTGAAGAGAGTATATGCGACACTTTAAACTTGAATAGCAACAATTTCAATACCTACAAAGGCAAAATTCAAGCGCGTTATAAGTCTTTAAAACCGCATCTGTTGATTCAAAAGGAAAAGATTTTCCTTAACCGCATAATGTCTAAACTAGACGAACGTGATTCTTGGTTAAAATCCATTGCTGATGTTATTCTTGGCAAGTCCGTTGAAAAAATGAATGATGAGGACGAAGCACTATTAATGGATAACACAAGAAAAGTATTTTCAAACTTAGACAATCTATTAGAGCTACATTCTTTAGCAGATGATGATGTAAACAATGAAGTGGTACAGTTCCAACTTACAGATGTTTCAGGTAAAACGGTAAGGCAAAATATTGTTTTGAGCCCTTCAGACGAAAAGCACGTTTCTAAATTACAGAAAGATTTGGCTAAGGTATTGTCCAAAAATGACAAATTGAGCGCAGCTGCTATAATTAGGTATTTAAAAAATTTGCACTATGAAAGTTAAACACGTACTTGGTATCTCAGGTGGTAAAGATAGTGCTGCCTTAGCGCTTTATCTCAAAAACCTATATCCAGATTTGAATGTAGAATATTATTCTTGCGACACAGGCAAAGAATTAAAAGAAACGTATGAACTTGTGGAAGCTCTAAACAGTAGATTAGGTAAGGATATAAAAACAATTTTTGCTGTAGAACCAGAAAAAGAGACCCCTTATAAAACCACATTTGACCATTTCTTGGCCGAATACGGCGGATATCTTCCATCATCAACTGCAAGGTGGTGTACAAAAAAGCTAAAATTAGAACCCTTTGAGAAATACATAGGCGATGAGCCCACAATATCATATGTAGGGATACGAGGTGATGAAAACAGAGAGGGCTACATATCTAAAAAAACCAACGTACAATCTATTTTCCCATTTAGAAAAAATATCTGGAGTGAAGATGTTATAAAAGAAGTTCTGGCTAATAAGAATATTCCAAAAGTTGCAAGTCTTTACGACAGTCATAGTCCAAACCATTTAAAAGAAGATATACTCAAGAGAGTCAACCAGCCTATTTCACCAAACTTTAGACAAGGACAAAAATTAGAATTTCTTCTAAACAGCGATATCAAATTATTCAATCGAGTTGTTTTTCAGTATCTAAAAGAAAATACTGATTATCCCGTATCGTTGTTAGACGATTTTCCTTTGATAGAGAACGATGAAATATTAGTTCTAGACGATATATTCAAGATACTCGATGACAGCGGTGTTGGCATACCTGCATACTATATAAAAAAATCATACCTAGTAGAAATTGACGGTAAAATAGAAACTGGTACTTACTCACGTAGCAGGTCTGGTTGCTTTTTTTGTTTTTACCAGCAGAAAATAGAATGGGTTTGGCTACTTGAAAACCACCCTGCCTTATTCGATAAAGCCAAAGAATATGAAAAGGATGGGTATAATTGGATGGATACTGAAACGCTGGAAGAACTAGCTTTACCAGAACGTGTTCAAGCCATTAAAAAAGAGCATTACACGAGAATGAAAAGACAGTTAAGTAAAAGGAATACTAACAGCTGGAAAGATGAAATTATTGAAGCAGAAGGTCTTGGTTGTGCCAGTTGCTTTATTTAAAATATAAATATATGAGCGATAAAATTGATTTATCCATAGATGCCGGCAGGCTTTTATTCGGATTAAGTAGAATTGGCTACACAACTTCTGCTGCCATTTGCGATATCATAGATAACTCTGTAAGGGCTAATGCAAATAACATAAACCTCTTAATCAAAAAAGAACGTGAAGACTTTTCCGATAATAAAAGGAACAATGTCAAGGAATATATCATTATAGATGATGGCGATGGTATGGACGAAAATGCAATAAAAGAAGCATTGAAACTAGGTTCAACAGATGATGATTATGATGATAAATCGCTATCAAAGTTTGGTTTGGGTTTAAAATCAGCTTCATTTTCACAGGGTGATATTCTCAAAGTAATTTCTTCAGATGGTACGGGATTTAATAAATACGAAGTTTCTCTTCCCAAAGTAATGGAAGCTAAAGAATATTTTGCAGAAAAGACTGAAATTGAAGAAAATGAATCTGAATTGATTGACACATATCTGAAAGAAGGTAAAGGCACCATAATTATTATTTCTGCAATTCGATTAAACAATCATCCAAGTGTTAGAAATACCATTAAAGAACTTAAGACTAAAGTTGGTGTCATCTATTTCTATTTCCTTTCTGAAAGTGGTGTAAATATAACCATTGGCGATAAAGAAATTAATGCCATTGACCCATTATTCGTCTCTGAAGCGAACGAGAATGGAAACTTGAACGAAAATGAATGGGATGGAACCGAAGTACGATGGATAGAAAAACCAAAAGAGCTTACTCTTGATGATGAACTGGAAATAAATGTAACTATTGAAATTACCCAGCTTCCCTATCCACCTATCTATAGAATTAAAAATATAGGTGAATCAAGAGACAAAGAAGTTCGTGAAAGATATTTAATTGAGGCTGGTAATTACGGTTTCTATGTATATAGAAACAAAAGGCTCATATCTTGGGCTTCTAACCTTCAAGGCATCATTCCATACGACCAAGATTTTTATGCCTTTAGGGGAAGGATACTCATCAATGACGAGGCAGATGATTTCTTCAATATTGATGTAAAAAAATCTTCGCTAACCCTTTCTGAAGAGGCATTTAGAAATATAAGCGATTTTACCAAAGAAGCCAAAAGCAAAAGCAAGGCTGCTTGGAAAAATGCCGGTAAGATAAGTCGTGACATTATAAATAAAGCACCTAATGAAATCGCAAATAAGCTCTTAGATGAATTTGAGCAGATAGAGATTCTGCCAGGTGATGACCTACCTGATGAGGAAATAGCCTTAGAAAGGTTAAAGGCGATAACGGATGATATGACGTCAAAAATCAAGTGGATAATTAAAATGATGAAAGAGGATAAGGGTGAAGAAGTTGATGATTCTGTTGACGACGACTATACAGATGACGAAAAGGAAGAAGCCATTAAAGGTGAAAAGAACCCTAACCTCACTAAAATATTCAGGGTATCATCTGTTGAAGATAATTTGCTTTGGGAACCTTACTATGACACCGATTTAGGTAATTGTGTAAGGATTAATAAAATTCACCGATTTGCAAGATTAATTTATGAAGATAATGCGGACAACAGGGATTTACAGATTCTATTTGATTTAATGATGCTTCAGTTTGCCGATTCTGAACTATATGCCTATAAAAACATTGAGAAATATGAGTATGAAGACCTTAAAGTTATTCTGCGAGAGTCCAGAAGAATAGTGTCAGAATTTCTTGCCAATATGTGCAGAAAACTAGAGAACGATTTGCCACCAAATTACAGTGACGAAAAGTATGCTTGAGACTAGTATTATGGGCGCATTCAATGGTGCCGACCAAGCTTACATTTACATCTGGCTTTCCAAAAAACATAAAATCGTTTACGTAGGGATGACCAATAGCTATACTGGTACAATAGGTAGAGCAGGTGCCCATTTTAATAGAAAAGGAACTTTACGAAAGCGGTTTATTGAAACGCGAGGGTATGAAGTCAATGATGTTGATGACATCCTTCTCTTATCCTTTCCTTTACCAAAAACAAGAGAATTTACCTCTGTAGAAAAATCCTATAGAGAGGCTGTAGAATACCTTGTACAGAAAGAACTTATACTATTGCGCGGAAAACTCAATCCTACTTTTGATGTCATTTCTTGGGTAAGAATGAGCCCTAGAACAGGAAATTCAAGAATTAAAAAGTTAGCAGCATCTATTATAAATTCTTTTGAGACTAACTATTCCCGTTTTTAATGGCGTTAACCAAGATATCTAATTGTGATTCAGTTGTGGGACTCCCAAAGCTTATCCTAATGCTACTATCTGCTTTTTCCTTACTCAATCCCATACTTTTAAGAACGTGAGATTGTTCTATTAATCTAGAATTACAGGCAGAACCCATCGACACCGAGACTGAATTTTTGTTCTTTAAGATAAATGACTCAGCGTCCTGATTTAAAAGTTGAACATTAATAATGTATGGGCTTCTATTAACTGAAATTGCATTAATAGTCCCTAATTTTGATTGATGCAATTCTTGTTGTAAATGAGTATTTAGGCTTAGAATTTTTTCATAATCTGCATCCATCTCGAACATCGCTAATTCACTTGCTTTTCCTAAACCAACAATTCCTGGGACATTTAAAGTTCCTAAATTGACCGATTCAATTAGCTGCTTAACTAATACATTCGATTTTGTTTTGGCTGTTGTTTTAACCAATAAGCCACCAATACCTTTAGGCCCATAAATTTTATGAGCATTGAAACACAACAAATCTATATTTTCATTTTGAAAGTTTAGTGGAAGTTTTCCATAAGATTGCGTTGCATCCGTAAAAAAGAGAACATTCTTCTTCTTGCATATAGCACCAATATCCTCAATATCGGCAATCACACCGGTTTCATTGTTCACGTGCATTAATACAACAAGTATTGTGTCTTCAACAATACTGTGTTCCAGTAAATTTATATCTATTTTTCCGTTTTCATCAACATCAAGATAAGTTACTTGAGCACCGATTTTTTCCAAATCCTTGCACGTATCCAAAACTGCCTTATGTTCTGTTTTGGATGTGATTATATGGTTTCCTTTATCTAAACTGTTGTAGAAAACTTGACTAATAGTCAATTTGATGGATTCCGTTGAACCGCTGGTAAAAAACACCTCATTTTCTTTACAGTTTATAAGCTTGGAAATTTGATTTTTGGCTTTTTCAACCGCCTTAGTAGCCACTACTCCTTGTATATGTGTACTGCTAGATGCATTTCCATAATGATTAAGAAAATATGGCAACATTTCCTCGTAAACTTCCTGTTTTACGGGTGTGGTTGACGCATAATCAAAATATATTGGTTCTTTGTTCACTATCTTTGAATAACAAATGCAAAGTTAAAAATATAAATATCTATTTCTGAGTTTAGAGTTCTTTTTAATTAGTACTGGTATATTTAAATACTCTATAAAAAATTTACTACCTATTCTTTTTCATCAAAGATTTTATAATTTGCACTAAATCATTTAAAAACAGTACAATCGTATCTTTTAAATTTTTGAAAATTTCTGTATACATCTCTTTCATATACTTACTCGTATTAAAAAGTTGAGCAAAGTTCGGGCTAACATCACTAGGTTAGTACCGTTAACAAAATAGCTTCCCTCATCACTATTACTCAAAAATCCTAGTTCTACAAGTATAGATGGAAATTGGTTTGTTGTTTCCCTTAATACCTGAAAATTCGCAAACTTCACACCTCTACTCTCAAAACCCAACTTCTTATTCAGGTCAGCTTGCAATAGAAAGGCAAGCCAAGTAGCATCATCCGAATATTTTGATGCAGCATTAGCAACATAAACTTCAATACCTCTCGAATTGGGATTGTCATAATGATTGCAATGCAAAGACACAAACAAATCAGCTTTAAGGGCTTTGGCCTGCTTGGTCCTATTTGATAGTGAAATAAATGTATCGCTGTACCTAGTCAAATAAATATCCAAAGGCTCATCTAAATCGTTATTTAACTTCAAAATCTCATTTGCAATGGACAAAACCACATCTTTTTCTTGGATGCCATTTATACCTATTGCACCAGAATCTTTTCCGCCGTGTCCAACGTCAATTATAATTCGTTTTTGAACGCTCGTTTCTTGTCCGAAAATGATGCACATTTTTAGAAGCAAAAAGACAAAACTGACGTTTTTGAACACTTTTTTCATTTTCAATTTTCGGGTTATCAACAACTTCTCTTTCAAAATTCATAGAATTTGATGTCAAATAATAACAATATAATTCAAATGGAATCAAATAATATTTTATTCACAAATATTTGATTTTCAGTTATTTATAGGCAAATATATGTAAATTTCTAATAACAAAAACAACACGAAAATCTAAACAATTTTATTATGAAAAAATCACACTATTTAGCATCATTCCTTTCGCTCTTATCCACTTCGCTTTTTGCTCAAATTGGTGGCATAGAAGATTCAGTTAATGATGTTGGCGACACCATCAGAACAATTTTTCCAATTCTACTTGGTGTTATTTTCCTAGTAGGTTTCCTATTTAATGCAGGACATTTCTTTGGGGAAAATGCAGACCTTAAAAAAGGGATTACCAGGGTACTTGTATTTGTTTTAATCGCTGGTGCAGTAGTCGGCATCTTCACATACTTAATCGGAATCGTAGTCTAAGTCGCTAAACGACATTTGGCAATCAATGAATTGACTTATGAAGAAGTTTGAGGTCTATAAAAACATTAGGAAAAGGGCGGTCATTTTTGGACTGCCTATTTCCCTATTCGCGTTAATGATGGTTTCCATTTTGGCTTCGCTGCTCATTATCATCTTCTCTTTCAGCTTCGGGATTATAATCGGCATACTCGTTTTTAATTCTGCCTTGTATGTAGCCCTGACGAGAATAACGCATAACCCACAAATTTTTCAAATGGCTAAGGCCTTTCCAAGAATAATAAGTAACAAAAGAAACTCTGGCTTCGATTATGAACAAGATTAATCTTTCAGCATATCAACCTATCACGGATATTCAAGACAATATCATATTTGCCAATAATGGCAATGTTGTCTTATGCTATGAAGGTACGTTACCAGAAATTTATTCACTATCCGAAAAGGATTTTGAAGATATGCACGGTGCTTGGTTTCAAGCCCTGAAGTCTTTACCAATTGGTACGGTTGTACATAAGCAAGATGTCTATCTTAAAAAGTCATATACCTCAGAGCAACTATCCAATAAAACATTCTTAGAGAAAGCAACTCACGAACATTTTAAAGGTCGTGAGTATATGGAACACCGCTGCTTTTTGTTCTTTGTTCTAACCAAGAACAAGGCATTGAACAATCCTAAATATGTCAATCCATTTCGTAAGGTTTCTAAAGGAATTATTCAAAAACTAGATGATAATGTACAGCGTTTTGTTGGTTCAGTTAGCGACTCTGTCTCATTTATAAACAACAGTCGAAAAATGAAATTCCTTTCGCTTAAAGCGAAGGAAATTCAGCAACACACAAATGGCTATTTCAATGGCTTTAATGATGGGTTTGACACCGATATCATATTAGATAAAAAAAGCGTCAATATTGGCGAAAACCATTTTGATGCCCTGGCCATCAATAGCGAACTGTGCTTTGGCGAAAGTGTACAGAGTAGCAAGACCAATGAGAAATTCACTTCTGACGATTTTGTGTTTCATCAAGGGTTTATTGATGGT
>Ga0316204_10005630_pt1 | contig 20355 bp, 17 predicted proteins | sample 6monrhotite_MG_2_FD_205661 | JGI IMG/M metagenome (GOLD analysis project Ga0316204, IMG submission 205661) | Microbial mat bacterial communities from mineral coupon in-situ incubated in ocean water Damariscotta River, Maine, United States -... | ecosystem: Environmental > Aquatic > Marine >...
ACTCCAACGCGAGGCGAGCTCGGCCCGCGAACGCGAGCGCGACGTAGTGATCCGCGCTCTCCTGCGTCGCCGGATCCAGGGAACTCGCGCTCTCGAAGTGCGCGACCGCCCGGTCGTAGGCGGCGAGCGCCTGTTCGCGCTCCTCGGAGCGGCGGTGGAACTCGGCCGCCACCATCGAGGCATAGCCGGCGTACCACTCCAGGTCCGACAACTGCTCGGGCGTGCGCTCACCGGACTGGGAGAGCAAGGACTCGTAGGTCGCCTCCAGCCCCTGCAGACTGCTGAGGTCCCGCTCCTTCAGCAGGCGGGTGCGGAGTCGATCGTGAATGAGCGGCGAGTCCGCGAAGCGCTCGAAGCTCTTCTCCAGCGTACGCGTTGCGTAGCCCTTCGCCTCCAACGCGGAGAGGTAGTCGTAGTGCTCGACCACCTCACGCGCAGTGCCGTAGGGGTGTTCAGCGAGCAAGGCAAACGCCAGGTCCGCCTCCGCCAACCACTCGGCCGGCCACTCTTCCTTGCGCACCATCGCGCGGTACAGACCGCGCTGGCGCGCCTCGGCGAACATCGAGAGGGTCTCCTTCGAACGCCAGGTACGCGGCTGCGCCGGCGCGGGCCCCGTCATCGCGGCGATGGCGTCTGCGTAGCCCTGCCGGGGACGGCCGAGCGCCTTGGCGGTCGCCGCGAGCAGCGAGTGCACCTCCCAGCCCGTCGCCCCCAGGTCACGACCGGCGAGCGCCAGGCGCCGCGCATCCTCCATCAGCGGGGAGCGGAGCTTCGGGTCGAGGTCCGGGTGGAAGGCCAGATCGTAGGAGGCGGCCGAGGCCGCGAGCTGTGCACCGGCGTCCGTCGGATTGGCGGCCGCCAGCTGGGCGCTCGCCTCCGTCAGCTCGTACAGCGTCGGCAGCTCGGGATACGGGTCGGGTGTGGCTCCGAGGGCGAGAGAAGCACGCCAGGACGCTTCATCGATCGTAGAGGGCACGGCGGCCAGTCCGCGGTGGACGCGCGCGAGGCGCGCGGCCTTCGGCGACTGTGGCGCCAAGCGCTCCAGCGCGACGATCATCGCGTCGCGCTCCTCCGGCTCCAGTTCGAAGTCGAGCACGTCGCGCAAGAGCGGAAGCGCCTCGATCGACTGGGTCTCGGCGAGCGCACGCCAGGCCACCTGTCCGAGCTCGGCGTCGTCCCCGAAGAGCGCCAGCCGCAGGAGGTCGACTTGCAGCTGCGAACCGGGCTGCGACGCGCGTACGAGGAGCTCCCGCTGCAGCACGCGATCGCCCGTGCGGTAGGCCTGCTCCACCGCCTCACGGTCCTGCACGTCACGGCTGTCCACCCGCTGGACCAAGCTCTGGTCCCCGCGGTCGACAGTCGGTTCGGCCGGCGGGCGGTTGGCGATGCCTTCGCGAATGGTCTCGAAGACCGACTGCGTGTCCCAGGCGTAGTAGACGTCGTACGTCTCCTCACTCCCGTCTTCGACCATGATGTGGCGCGGCGCCACGCGGGTGTCGTCGAGGAACTTCCCGAACAGCTGCGGCTCGATGCGGATGTGCTCGCCGCAGGTCACGCTCCCGAAGCGCGGGCAGAGGACGCGATTCCCCGCCTCGTCGTAGTCCCGCGGGTTGTGTCGGTAGACCGAGGCGATGACGCACACGTACGGATCGTAGAGTTCGGCGATGTCGGCTTGCCGATACCGGATCCCGGCGTAGTGCTCGCTCGCGATCTCACCGTCCATGTTGATGCACACGAGGATCGGCTTGCCGGTCTCCTCGGAGACCCGCTCGGCGTCCTCGTAGGTGCGCTGGAACGTGATCAGGACCGGCTTCTTCCAGTCCTCCTCGGTCGGCGCGTACCACATCTCCTCGCGACTGAGCCCGCCCGTCGGTCCCTGCGGACCGTTGGCCTGGCCGGGCCCCGGGCCCTGTCCGCCGCGCGGTCTCTGGGGTCCAGGCGCGGACGAGCCCTGCGCGAACGCAACACCGGGAAGGCAGAGGAGCGCGGGCGCGAGGGCGCACACCGCGAGGGAGAATCGACTCGTCATGGCTCTGGGATCCGCGATCGGGTTTCGGAGGGCTCTACTGTACAGCGTCGGGGATCGACGCCCAGGACTGAGGAGCCAAGGGACGCCTCTCCGGCGTCAGCGGCGTGGGACACGCGTAGGGCCTGGAAGTCCGAGGGTCACAGGACGCAGTTCGCTACGCTCTGGCGCCCTGGACGCACCTCATCGGCAACCTCTCCACTCCCATGCGACCGATCCCCGAGCTCGCCGAGGCCCTCGGCCTCCCCCAAGACCTCCTGCATCCGTACGGCAGCTTCGCAGCCAAGCTGGACCCCGCGCTCCTCCACCGTGAGAGAACGCGCCCCGGAACGGCTCGGCTCCTGCTGGTCTCGGCGATCACCCCCACGCCCGCCGGAGAAGGGAAGACCACGACCACGATCGGGCTCGGCGACGCCCTGTCTCGCCTCGGCGAGTCGGTCTGTCTCGCGCTGCGCGAGCCCTCCCTCGGACCCTGCTTCGGAATGAAAGGCGGCGGGACCGGTGGCGGCAAGGCCCAGCTGACCCCGTCCGAGCGGATCAACCTGCACTTCACCGGGGACTTCCACGCCATCACCTCGGCTCACAACCTGCTCGCGGCAGCCCTCGACAGCCACCTGCACTTCGGCAACGAGCTGGAGCTCGAGACCCGCACCATCGCGTGGCCCCGCGTGATGGACATGAACGATCGCGCGCTGCGCCACGTCACGCTCGGCCTCGGCGGCAAGCCCCACGGCGTTCCGCGCGAAGGAGCATTCGACATCACGGCGGCCTCCGAGCTCATGGCGATCCTGTGCCTGGCAGAGGACGAGGCCGATCTGCGTGAGCGCATCGACCGCATCGTCGTCGGCCTGAACCGCTCGGGTGAGGCGGTGCGTGCAAGCCAGCTCGGCGTCACGGGCTCGATGATGGCGCTGCTCAATGACGCGCACATGCCCAACCTGGCTCAGACGCTCGAAGGAACGCCTGCACTCGTCCACGGTGGCCCGTTCGCGAACATCGCCCACGGCTGCAACAGCCTCGTCGCTACGCGCAGCGCGCTGCACCTCGCCGATTGGGTCGTGACGGAAGCGGGCTTCGGCTTCGACCTCGGCGCCGAGAAGTTCTTCGACATCAAGTGCCGACTCGCCGGGCTCGAGACCGCCGCTGTCGTCCTCGTCGCTTCGGTGCGCGCGCTGAAGATGCACGGAGGTGTCGCCGTCGCGAACCTCGGGCCCGAGGATCCGGAGGCCGTCCAGCGGGGACTCGCCAACCTAGAGCAGCATGTCGAGAGCATCGGCCGCTTCGGGCAGCGCCCGATCATCGCCGTGAACCGCTTCCCCACGGATACGGAAGCCGAGCTCAGCGTCGTCACTGCCTTCTGTGAAGAGCACGGCCTGCCCTGCGCCATCGCATCGCACTTCTCGGACGGCGGGGAGGGCGCGCTCGAGCTCGCGAAGATCGTTCGCCGCGAAGCCGCGGACGGGAACGGGCCGGTGCATCATCTCTACGAGCTCACCGACTCCGTCCCCGACAAGGTGCGCAAGGTCGCCCAAGGTGTCTACGGCGCGCGCGACGTGGCGTTCACCAAGAGCGCGGAGCGCGACCTCCGCGAGATCGAACGACTGGGCTTTGCCGAACTCCCGGTGTGCATCGCCAAGACCCAGAACTCACTCTCGGACGACCCCAAGCTCCACGGCCGACCGCGTGACTTCGAGGTCACAGTGCGGCAAGTCCAGGTCAACGCCGGAGCGGGCTTCCTCGTCGTGCTGACGGGCGACATTCTGCGCATGCCCGGACTCCCGCGTTCGCCTCAGGCTCAGCGCATCGACGTCGAAGACGGCCAGATCGTCGGGCTTCGCTAGAGCTTGCCGCCATGGACCCCACCGAAGAGAAGCTCGTCGACCTCGAAGTGAAGCTCGGTTTCCTCGAACGGACTGTCGAGCAGCTGAACGAAGCGCTCGTCGATCAGGACGCCGCCCTTCAACGCCTGGACCGTCGCGTCCAGCAGCTCACGGAGCGCATGGCCAAGGCCTCGGACACCGAAGAAGGCGAGCGCAACCTCGAGGACGATCGCCCTCCTCACTACTGACACAAGAAATCGCGGGCGCCCGGCTGACCGAGCGCCCGCGACATTCTTGATAGGCGAGAGCGGCGCGAACTGCCGCCTCGACTCACGATCAGCTATCGCCGCCGATCTCGGACTCCAGGGCCTCGAGCTCGTCCAGCACGTTCGCCTGATCGATCTCGGCCTCGGCCTCGGCAGCCGCCTCGTCCGCCCCGGTCACGTCGACCTCGTCGAGGACCGAAGGTTCAGCGGGGGGCGCCTCCGCGGGCGCGACCGGCTGCTGGGACTGTTCGGTCGACTCGCTGGGGCAGCCCGCCAGAAGCGGGCTGAGCGAGAGAGCCAGGAGAGCCATGCGCTGGGGGGCGCTCATCGGGTACCTCCACGGACCGGAGCCGACTCGGCTTGACGACGCGCGCGCGCGGCGCGCGACGTGCCCGCCTTGCCCGTGTCCTCGATCGCCTTGACCTGCTCGGCATTCAGCGTCTTGCGCATCGAGCCCTTGAGGTCCTCGTAGGACTTCAGCTCCTTGGCGCGCAGCGCGGAGACGCGCTTGAGGTTCGCCTCGTCGCCCTTCTCCTTCAACAGGACCTCGATCCGGTCGATCCGGGCGAGGCGACGCTGGTGGTCTCCCTCGGCGCGCAGGAAGCGCTTGGCCGCAGCGGACTGCTGGGCATCGAGCCCGGAGAGCTGCTTGCGAGCGTTGGCGATCCGCTCCTGCTTCTGAGCATCGTTCAGCTTCGAGCGAGCACCGGCTGCGCGCTGGCTGCGCTGGTCCTGGGCGTTGCCTGCCCGCTCCTGCTGTGCGCGAGCGTTCTGCGCACGGGTGTTGTCACCAGCACCCGTGGCACCGGCCTTCTCACGCGCGTTGCGAACCCGCTCCGCCTCTTGCTGCGACTGGGTGGTTGCAGCCTGGTCACGGGCGTTCTGCTCCCGGTCCGGACGCTGAGCCGTTCCGCCGTTCAGGCGGACGCGCTCGGTCCCTCCGGCGGCTTGATCGCGAGCGTTCCCCACGCGGTTCGCCTTCTGGTCCGCCGCGTTCTGGGCGCGCTTGGCGTCCTGCTGCTGGCGTGCGTTCTGCGCGCGCTGGGCGTCGGTGCCTTTCTGGCCCTGCTGCTGTCGCGCGTTCTGGGCGCGCTTGGCATCGGCGCCCTTCGCGTCCTGTTGCTGACGAGCGTTCTGGGCGCGCTTGGCGTCCGTGTTCGCACCGGCGTTCTGCTTTCGCGCGTTCTCCGCCCGCTTCGCATCACCCTGTTGCTTCTGCCCCTGGTTCCGAGCTTGCTTGGCGCGCTGGGCGTTCGCGTTCTGCTTCTGCTGGCGCCCGTTCTGCGCGCGCTTCGCGTTGTTCTGGGGCTGCTTCTTGGCCGTACCACCAGAGCCACGCTCCTGGGTCACCGGGGCCGAAGCCTGCGCGGCCGTCGGCAAGGCGACCAGCGCGAGGGCTCCGAAGACGAGGGCGGCGCCGAAACGGCGCGAGCGGTCGTTGGACTTGTGTTGGTTCATCTCTTCACTTCCTGACGTCGAGGTTGGCGGGGCCTGCCGCCCCGGGGCCGGCATCGTGGCACCGGAGTTGGGGTGACGCCAGCCCCACGGACCCCGGAATCCCACGGTGGCACTTGGAATTCCGTGCCGAAATCGACCCTGGAACGCAGCGCGGCCCCCGCCGGGTCACCGACGGGGGCCGCGCTGAAGGGTCCCGGGACCGAGTTCAGCGGCTCGTTTGCAGGGCCTCTCGAATCTCGGCCTTGATGGCCTCGAAGCTCGCGATCGCGCTCTCGCGGAGCAGGGCCACACGGGGCAGGAGTTCCGCGTTGCCGTTCGCCCGCAGTTGCGCGGCGTAGCTGTCCAGGCGCTGCAGGAGGGCGTGGTGCTCGGCCTGCGCCTGCAGGAACCGGGTGGCCAGGGGATTCTCCGAGAGCTGCTGGCTCTTCAGCGCATCCCTCGCGGCCTGGGCGCGGTCCGCCGTCGAGGTCGTTGCCGGTGCGTTCAGGCGCGCCGCGCCGATCCGCTTGGCCATGTGGGCTGCGGCCTGCTGTCGCGCCGATCCAACGCGCTGGGCCTTGGAGGCCGCGGCATGCTGCGTGCGCGCCCCCTGGATTCGCGACGATCCGTTGCTCTGCGCGCTCTGGCGCGCCTTCTGGGCGCGCATGCGCAGCTGGCGTTGCTTCTGCGCGCGCATGGCCTTGGCACGCTTCGCCTCCTGCTGACGGCGGGCCGCCTGCATGCGCTTGGCCTGCTGCTGGGCACGGGCGCGTGCGGCGCGCTGGGCAGCTTGCTGCTGGCGGGCGCGCGAGACGCGCTGAGCCTTCTGCCGGGCCTCTTGCTGCGCCTGCTGCTGGGCCTGCGCTCGCGCGGCCGAGATGCGCTCGCTCTGCTGGACCGGCGACGCGGCGGCTGCCGAAGCGGGGCCCGCGAACACAAGGAGCACCAGGGCGAGCAAGGCCCACGGGGTGCGACTCGTTTGGTTCATACTGATCTCCGAATGGTTGCGGATCGTTCCTCGAGCACGGTTGCGGAGCACTCGTCGGTCGATCTTCGGTGTTGGACGGACCAGCGAGGCGGGAAGATCCGTCCGATTGCGACTCCCTATAGCCCCATGCGGAGTCAGGACGGACATTCCCCCGCCAAGGGGCCCTCTAGGTCCCTTCACCCTAGAGACGGGACTCCATTCTAGTAAGCCGCATTTTGCCCAAATATGGCTAAGCGTTATCAATTGGCCGCCGAGAACGGCTCTGTCCGCCCTCCATACCGGCCTCCAGCCCCCATCACCGAACATGACGCCTCAGCCGATCGCCGCCACACTCGACCTCGACCAGCTCCACCTGACCCCGGAGGATCCGGCCTACGGCCGGCTGCGTCACCTACCCCTGGGGGCCCTTCAGCTCGACAGCACGGGCCGCATCCTGCGGCGCCACAGCCGAGCGGGGCATGCCCTGGACAAGCTTGGACCGCGGATCGCGGGTCGCTCGTTCTTCGAGCACTACCTCTCCGACACCCCGCTCAGCGGCCTCGGTGAGGTCTATCACGAGGGCGTTCGCAGAGGAGAGCTGTACCACTTCATCGACCTCTCGCTGAAGGAGGACGGTCACGAGCGCGACCTGACGCTGTTCCTCTACTACCACGCGGCGACCCAGCAGGGCTGGATCTTCATCGAGCCCCACGCCGACCCGAGCCGCGCTGCGGGCTGGGGCCTCCCTTTCGCCGCCTGAAGTCGATCTCCTTCCCTCGTCGAGCCGATCCCGCCACCACGCAGGGTCGGCTCGCTTCCTTCGCTGCAGCGCGGACGACGTCAGGCGTTGACGGCCTCGCCGGTCTGCACGCGCCAGAGGGCCGCGAAGGGTCCGTCGTTCGCGAGGAGCTCCTCGTGTGTCCCCCACTCGCGCACCGCTCCCTGTTCGAGGAGGTAGATGCGGTGCGCGTGACGCACGGTCGACAGGCGGTGCGCGACCACGATGGTGGTCCGGCCGCGGGAGAGCCGCGCGAGCGAGCGCTGGATCGCAGCCTCGGTCTCGTTGTCCACGGCCGAGGTCGCCTCGTCCAGGATCAGGATCGGGGGATCCTTGAGGACGGCGCGGGCGATGGACAGTCGCTGGCGCTGACCGCCCGAGAGCTTCTGTCCCCGCTCCCCGACGATCGTGTCGTACCCGTCGGGCAACGCCGCGATGAACGCATCGGCCTCGGCCACGCGGGCAGCGGCATCGATCTCGTCGTCACTCGCGTCCGGCCTTCCGTAGGCGATGTTCTCGCGGACCGTTCCATGGAACAGGAAGACGTCCTGACTGACGAGCCCGATCGCCCGCCGCAGATCGACCCGCGGCACGCCGCGCACGTCGACCCCGTCCAGCGTGATCTCACCGCCCGTGACGTCGTAGAACCTCAGGAGGAGCTTCAGCAGGGTGCTCTTCCCCGACCCGGTGGGACCCACGATGGCCGTCGTCTCTCCGGCCGCAAACTCGACCGAGAGCTGCTCGAACAGTGGGTCACGGTCGCCGTAGGCGAAGTCGACGGCGTTCGCACGCAGCTCTCCGTCTACGTCATCGAGCGCAAGACGCTGCGTCCCGTCCTGCATGGTCGGCGGCGTGTCGAGCAAGCCGAAGATGCGCCGTGACGAGGCCATCGCGCGCTGGAAGAGATCGAAGACGTCGCCGAGTCGCGTCAAGGGCCAGAGCAGCCGCTGCACCAGGAAGATCATCACGGAGTACTCGCCGACTCCGAGCTGGCCGTTGAGCGTTCGGATTCCGCCCGCCACCATCATCGCCGTGAACCCGATGACGATCACCATGCGGATCAGCGGCGAGAAGGCAGAGGAGAGCGCAATCGCGCGACGGTTCGCCTCGCGGTAGCCATCGCTCACGCGACGAATGCGCTCCGTCTCCCGCTGCTCCGCAGTGAAGCTCTTGATCGTCGAGATTCCGCCGAGGTTGCCCGCCAGATCGGCGTTCAGGTCGCCCACCGCGTCTCGAACTGCTGCATAGCGCGGCGCGAGCCGGCGCTGGAACACGACGGAGCCCCAGAGAATGAACGGCATCGGCGCCATCCCCATCCACGCGATCTCCGGCGAGACGTAGAAGAACATCGCGCCGATCACGAGCACGGTCGTGGAGACCTGCAGGATCTCGTTCGCCCCCGTGTCCAGAAAGCGCTCGAGCTGATTCACGTCGTCGTTCAGCACCGACATCAGGCCGCCGGTGCTCGCGTCCTCGAAGAACGCCAGCTCGAGGCCCTGCACGTGGCCGTAGGCCGCCAGCCTCAGTTCGTGTTCGATCGTCTGGGAGAGGTTCCGCCAACCCACTCGGTAGAGGTACTCGAAGACCGACTCGAGCATCCAGATCACCACCGTGAGGACCGCCAGGGCGTAGAACTGCTGGTGCAGGTCCACGATGCCCCAGCCGGCCAGCAGGGACTCCTCGCGCTCGACGACCACGTCCACAGCCATGCCGATGAGCAGCGGCGGCGCCAGGTCGAACAGCTTGTTCAGGATGGAGAAGGCGATCGCCGCGCGAATTCGCGCGCGGTGACCCGCCGCGAAGCCCGCGAGGCGTTTCAGGGGGTCGAGGAGCCGGGTACCGCTCATCGCGGGAGTGTAGGTGGTTCCGGCTCCTCGCCCCGGCTAGAATCTCGGCCCGTTTCCGGCGATACGCCGCGCTATCGCCACCGCTCGGAACGAGCACCTCCTCCCCACCCCGCATCCAAGGACCCCACGTGGAAGTCGCCGAGAACAACGTCGTCGGTATCGAGTACACCCTGACCGACAGCGAAGGCGAGGTGCTCGACACCTCCGAGGGCCGAGGCCCGCTGGCCTACGTGCACGGCAAGGGCGGGATCATCCCCGGACTCGAAGAGGCCCTCGCCGGCAAGGTCGTCGGCGACGAGCTCAAGGTCGTCATTCCCCCGGAGAAGGGGTACGGCCCGCGCAACAACCAGCTCCTCAACCGCGTCCCGAAGGAAGCCTTCGGCGGCAAGCTCGAGTTCGAGCTCGGACTGCAGTTCCCGGTGCAAGATCAGAACGGTCAGCCGCGCATGGTCACCATCGTCCACATCGAGGAGGACGCGATCGTCATCGATGCGAACCACCCCCTCGCCGGCGTCGAGTTGACCTTCGACGTGAAGATCGTCGAGGTCCGCGAGGCCACCGAGGAGGAGTTGCAGCACGGACACTCCCACGGAGCCGGGGGACAACAACACTGACCCCTCCGCCCCCCCCGCCCGCGGAACCCCTGGAGTTCCGTCTGGAGCAGGTCGTCGAGGCCCCGGTCCAAGAGACCTTCCGCGCCTGCGACTCTGCGAAGCTGCAGATCTCCTGGGTTGGATCCCTCGTCGCCGTGGAGATCGATCCCGGGGTCGTCTGGGGCCCCGGAGCCAAGTTCCGCCAGGTGCACGAGGAGTCGGGCATGCGCCAGGTCCTCGAGGGCGAGATGCTCGCCTACGAGCTCGACCAGCGCATCCTGATGCGCTTGGTGCACGGCGACTTCACGATCATGAGCGAGCTGACGTTCGAGGCCCTCGGTGATCGCTCGCGCGTCTCCCAGTGGACCCAGATCGAGCTCCAGAGCATGGCCCTGCGCCTCGCTCGCCCGATCGTGCAGGGCGCGGTCGGGAAGCGAATCTCCGACGACATGGACCGCTTGAAGGCGCTCCTCGAGTCGAGCTGAATCGACACAAGCGGAACACGAAATCCGCAACGCACGTCTTGCGAGATGCGCGCGGGCCGGTAGCCTCCGACTCCAACCCCGCGGACCCCGGTCCGCGCAGCCCCACCGAACACTCCGATGAACTGGTACGCAAACCCCATCTCCAACGTCTCCCAGGAGGTCTACGACCTCCTCTGAGCGGACTTGCGTGCCGGCGGCTAGAACCGCGCATCGGCCGAGAAGCCCGCTCATCCGAGCGGGCTTCTCTCGTTTCGTCCCTGCCGAAGGACGGCCCGCTCCTCCGCCAACGTGCGGAGCTCCGCTCTCCTCCGGCAGGAACGCCACGCCGACCCTCGCACTCAGGCCGTGACTCCTCACTCGAAACAACCCACCGACCTCTGGTCCCTCAGCCGCGGTCACCGAACGCGCTACGCGCTGGCACTCCTCGTCATGGGGCTGGGCATCGCGTTCTCGTTCGGGATCCCACTCGTCACGCAGGCTGTGATCGACGGCCCCCTGACCGAGGACGGATTCGGGAACTCGACACAGCCCCTCGCCTGGTCGACGGCGTGGCTGGACACCATCAGTGAACGCCACGGGCTCGCCGATGCGGGCCAGCTCGGACTCGCGGCGGGACTGATTCTCCTGCTCGCCACCCTCTCCGGCGCGTGCCTGTACCTCCGCGGACGCCTGTCCGCGGTGGCTTCGGAGGGCATCATCCTGCGCATTCGGGAGGCCGTGTTCGGCCACCTGGCAGAGCTCCCGTGCAGCTACCACGACCAGGCCGAGACCGGCGACCTCGTGCAGCGCTGCACGTCCGACGTCGAGACCCTGCGTGCCTTCCTGGCGACGCAGGTCGTCGAGATCGGGCGCGCGATCCTCTTGATCGCAATCTCCGCTCCCATCCTGTTCCTGCTCAACGTCCCGCTCGCCTGGCTGTCCTTCGCGCTGATGCCGATCATCGTCGGCTTCGCGTTCGGGTTCTTCCGCAAGATCCAGGTCACCTTCCGACGCATGGACGAGGCCGAGGGCCGCATGACCACGGTCCTTCAGGAGAACCTGACCGCCGTGCGCGTCGTGAGAGCCTTCGCCCGACAGGACTTCGAGGTGGAGAAGTTCGGCGTGCGCAACGCAGAGTTTCGTGACCTGCACGCGCGGTTCATTCGCCTCCTCGGCGTGTACTGGTCGACATCGGATCTCCTGTGCCTGGCGCAGATCGGGCTGGTCCTGATCGCCGGCGGGCTGTTCGCCTCGCGGGGCGAGTTGACCGTCGGCACGCTCGCCGCCTTCCTCGAGTACGAGATCATGACGCTCTGGCCCGTGCGCCAGCTCGGCCGCGTGCTCTCGGAGACGGGGAAGGCCGTCGTGTCGGCGGGGCGTCTACGAGAGGTGCTCGACGCCGAGCCCGAGTCGCACCTGGACCCGGAGGCCGGCGAGTCCACACCGCCGCTGCGGGGCGAGCTGCGTGTGCGTGACCTCTCGTTCTCCTTCGGGGAGGGGGCGCCCGCGCTGCAGAACATCGACTTCGATCTCGAAGCCGGCCAGACCCTGGCACTCATCGGCCCGCCCGGTTCCGGAAAGACCGCGCTCGTGCAGGTCCTTCTGCGCCTCTACGACTACTCGACCGGCTCGATCCTCATCGACGGCCACGAGCTGCGGGACCTGCCACGTCGGCACGTCCGGTCCCAGTTCAGCGTGGTGCTCCAAGAGCCCTTCCTCTACTCCAAGACCGTCCGAGCCAACCTCGCGCTTGGATCCCCAAACGCGAGTGAAGAGGAGCTGTTCGAGTCCACGACGGCCGCGGCCATCCACGAGGCCATCCTCGAGTTCGAAGAGGGCTACGAGACCCTCGTTGGTGAACGCGGGGTCACGCTCTCGGGCGGACAGCGGCAGCGCATCGCCATCGCGCGCGCGTTGCTGCTCGACTCTCCCCTCCTCGTGCTCGACGACGCCCTGTCCGCCGTCGATACCGAGACGGAGACGCGCATCCTCGACGCGCTCGAGCGCCGTCGCGGTAAGCGCACCACGATCCTCATCGCCCACCGGCTCTCGTCCGTGGTCCACGCCGACACGCTCCTCGTGCTCGACGGCGGACGCATCGTTCAGTCCGGCGGGCACGCCGAGCTGATTGCCCAGCCAGGCCCGTACCGGCGGCTCTGGGAGATCCAGGGAGCCCTCGAGGATGACCTCCAATCCGACCTCTCCGCGGCCAACGGGTCCGCACCCACCCAATGAGCACCACGATCCAAACAAGCGACGCTGCCCGAACCGGCATCGACCTGGGGCTCTGGCGAAAGCTGTGGCGCTTCGCCATCCGCTACAAGCGGTCGGTCTGGGCGCTCGGACTGTTCGCGTTCACGACCGGGTTCTTCGACGCTGCCCTGCCCTGGGTCACGAAGCGCCTGGTCGACGATCTGGCCGACCCGAACACTCCGGTCGCGCTGGCCGAGTACGCGTGGCTCCACGGTGGCCTGAGCCTCGGGCTCGCGCTCTCCGTCCTCGGTTTCATCTGGATCGGCGGTTCACTACGGACACGGGTCGGGCACGACATCCGAAGCGCTGGCTTCGAGAACCTGCAGCAGCTGTCGTTCAGCTTCTACGACCACCGACCGGTCGGGTGGCTGATGACCCGCATGACCTCCGACTGCGAGCGACTGACCAACATCCTGGTCTGGGGTCTGCTCGACATGGTCTGGGGCTTCACCATCATGCTCGGTGTCGCGATCGCGATGCTCGTCGCCGACTGGCGACTCGCCCTCCTGATCCTCGCTGTCGTGCCGCCCCTCGCGTGGATCTCGGCCTGGTTCCAGAAGCGGATCCTGGCCAGCTCGCGGGAGGTGCGGAAGACGAACTCCCGACTGACCGCGGCCTACAACGAGAGCATCTCCGGCGTGAGAACGTCGAAGGCCTTCGTTCGCGAAGAGCAGAGCCGTTCCGAGTTCGCCGAGATCACCGGCGAGATGAACCGCAGTTCGGTTCGCAACGCTCTGCAGTCCGCGCTGTACCTGCCGATCGTCTTGGTGCTCTCCAGCCTCGCCGTCGCCCTGACCGTGCGTGTCGGGGGACTCCGAGTGGCGGACGGCCTCCTCCCCCTGGGCACGCTGGTCATGTTCCTGAGCTACTGCCGCCTGTTCTTCGATCCGGTGCAGGAGCTCGCTCGCCTGTTCGCCGAGATGCAGATGGCGCAGGCCGCGGCGGAGCGCGTCCTGGGCCTCATCGAGGCCGAGCCGGAGATCCGTGACAGCGAAGAGGTTCTGGAGCGTATCCGCAGCACTCAGCAGGCGGGTGAGCTCGAGGAGGGCGTCGCGATCGACGGCGGATCCGACCGCATCGGCGAGATCGTGTTCCGGGGCGTCGGCTTCACCTACTCCGGGGGCCAACGTGTCCTCGAGGACTTCGACCTCGCAGTGAACGCCGGGGAGACCATCGCTCTCGTCGGCCAGACGGGCGGCGGCAAGTCCACGATCCTCAGCCTGCTCTGCCGCTTCTACGAGCCGACCGAAGGTCGAATCGAGATCGACGGGGTCGACTACCGCTACCGATCGCTGCATTGGCTGCAATCGAACCTGGGCATCGTGCTCCAGGCCCCTCAGCTGTTCAGCGGCAGCGTCGCGGACAACATCCGTTACGGAGACCTGTCGGCGACCGACGACCAGGTCGAGGCCGCAGCGCGCCTCGTGGGCGCCCACGAGTTCATCTCAGAGCTCGAGGACGGCTACGCCAGCGAGGTCGGCGAGGGCGGCGGCAAGCTCTCGACCGGCCAGAAGCAGCTGCTGTCCTTCGCTCGCGCGCTCCTGGCCGACCCGCAGATCCTCGTCATGGACGAGGCGACGTCGTCGATCGATACGGAGACTGAGGGCCGCATCCAGGCGGCGCTCGCTCGAGTGCTCGAAGGCCGCACCAGCTTCGTCATCGCGCACCGCCTCTCCACGATTCGTGGCGCCGATCGCATCCTGGTCATCGAGCGCGGCGGGATCGTCGAGAGTGGCACGCACGGTGAGCTGCTCGCGCAGCGAGGACGCTACCACTCGCTCTATACCCAGCAGCGCCTGCGCGAGGACTCGGCGGAGAACACCAGGTGGTCGGCACCTGCAACCGACAACGGCTGATGCACTGCGGCGCCCGCGCGATTCTCATCGCGCGGGCGCCGCACCGTGTTCGGTCTCCTGCGACCGGGTTCACTCGGATCCCGGAGCGGACGAGGACTCAGTCGACCTCGATGGCGAACGTCAAGCCGCCGGAGAGCGACTGGTTCTCCGTCATCTTCAGGTCGTGGTCCTGCATGCTGTAGGCCTTCACCGAGTGCATCTCGAGCGTGAGGTCTCCCTCCATTGCGAGGGAAGACAAGTGCCCCGCGCCGAGGTTCCAGACGATCTCGCCCGCGAGCTCGAACTCGAAGGTCTGCTCGTCCAGCTCGGTACCGGTCGCGTCCCCTTCGTCGACCTCGGTCGTGGTCGTGATCGTGGTGCTGAGGTCGGATTCGACCTTGATCACGGCCAGGCGCACGCCGTCCTCTTCCCGAATCTCGGCCAACGTCGCCTCGATCTCACCCGTGATGTTGTCGTCGAACTGCTTGCCGTAGTCGCTGTCGTCCGCGCTCTCCTCTTCACCATCCTGCAGGACCTTCAGGCTGCCGGAGAGGTTGATCATCGAGACGAACGCCGCCACGTCCACGTCCCAGGCGTCCCCGACCTCGACCTCGACCTCGCTGCCCGGGAGGAAGCCCGCCATGTTCGCTTCGGCGTCGAGGCCCTCGAGCAGCTCGGCGTCCAGGTCCTCCGACTCCTCGCCGAAGCTCGCGCCGTAGCTCTCTTCGTCCTCGTCCCAGCGGAAGAGAACGACGCTTCCCTCGAGCTCACTCTCGCCCTGGTCCTCGTCGCTGAACTCCTCCCCCGTGGGGTCCGTCACGGTCTCGATGTAGAGCGTGCCGATCGTCTCGAAGGCCCGGCGAATCCCGACCACACGCCCATCCGCGACCTCGAAGCTGTCCGTGAACGCGATCGACTCGGTCTCGGACATCTCGTAGGCGACCTCGGGCGACTCCTGATCGCCCACCGACTCCCCATCCAGCTCGACCTCGATCTCGGTCTCGTCCAACTCGAGGGTGAACACGCGCTCGAACACGAGCGAGACCTCGGTCCCGTCCGCCGGCGCGAACTCGAGCGACACGGCATCAGGGCGAACAGAGGCGCCGGCGCCACAGAGCGTGAGGGCCAGGCCGAGAGTAAGGAGCTTCATGATCGTGTTGGAAAGGAGGCGGGCGCCTGAATCAGGCGGGGGTCAATGCGCGGTCCTGCGCCGCGACGACTGTCAGAGCCGACATGCGGATGATGTCCTCGACGTCGCAGCTGTGGGGCTGGAGCACCGAGACCGCGCGGTCGAGGCCAAGCATGAGCGGCCCGATCGTCTCCGCGTCGCCGAGCATGCGCAGCAGGTTGAAGCCGATGTTCGCCGCCTCGAGGTTGGGGAACACCAGCACGTTGGCGGCCCGCCCGCCGAGCCGAGAGGTCGGATACTGCTTCTGGAGCAGCGGGTCGAGCGCCACGTCGACGCGCATCTCGCCGTCGACGAGGAGCTCGGGATCCTCTGCGCGCGCGAGCTCGACTGCGCGCCGAACCATGTCGCTGCGCGGGTGCGGGCTCCCGCCATAGCTCGAGAACGAGATCATCGCGATGACCGGATCCTCTCCGAGCTTGCGGACACCGTCGGCCGCGAGCAGCGCGATCTCGGCCAGATCCTCCGCGCTCGGCTCGATGTTGACCGCCGTGTCCGTCATGAACAGCGGTCCCCGTTTCGTCGAGGTCACGGAGAGTCCGCAGGCGAGCCGGAAGCCCTCGCGCAGCGGCAGGACTTTCAGCACGGGTTGGATCGTCTTGCGCACATGACGCGTCACGCCGCACACCATGCCGTCCGCGAGCTCCTCGCGCAGCATCATGGAGGCGAACCAGGTCGGGTCGCTGACCTGCTCGAGGGCCTCCTCGGCTGAGAGCTGTCCGCGGTGCGAGCGAATGCGCTGCAGCTCCTCGGACAGGGCGACGCGCCGGTGATCCGTGCGGGGGTCCACGATCTCCATGCCGTCGAGGACCACCCCCAGTGAAGCAGCCTGAGCGCGGATCTCCTTCGCACAGCCCACCAGGATCGGATGACCGATGTGTTCGCGGACCACGGCGCGAGCGGCGCGCAGCGTGTTCGCCTCGGCGCCCTCGGGGTAGAGGATTCGCTGAGCGTTGCGCCGCGCACGCGCGACGACGCGCCGCATCAGGTCCCGGCCGGGCCCGAGGCGCTCCATCACCTCTCGCTCGTAGGCAGCGAGGTCGATCGTCTTGCGCGCGACGCCCGAGTCGATCGCTGCCTTGGCGACCGCGCAGCAGACGCGCGCGAGCACGCGCTGGTCGAGGGGCTTGGGGATCAGGTACTCAGGTCCGAACTCCAGGCGGTCGACGCCGTAGGCGCGAGTCACGGAGACCGGGACGGGCTCCTTCGCCAGCTCAGCGAGGGCCCGCGTGGCCGCGTGCATCATCTCCTGATTGATCGTCCGCGCGCGAACGTCGAGAGCACCGCGGAAGAGGAACGGGAACCCGAGGACGTTGTTCACCTGGTTCGGATGGTCCGAGCGCCCGGTCGCCATGATCACGTCCGAGCGCGCCGCCAGCGCGTCCTCGTACGGAATCTCCGGGTCCGGGTTCGACATCGCGAGGACGACGGGACGCGCGGCCATCGACCGCAGCATGTCCTTGGAGACCACGTTGCCCACCGAGACGCCGATGAAGACATCGGCTCCGGCCAAGGCGTCCGCGAGGTCGCGGGCGTCGGTCTCGACGGCGAACGGCACCTTGTACTCGTTCATGCGCTCGGTGCGGCCTGCGTAGATCACGCCCTTCGAGTCGCACATCATCAGGTTCTCGCGACGGATCCCGAGGCTGATGACGTAGTTCGCGCACGCGATCGCGGCTGCACCAGCGCCGTTCACGACGACGCGCACGTCCCCCGGCGCCTTGCCCGCGATCTCGAGCGCGTTGACGAGCGCCGCGCCGGTGATGAGAGCCGTGCCGTGCTGGTCGTCGTGGAAGACCGGGATGTCCAGCTCCTCCGACAAGCGGCGCTCGATCTCGAAGCAGCGCGGGCTCGAGATGTCCTCCAGGTTGATGCCGGAGACCGTCGGGGCGATCGCCTTGACCGCCGCGATGATCTCCTCGGTGTCCTGGGTCCCGAGCTCGATGTCGAACACGTCGATGTCCGCGAAGCGCTTGAAGAGGACGGCCTTCCCCTCCATCACGGGCTTGCTGGCCTCGGGTCCGATGTTGCCGAGCCCCAGGACTGCGGAGCCGTCGGTGATGACCGCGACCAGGTTGCCCTTGGCCGTGTAGTCGTAGACCTTCGAGACGTCCTTGGCGATCTCCCTGCAGGGCTCGGCGACCCCTGGCGTGTAGGCCAGAGAGAGATCGATCTGCGTCAGGCAGGGCTTCGTCGGGTTGACCTCGATCTTCCCGGGCCGGCCCTGCGAGTGGTAGTCCAGTGCCTCTTGCGATGTGGTGAGCTTTCCCATGTGCCGCGCATTCTGCCGTTCGCGGGCGCCCGGAGGTACCCGTCGAAGGGCCGAGGCCTGCGAAATGCGGGCGGGAGCGCCGCTGCGTTCAGGGCAGGTAGCGCGTCAGGGCCCCGGAGAGCTGGACGCAGAGCCAGGCGGGCAACCGCGCCCAGGTCCGGCGGAGAACCGCCGTGCGCGGGTTCGAAGGGTTGAAGCTCGGCAGCTCCTGAGTCCCGACGAGCCCGTACGCGTAGTGCAAAGGCGTCGGCTGGAAGCCCTGGTTCGTCTTGAACTTCACCGCGCCCGCGTCGCGTCGGGATCGGCCGAGGTCGAACACCTTCAGACCCCGCTCGAGCGCCCACCGCTGCAGCTCGGCGATCATGAAGCTCGTGGCCGAGTAGGCCCGGTTCGCGTGGGGGGCGGTCCCGATGTAGTACATGCGCAGAGCGTCGCCGTCGACGAACGACAGGCTGACGGCCAGGGTCTCGTCCCCGCGGCGCGCGCGGTGCAGAACGACCTCCGGCCCCAGCTCCTCCTGCAGCGCGCGGAACCACGCCACCGGCAGCCCCGGCGAGCCGAGCCGCTGCTTGCTGGCGTGGAACAGCTCGGCGAGCTCGTCCACGTACCAAGGCCCCTCGTCGAGGACCAGACCGTGCGCGTCCGCGGCGCGTCGCACGAGCCGACGCTCGTCCTTCTTCATCCCCGAGAGGACCTCCTCCCACGATCCAGGGAGCGGCTTCTCGAAGGTGACGTACAGATCCGAGCTCTGCAGCTGCGGGTGCTCGAGCGGCTCACGGCTGCGCAGCTCGAGCCGCCCGACCGAGCGGGCGCGAGCCTCCTCGAGGGCGGCATCCACGAGCGCGTGGCGAATCTCCTCGCTGCGTCCGACCGGTCCGCCGTAGACGCCGTAGGGCGACGAGATCAGGTGCATTCCGCCGAAGGGCGTGCGGCAACGCTGAAGCGCAAGCGCCCCGACGATCTGTCCCCCGCGCTGCGCGACCAGATCGCAGGGCGTGTGATCGAACTGCTGGGCGACGCACCGCCGCCACCCGGAACGCTGGAACAAGCTCCCGCCCAGCTCACGCACGAGCGCGTCCACGGCGGCGTCGTCCCGCGACCGAGCAGGGCGCACGACGAGGCCCGTGGGCGCTTCTCGAAGGGGGCTGGGAGACGTCATCGGGGAGACCAGGGCCGAGAGGATAGGCTCGGATGGGCGCACCCTCCAAGCGGCGCCCCCCCGCTCTTTCGGGTCGCACCACCCGCGAGGTGGAGTCCGATCCGCGGCGAAGCGAACCGGATCGCAGGAGTCGACTTCAGTCGAGGAAGCGGGCCGCGAGCTCTGGCGTGGGCAGCCGGCACTGATTCGTTCGGCCGAACCAGCGGTAGCGGCGCGCCGCCACGAAGCGGTACAGCGGGTCCCGGACCGCGAGCGGCACGTGGCGGGTCCAGGCCATCCAGCGCCAGGGCGCCCGCAGGTGCGGCAGGATGCGCACGACGGCCTCGGAGCGCGCGTGGAGCGCGTCGCCCTCCACGAACAGCATCGTGTCGAGGTCGTCCGGATCTCGCCCGGCAGCCCTCACCAGGGCCCGGCCGGCCTCGGACTGCAGGGACGCGAAGCGCAGATGGCCCTCCGGATCGCGGGCGATCAGGAAGTTCACCAGCCCGTTGCACAGGTTGCAGACGCCGTCGAACAGGACGACGCCGCCCTCTTCGTTGGCGCGCGTCACTCCGGAATCCTAGCCCACGGGCTCTGCCGCGCGGCAGAATCCCTCGCGCCTCCGATCGCCTGGAGGCAGACTGCCCGCACAGGCCCTCCAACCGACTCCACGCCCATGCAGCTCTCCGCCCCGCGCCGACTCCTCCTCATCGCCGTCCTCTCCGGTGGCGCACTCGCGGCCCAGCAGGCCGGCGTCGGCTACGACGACACGCCGCTGATTCCCGGGTCGAGCTTCCGGGTCCACGACTCGAAGCGCGTGCCCCCGCCCGTGGTCACTCCAGGCGAGATGGGCGGCCCGCCTTCGGACGCGGTGGTCCTGTTCGACGGAACGGGCCTCACCGCCTGGGAGGGCGGCGCCTGGACGATCGCCGACGGTGCGATGGTCGTGAACGGCACCGGCAGCCTGCGGACGAAGCAGAGCTTCGGAGACTGCCAGTTGCACCTCGAGTGGGCCACGCCCGCGGAGGTCGTCTCCGAGAGTCAGGGACGTGGCAACAGCGGCGTCATTCTTCAGGGGCGCTACGAGGTGCAGGTGCTCGACTCCTACGAGAACGTCACCTACGCCGATGGACAGGCCGCCGCGCTCTACGGTCAGTATCCGCCGTTGAAGAACGCCTGCCGCCCGCCGGGCGAGTGGCAGACCTACGACATCGTGTTCGAGGCGCCGAAGTTCGATGGGGAGACGTGCACGGCTCCCGCCTACGTCACCGTGATGCACAACGGCGTCCTCGTGCACCATCGCCAGCCGATGACCGGTCCCGTCGCGCATCGCAACGTCGCGAAGTACGCGCCGCACGGCCCCGCGCCGCTCACGCTTCAGGACCACGGCAACCCGGTCCGCTACCGCAACGTGTGGATCCGCGAGCTCGGAACGCGGGACTGAGGCGCAGGCGCGGCGGGCAGGTCTAGTTC
>Ga0316204_10005632_pt1 | contig 20339 bp, 17 predicted proteins | sample 6monrhotite_MG_2_FD_205661 | JGI IMG/M metagenome (GOLD analysis project Ga0316204, IMG submission 205661) | Microbial mat bacterial communities from mineral coupon in-situ incubated in ocean water Damariscotta River, Maine, United States -... | ecosystem: Environmental > Aquatic > Marine >...
TGGTTGCCATGGGCGGTGAGTGGCAGGGCGTAGCCAAAGTATATTCCATTATACTATTGGTCACAGCCATCCTGTTTTACGTCTTTTCCAAAGATGACCCAGTGCATACTGCTCACAAAGCAGAAGGCAAAAGCCACCCTACTTTCATGGACCAGCTTGAGCCCCTCAAGAACCTGCAGGTATGGCGTTTCTCGCTGTATTACTTCTTCGTATTTGGTGCCTATGTGGCATTGGCTTTGTGGCTGCCTAGGTTCTATATGGGTGCGTACGGACTGGAGCTGGCAACAGCTGGTGTTCTTGCTGCAACCTACGCGCTACCGGGTTCCATCTTCCGGGCGTTGGGCGGTTACCTGTCTGACAAATACGGCGCACGTGCCGTGATGTACTGGACATTCATTGCTTCTGTGATTTGCACCTTCATTATGTCTTACCCTGCTACCGATTATACTGTTGCAGGCATTGAAGGCCCGATCGATTTTAACATCACCATCCCGCTGGAACTGTTTGTATTCCTTACTATCGTTCTGGGCTTCTTTATGTCGCTTGGTAAAGCTGCTGTTTATAAGCACATCCCTGTTTATTACCCTGAGCATGTTGGTTCAGTGGGCGGCATAGTAGGCCTTGTTGGCGGTTTGGGCGGCTTTTTTCTGCCCATCACTTTCGGCATCATGAACGATATGATCGGCGTTTGGACCAGTTGCTTCATGCTGCTCACCATCCTTATCGCCATCGCGCTCACATGGATGCACTTCACTATCCAGCGGATGGAAAAACAGAAAAACCCAGAGCTGCATGGGCCGCGCGATTTGCCCGAGCTTGAAGGCATGCAGTCTTAATCAGAATGATCCGGGGGGCCAATTGGCCCTCCTTCCCAAAAAAGTGCAGCCATTGCACAGGCCAAAAAAGTGCACCAATTGCACAGGAGAGAAAAAATGCAAGATCAACAGCCAAAACAGCTAGAGGAGCGCGGTCGCGACCTTTACGGCTGGAACCCGGACGATGATAACCAGTGGGAAACCGCCGGTAAAAAAATTGCTACGCGCAATCTGTGGATTTCAATTCCTGCACTGCTGTGCGGTTTCGCTGTATGGCTTTACTGGGGCATCATTACGGTTCAGATGATGAACCTTGGCTTTAACATTAGCCAATCCGAACTGTTTACTCTTGCTGCTATTGCGGGCTTGTCTGGCGCAACACTGCGTATCCCAAGCACCTTCTTTATTCGAATAGCGGGCGGGCGTTATACGCTGTTCCTAACCACAGCTTTATTGATCATACCTGCAGCTGGCGTTGGCCATATGCTGCAAGACATCAACACACCGCTGTGGCAGTTCCAATTGATGGCGCTTCTTTCCGGCATCGGCGGCGGTAACTTTGCATCTTCCATGTCAAACATCAGTTTCTTTTACCCAAAGAAAATCCAGGGCTATGCGCTGGGTATGAATGCGGGTCTTGGTAACTTCGGCGTTACAACCATGCAGATTTTGGTGCCACTGGTAATGACATTCGCCTTGTTCGGCGGTGATCCAATGACACTGAAAACAACATCCGGCACATTGATCGGCAAAATACCTGCTGGAACCGATGCTTATATCTTCAACGCTGGTTGGGTATGGTTGTTGTTCCTGGTGCCGCTTGCAATCGCAATCTGGTTTGGCATGAACACCATCCGCGACGACCATGTTTCCCCTGATGCGGGCTCTGCCCTGCCAGCTTTTGGTAAAATTCTGGGCATGCTCCTCATTGGTTTGGCCACAGCGTCGTTTGGTTTGTGGTTGATGTTGCCGGAAGCAACTGGTGGATCCGGCTTTAATGTGAACAAATGGATTGTACTGCCAATTGTTATTGCTTTGACCCTTGGTCTGATGAAACTGATCCCGGGGAAAATTCAAACAAACCTCAAGCGTCAGTTTTCAATTTTTGACAATAAACACACATGGGCCATGACGGTTATCTACACGATGACATTTGGTAGCTTCATTGGCTTCGCTGCAACAACTGCGCTGGCGATTAAAGTAATTTTTGGTTACCAGCACATTATGGGTGCCGACGGCGTAATGACCCATATTGCAAATCCTAATGGCCCCAGTGCCCTGATGTTTGCCTGGATGGGCCCCTTCATCGGTGCGCTTATTCGGCCACTTGGCGGCATGTGGGCCGACAAAATGGGCGGCGCCAAAGTAACGCAAATCATTAGTGTTGTGATGGTAGCAAGTGCCTTAGGCGTGGCTTACTATATGAAGCAAGCCTACGCGTCTGCCACACCAGAGGAATTCTTCTACCCGTTCCTCATTTTGTTCATCGTTCTGTTCGCCGCAACAGGCATCGGAAATGGTTCAACATTCCGCACCATTGCCATGGTGTTTAACAAAGAACAGGCTGGACCGGTTCTGGGTTGGACAAGTGCGATTGCAGCTTACGGAGCCTTTATTATTCCGAAGGTATTCGGTGAGCAGATCAAAGCCACCACACCTGAGTATGCTCTCTATGGCTTCGCTATTTTCTACGGCGTTTGCATCCTCATCAACTGGTGGTTCTATCTGCGCAAAAACGCTTACGTAAAGAACCCGTAAGCCACACCATACTCACCCCTCAACTAGGGGGGTGAGTAACCGCCTTTAAGAATTTAGATCCTTAGGAGATCATCATGAGCAACCTGTTAGACAGGCTCAACTATTTCACAAAAACGCCCGAGAAATTCTCGAACGGGCACGGCATCACCACAGATGAAAACCGGGATTGGGAAAAAGCCTACCGCGGTCGCTGGTCGCATGACAAAGTTGTGCGCTCCACCCACGGTGTAAACTGTACCGGCTCATGCAGTTGGAAAATTTATGTTAAAAACGGGTTGGTAACCTGGGAAACCCAACAAACGGATTACCCTGAAACACGGCCTGATCTGCCAAATCACGAACCTCGTGGTTGTGCGCGCGGTGCCAGCTATAGCTGGTATCTATATAGTGCTGCACGCCTCAAATACCCCCTGATACGCAGCCGACTGCTAACATTGTGGCGCGCGGCAAAAGCCGAGCATCCCGATCCGGTTGATGCATGGCAAAGCATTGTATCTGACCCGAAAAAATCACGGGAATACAAACGTGTGCGGGGTTTGGGTGGTTTTGTACGTGCCGACTGGGACGAAGCAAACGAACTGATCGCTGCATCCAATGTTTACACAGCAAAAGAATTTGGCCCTGACCGCATTATTGGCTTTTCGCCGATCCCTGCGATGTCGATGGTATCTTACGCCGCTGGCAGCCGGTATCTGTCGTTAATTGGCGGTACCTGCATGTCATTTTATGATTGGTACTGTGATCTGCCGCCAAGCAGCCCACAAACATGGGGCGAGCAAACCGACGTGCCGGAAAGCGCAGATTGGTATAACTCGGGCTACATTATGGCTTGGGGTTCCAACGTGCCGCAAACCCGCACACCGGACGCACACTTTTTCACAGAAGTGCGCTACAAGGGCACCAAAACCGTGTCTGTTACACCTGACTATTCAGAAGTTGCGAAGCTCACTGATATTTGGCTGAACCCCAAACAGGGAACAGACAGCGCCATGGCAATGGCAATGGGCCATGTGGTGCTGAAAGAGTTCCACGTTGAAGGCAAATCTGAATATTTTGATGATTATTGCCGCATGTATACCGATATGCCCTTCCTTGTAATGATGGAAGAAAAAGACGGCATGCTGGTGCCTGGCCGCCTGCTACGCGCCTCTGATTTCTCGGACGGCCTCGGCGAAACAGAAAATGCTGAATGGAAAGCCGCCATCCTTGACGGCAACAACGGTAAAATCTGTGTACCAAACGGCACCATCGGATCACGTTGGGATAAAAGTAAAAAATGGAACCTTGAGCTTAAAAATGTTTCTGACGGCAGCGACATTTGGCCCAAAGTTTCCCTTATTGAACAAAGCGACGAAGTGTCTGCGGTTGCCTTCCCGTATTTTGGCAACCTTGAGCATGAAGAAGGCATCTTCCCGCACACAGACCACGACAGCATTCTTGAACGCAACGTGCCGCTGAAATCAGTGGAAACCAAAGACGGCACCGTTAAAGTAGCCACCGTTTACGACCTGATGGTTGCCAACTACGGCGTAGACCGCGGCCTTGGCGGTGCAAATGTAGCGGCCAGCTTTGATGACGACATTCCTTACACACCTGCATGGCAGGAAAAAATCACAGGTGTTGACCGCGCCAAGGTAATTCAGGTTGCGCGTGAGTTTGCAACCAATGCTGACCAGACACGCGGTAAATCCATGGTGATTTTGGGCGCTGCTGTGAACCACTGGTACCATATGGACATGATTTACAGGGGCATTATGAACCTGCTGATCATGTGTGGTTGTATCGGTAAATCAGGCGGTGGCTGGGCACACTATGTGGGCCAGGAAAAACTGCGTCCACAAACCGGGTGGCAACCTTTGGCATTTGGCCTTGATTGGGCACGCCCGCCGCGTCATATGAATTCAACCAGCTTCTTCTATAACCACTCAAACCAGTGGCGATATGAAAAGCTGGAGATAAACGAAATTCTCTCGCCGCTTGCAGACAAGAAAAAATGGGAAAACTATTCCCTGATTGACTGTAACGTGCGCTCTGAACGTATGGGCTGGTTGCCGTCTGCACCGCAACTGGATGAAAATCCATTGAAAGTTGCTCGCGCAGCAAAAGCAGCAGGAAAAACATCTTCCGAGCATATTATCGGCGAATTGAAATCCGGCAATCTTGGCTTTGCCTGTGAAGACCCGGACAACCCGAAAAACTTCCCGCGCAATATGTTCATTTGGCGCTCGAACATTCTTGGATCATCCGGCAAGGGCCACGAATATATGCTTAAGCATTTGCTGGGTACACAGCATGGCTTGCTAGGCAAGGATATGGGCTCGGAGGGCGGCCAGAAACCAACAGAAGTTAAGTGGCACGATGAAGCGCCAGAGGGCAAACTTGACCTTGTGGTAACACTTGATTTCCGTATGTCTACCACCTGCGTTTATTCCGATATCGTGTTGCCGTCCGCCACATGGTACGAGAAAAACGACCTTAATACTTCTGACATGCACCCGTTCATTCACCCGCTAACACGCGCTGTTGATCCGGCGTGGGAGAGCCGCAGTGACTGGGATATCTATAAAGGCATTGCAGAGAAATTCTCTGAGGTATGTGTAGGCCATTTGGGTGTGGAAACTGACGTTGTTACCCTGCCTATCCTGCATGATACACCTGGCGAACTGGCACAGCCGCTGGATGTGAAAGACTGGAAAAAAGGCGAGTGTGATCCAATTCCTGGTAAAACCATGCCGGCACTTGTTGAAGTGGAACGGGATTACCCAAACACTTACAAACGCTTCACAGCGCTTGGGCCGTTAATGGGCAAAATCGGTAACGGCGGCAAAGGCATTGCCTGGAATACTGATACTGAAATTGAACTGGTTGGTAAATTGAACGGTACCCATATTGAAGAGGGTGCCAATCAGGGCATGGCCAACATTGTGACCGATGTAGATGCGACAGAGGTTATTCTGTCGCTTGCGCCGGAAACAAACGGTGAAGTAGCCGTGAAAGCATGGGCAGCGCTGGGCGATATTACTGGCCGGGAGCATACCCACCTTGCCACGCCAAAACACCATGAGAAAATTCGTTTCCATGACATCAAGCAGCAGCCGCGCAAGATTATATCTTCGCCAACATGGTCTGGCCTTGAGGATGATCATGTAAGCTACAACGCCTGTTACACCAACGTGCACGAACTTATTCCGTGGCGCACCCTCACCGGGCGTCAGCATTTCTATCAGGATCATGAATGGATGCGTGACTTTGGTGAAGGTTTCTGTGTTTACAAGCCACCCGTGAACACCAAAACGATTTCTCCGGTGATTGATAAACATGGCGACGACCGCGAACAGGTGGTTCTCAACTGGATTACCCCGCACCAAAAATGGGGCATTCATTCCACCTACAGTGACAACTTGCTTATGTTGACACTGAACCGTGGCGGGCCTGTTGTTTGGCTGTCTGAAGTAGACGCTAAAAAGATGTCTGTGAAAGATAACGACTGGATCGAGCTGTATAATACCAACGGCGCAATTATGGCACGTGCCGTAGTTTCCCAGCGTGTGCCTGAAGGCATGACCATGATGTATCACGCACAGGAAAAAACCATCAACACACCAAAGGCTGAAACTACCGGTGGCCGGGGCGGTATCCACAACAGTGTTACGCGCGCTGTGGTGAAACCCACACATATGATCGGCGGCTACGCGCAGCTTTCATATGGCTTTAATTACTATGGCACCGTTGGATCCAACCGCGACGAATGTGTTGTTGTCAGAAAAGCCCGCGATGTTGAGTGGGGCGAAGAACTGGCCGATAGCAGCTCAACATCACAAGCTGCGGAATAGGGAGAGCAGAGATGAAAATACGTGCACAAATTGGCATGGTCCTGAATCTGGACAAATGCATCGGCTGCCACACTTGTTCTGTTACATGTAAAAATGTATGGACCAGCCGCGAAGGTGTTGAATACGCCTGGTTTAACAATGTTGAAACCAAGCCAGGCATTGGTTACCCGAAAAACTGGGAAAACCAGGAAGAATGGAACGGTGGCTGGGAACGCAAGAAAAACGGTAAAATTCAGCCCAAAATGGGCGGAAAGTTCCGTTTGCTTTCTAAAATTTTCTCTAATCCGGACCTGCCGGAAATTGATGATTATTACGAACCTTTCACCTTTGATTACGCCAACCTGCAAGACAGCCCGGAGGTAAAAACAGTACCTACCGCGCGCATGCATTCGGCAATCACCGGCGAAAAAATGGAAAAGGCCGTGTGGGGCCCCAACTGGGAAGAAATTCTTGGCGGCGAGTTTGAAAAGCGCTCTGCTGATTATAACTTCAAAGACGTGCAGAAAGAGATGTACGGCGAGTTTGAAAATACATTCATGATGTATTTGCCGCGCTTGTGCGAACACTGCCTGAACCCTACGTGTGCTGCTGCTTGTCCGTCAGGCGCAATTTACAAGCGTGAAGAAGACGGCATTGTTTTGATTGACCAAGACAAATGCCGCGGTTGGCGCATGTGTGTTTCCGGCTGCCCTTACAAGAAGATTTACTTCAACTGGCAGTCTGGAAAATCGGAGAAATGTACTTTCTGTTATCCGCGCATTGAAAACGGCGAACCAACAGTTTGCTCTGAAACATGTGTGGGCCGTATCCGGTATCTGGGTGTTATTCTTTATGACGCTGACCGTATTGAAGAGATGGCTTCAACGGAAGACGAGCAAGACCTGTACGAGAAGCAGTTGGAGATTTTCCTTGATCCCCATGATCCTGCCGTGATTGCGCAAGCCAAAAAAGACGGCATCCCGCATAGCTGGATGGAAGCTGCTCAGGTATCGCCGGTTTATAAAATGGCGATGGACTGGAAAGTAGCCTTCCCGCTGCACCCTGAATATCGCACCTTGCCGATGGTTTGGTACATTCCGCCGCTTTCTCCAATTCAAAATGCTTACGAGCAGGGGAAAATAGCAGGGGATGCATTTATGCCCGACGTTAAAGACCTGCGTATTCCGGTGAAATATCTGGCCAACATGTTAACGGCTGGCAAGGTTGAACCTGTGGAGCATGCTTTGGAGCGTATGCTGGCCATGCGTAGTTATATGCGCGGCAAGCATATTACCGGCGGCGAAAATCAGGCGATCCTAGATAAGGTTGGTCTGGATAAAGCCACTGTGGATGACATGTATAAAATTATGGCGCTCGCTGATTACAGTGACCGGTTTGTGATCCCTACAAATCACCGGGAATATGCTGGCAAAACACCATTTGATAATGAAATTGCCTTTGCTACCAAAGCAGAGTGCGGCTTCAGTTTTGGTAATGGTTGTGGCGGCGGCAGCGCCCGTTCCGGCGGACTGTTTAACAGCGGTTCAACCCATAAAAACACCATGAACGGCAATGTGAAGGAAAGCTGATGCTAACATTTAAAATACTTGGGCTTATGCTGGGATATCCCAGCCAAGAGCTGCAACAGCAAATGGGTGATCTTAAAGCAGCTCTTGAAAAAGAAGGACTGATCCCGGCCAAACTTCAACGCCGTTTGTTTGAATTTATGGATGATACAGCGCGCAAGAACCTGATGGATGTTCAGGAAAGTTATGTTGCCCTGTTTGACCGTGGTCGCGCACATTCACTTTATTTGTTTGAACATATTCACGGCGAAAGCCGGGATAGGGGTCAGGCAATGGTTGATCTTTCCGATCATTATATCAGCCACGGCATAACACTGTCGGCAAAAGAACTGCCTGATTATATTCCCTTGTTTCTTGAGTTTTTGTCGCAAATTGACATGGCCGAAGCGCAGGAATTGTTGGGTGAAACCATCCATATTGTTGCAGGCATTGGCGCCAAGCTGAAAGCCAAAAAATCAGACTATCATCTGGTGTTTGGCGCGCTGGAAGCGCTCACCGATGTGAAGGTGAACGAAAAGTTTCTTGAGCAAGCTGTAACGGAAGCAGCCGCTGAAGATACCAGCCTGGAAGCGCTTGACAAAGAGTGGGAAGAGGCTCCCGCCTTTGATGGTACAGGCGACGCTGATTGCAATACATGCCCGTCAACAACGCGGCATCCCGTGAATGTTTCAAAAGCGGACGTTACGCCCGCTGCCACCCATTAGGAGGGCATAATGAACGCCTATCTCAACGATTTTTTCTTTGGCATCTATCCTTATCTGGCAATTGCCACGATGGTGATAGGGTCTGCCCTGCGCTACGACCAAGACCCTTACAGCTGGAAAGCTGGGTCAAGCCAGCTGCTGCGTTCGCGCGGCATGCGCATTGGTAGCAACCTGTTCCATGTTGGCATTATCCTGTTGTTCTTCGGGCACCTTGTTGGCCTGCTTACCCCAGAACCTGTTTATCACCTTGTGATGACAGCGGGTGCCAAGCAGCTTATGGCCATGGTTGCCGGTGGTATCTTTGGGTCCATATGTTTCATAGGCATGACCATTTTACTGTACCGCCGTCTTACGGATGCTCGTATTCGCGCCACCAGCAAACCGGCTGATCTGCTGATACTTTTGGTACTGTATGTGCAGCTGATTTTGGGGCTGGCAACAATTCCGTTTTCCGCACAGCACATGGACGGCAGCAGCATGGTTGCTTTGGCTAACTGGGCACAGCATATTGTTACCTTCCGCAGCGGCGCAGCAGACTTTATTCTGCATGAAGCCCCTGTCTTCAAACTTCATATCGCTTTGGGGTTAACAATATTTGTATTATTCCCCTTCACCCGGCTGGTGCATATGCTTTCTGCGCCTATTAAATATATCTTCCGCTCCGGGTATCAGGTTGTCAGGAAAAGAGGATAAATTATGCCGCTTTATGTCAATAAAGTTGAAATCACTGACGATGCTGTTTTCAGCGAAATGCAGTATCATGCTGCTGACAGTCAGGCAGCAGCCCGGGATGAAGCAGCCAAGGCTTTATTAATCCGCGAACTGCTGCGCCAGGAAGCTGTAGAGAATGGCTTCCTCCCGGAGGCCGCCGATACGGAAACAATTGAGAAGGGTTTGATGACCCTTCTGGAAGAAAAAGTAGCAACACCAGCTTCTACTGAAGAAGCCTGTCGTCGCTACTACGACCAGAATCTTCAGCGGTTCCGAGCAAGTGAAACGTCAGACATGCCGCAGCCTTTTACCAAGGTACAAGACCGAATCCGCGATTATCTGCATACGCGTTCCATGCGCCACGGCATTCAGTCTTATATTCTGGATTTAGCCTCAAAAGCACGCATTGCAGGCTTTGATTTGGCAGCATCGCTGTAAGATTTTAATCAAATTTAAACACCCGGCATTTAATGTTAAAATTCCGGGTGTTACAACTCTTTGAAAAAGCTGTATTTTTTCTTAAAGGCATGGCTTTTTTCTAAATATAACAACCACTTGACCTAAGTCATGTGGTTACGACACCGCACTTCTATGATGGCCTCAGAAAAGGGCTTAAAGGAGTCGAAAATGACAAAATCCCCCACAAAGTACGCCGCAAGCATCCTTGCTTTGCTTGCATCAACCGCAGCCTACGGCGAAGACGCTCAAAGCTTTGCAGATTTTTTCAAGAACGGCGATGCGGGGCTTGATTTCCGCTATCGTTTGGAACTTGTTGACCAGGATGGTTTTGCCAAAAAAGCCACGGCTTCAACACTGTTGACAAAACTTTGGTATCGTACAGCAACCCTGAACGGGTTTAGCGGATATCTGGAGGCCACAAACACAACAGTTGTGGGCCAGGATACCTTTAACAGCACTGTAAACGGCAACGGCACACGCCCCGTTGTTGCAGACCCTGAAACAACTGAATTTAATCAGTTTTATCTGCAATATTCAAATAGCAAGGCCACAGTGCGCGTTGGTCGGCAAGGGTTGAATCTCGATAACCAGCGCTTCATTGGTACTGTTGGCTTCCGCCAGAATGACCAAACCTACGATGCTGGTGCGATGATTTTAACACCGACAAAAGATTTCACCGCTATTTATAGCTATGTATGGAATGTGAACCGCATCTTTGGTGAGGATCATCCCTTCGGTAATCTCGATACAAACACCCATGCTTTTAACGTCAGTTATAGCGGGCTGGAGTTTGGAAAACTAACCGCATACGGCTATTTTATTGATCTGGACGATCAGCCAGTGTTTGGCCTTTCAAGCAGCACCATTGGTGTACGCTTTGCAGGCAAAAACCCTGTGGGTGAAAACATGAAGCTCGGCTACGAGTTTGAGTATGCCAAGCAAACTGATTACAAAGACAATCCTGCCGATTACAGCGCCGATTATTGGCATGCAGGCATCAGCGCTTCAGGTAGCGGCTTTACCGTGGGCGTAGATTATGAACTTCTGGGTTCAGACAATGGTGTTAGCTTTAAAACACCGCTGGCAACCCTGCATAAATTCAACGGTTGGGCTGATAAATTTTTGGGCACACCAGCAGCTGGCCTTGCAGATTTCTTTGTAACCGCTTCGTATAAAGTTGGCGGCGACGGACCCCTTAAGGGCACACTTTTAAAGGCCGTTTATCACGATTTCCAATCTGATGTTGGTGATGTGGGTTACGGTAGTGAAATTGACTTTTTGGTTTCCAAAAAAATAGGCAAACATGTAACTGCGTCCGTTAAAGCGGCTTTCTACCGTGCAGATGCATTTGCAACTGACACTGATAAAATTTGGTTCACACTGGCGGCTAAATTCTAAGCTGGTTGGTATCGAACCTGCACAGGCATAGCCTGCTGTATATAGATGAAGAGGCAGCCCACGGGTTGCCTCTTCATCTGTTTTTCTATTCTGTCAGGCCTACAATCCGGGGATAATTTTGATCGGCGTGCTTAATGAAATAAGGAATGTCCGCTTCCCATTTTTTCTTAATCTTGGCATCATAATTTAAATATAATTTACCATCTACAATCTTCCACTGTTTGGGGTCACCGCTGGCCGTATATCCTCTGCCTATCGCCCAGGCACAGTAACCACCATACTGCGGTGCATATTTTGCAGGATCGGCCAAAAAGGCATCAAGATTATCCTGTGAAGAAAAGCGCCATTCCGCATCCATATAGCTGGTTTTAAAGGCCTTTTTACCTTTAACAGGCTTGCCCGCAGTGAAATATGCAACCGTATCATACCCGCTAACGGCGCGGTTATTAAACAGACCGGTGTAAATAGAATCTTCTTCTGCCGCAGCTGTTGACGCGCCAAAAGCCAAGGCAAACAATAGAAAAAAGGCGGTGAAAAATTTATTCATTGTGTACGGTTCCAATTCGTTCTTCAAAATACGCAGGCAGCGCAAATTTGTGATTTGTATTCCTTGGATGCGGCTCGTAAACAAAAGGTTACACATAGTATCTGCTGTCTTGCACAATAGCATATGTGCCAACTAGCAAATTAGGCAGCATGGCTTAACGATACAATCGTCAAAGGAAACCGGCTTGGTCGAAGACAATGTGGCAGATTTGGTTACACGGTTAAAGGCCGGTGAAGATGCCGCGTTTAGCGAACTTGTTTATAGCTATGGCCCCAAGTTATTGAAACATGCCGAACAATTTTTGCGAGATCCGTCTGAAGCACAAGACTGTGTTCAGGAAGTGTTTATTCAAGCATTTCGCAAGATAAATACTTTCCGGGGAGAAGCGGCCCTTGCCACCTGGCTGCACCGTATTTTAATCAATGCATGCCTTGCTCACCTGAGAAAAAGAAAAACCAAAGACACACTTTCTATTGATGCTCTCATGCCGGAGTTTGACTGGGCCGGATGCCGAACTGAACCTTTAGGTGAACCCCTCCTTCAAATAGACGAACTGATAGCCCAGCAAGAAGTGCGTGAAGCAGTTCTTTTAAAAATCAAACAGTTACCAGACCCATACCGCAGCGTACTGTTACTGCGCGATATAGAAGGTTATAGTACACGCGAAGCATCTGAGGTTTTGATGGTTTCCATCGCGACAGTAAAAGTGCGCCTGCACCGAGCACGAGCAGCGCTTAAAAAACATCTGGAGCCAACATTGTTGGATGTGCACACATGACAGACAAACGCACCCTCAAATCCTGGATAAGCCACGGGATACACAAGTTGCCTTTATCGATCTCTTGCGAGGAGTTTGAAGATTTCATTCTTGCCTATCTGGAGGGTGAATTAACGCGCCGACAGAAATTTATTTTCAATACGCATCTTAAAATATGTGCCGAGTGTCGGGCCTATTTGGCGGCCTACCAAGTATCTATTATTCTGGGCAAAGCAGCGTTTGATAAAACCGATGCGCCTGCAGTGCCTGAAGGCCTTGTGCAAGCCATATTGGCGGCGCGTAGCCCCGGCAAATAAAACAACGTCAGTTTTTTGTAACCTATTGTCGGTTTGTGCCATCCAATAGAGAAACAGTTTGTTTAAAGCCCGCATTAATTTTGCCCGAACAGACCCGTTTAACAATGCTTGGTGTCAACCTTTAGCAGATGTTTGTTACCGTCTGAACTGATTACAGGGGATAAACCCGTGACCAAACCGGAAGATCTGCCTTATCATATTGATGGCCGTCAGTTGATCGCCGAGAATGAAAGTCTGCGTGTTCAAATTCTCACTCTTGAGGAAGGCGAACAGGTTCCGTGGCACCGGCACACTGCAGTTACGGATACATTTATATGCCTCAACGGCCCCATGATTATAAATACTCAAAACCCGGAGGCGACAACTATTTTGGCGCAAGGTGAAACATGTGCTGTTGCTCCCCCTTCTGCCCACCGGGTTACCGGTCAAGGAGGTGGATACTGTCGTTTTGTAATTGTGCAAAGCGGCGGCTCGCACGATTATATCCCCGTGAACGCATAAGGATGATGGCATGAATTATTTTTGGTCAAGGTCTGCCAGAAGGGTTTGCACCGCTGTTAGGTCTTGAATGCCTAGGCCAACAAAGCTTGCCACGGTAAGGTCGCTTTCGTGGCATCGTCCGCGCGCGACACCGTTTAAAATAGCCCCTATTTCCGTCACGTCAGACTGTATTTTAAGCAGCCCGGCATTGACCGCCCGGTGAATATTTCCATATTTTTCTGCTGGTTCGAAAGCATCAACAACAACAAGATCAGCCGCAGCCAGCACCGAAGGCGCAAGTTCACACTTGAATGCATCGTCAGAACCAACAGATGTAATATGCTGACCCGGTCTGAGCCAACCACCTTCAATAATTGGACCTTTAGCATTTGTGGCTGTAATAATGATATCAGCACTGCGCACAGCTTTTTCCAGATCATTTTGCGCTTTAACTTCCACACCGGGAAGATCTGTTGATAACGCAGTCGCCAATGCCGCGCTTTTCCGGGGTGTTCGCCCCCAAATGCGAATACTTTCAACAGGACGCACCAGTGCAGCGGCTTGAGCCTGTAAACGGGCTTGCGTCCCTGTGCCAACAACGGTGACAGTGCTCGCCCCTTCACGGGCCAGCATTTTTGCTGCCAGCGCTCCTGCGGCAGCTGTCCTGTAATCGGAAACCAGATGATCGTCCTGAAGGATAGCAACAGGACGACACGTGTCGGCGTCAAACACGGCAATCAGGCCACTGGCGGGTGCCTCGCCCCGGTCAGCCAGTAGCTGAGACCAACCGGCCATCTTAACCGTAAAAATGGGACACCCGGCTAATACGGCCGATTTTACATGAAGGTCGGCATAGGTGTTTGGATGCAGAACATAAACAGGCGCTTGAGCCTTGCCTCCTGAAAGGGCCTGAAATGCATTTGCCGCAGAGTTAATCAGCCGGTCAATATTAAGGTGCGGCCTGATTTCATCAGCGCTGATAAAGCGTATTGCCGTCACGGGGCCACCATTTCACCGAAGCCAACAGTAGCCACGGCACCTGCCACTTCCACCCGGTTAATCATGTTTGGGTTACCAAAAGGGGTAACCTCAATCTGGCTTGGTCGTGCCATAAAATGACCCTGCTTCAAAATGAACGGTTGGTCGCTCTGCGCCAAACCGTGTTTAAGTGCATAAGCACCAACCACTCCAGCCGCACTGCCGGTGGCTACATCTTCCAAAATACCGTCATTATTCCAGTGTCGGCCTTCAAAACGCTCGACATCAAAAAGATAGGCGAATTCTGCGCCAACACCAGTAAGAAGGTCTTCCAGGTCAGGCCTGACAATGCGCGCCTTTTCAAGGCCGGACCGTACCGGCACAACAAGATACCTGAGCCCGGTTGAGATAACGTCCATAGGCAGGTTTGCAAGCTGGATTGGTGTCAGGTTGAAAGCTTTGGCAAATATTTGGCGCTGCTCGTCTGGCACTGCTGCAAAAAAGTGCGGTCGCCCTTGGTCAAGGCAGCCCTGATAAACACCGTCTTTGCAGTGTGTTCTCACTTCAACGGTGCGTCCGTTTATCAGCTCAAAAACCCAAAGCCGTTTGTCCCTATCACCTGATAGTCGGTGAAGTGTGCAGGCAGCACCGATAATGGGGTGACCAGCAAAAGGAAGTTCTTCAAACAGATCAAATATCCGCGCACTTGTACGGGAACCTTCCTGCCGTAAAAAAATCGTCTCAAAGTGCCGCAGTTCCTGTGTTATCGCGAGCATTTGGCTGGAACTTAAGTCACACCGGTCAGGAAAAACCGCCAAACTGTTACCTGCAAAGGGAGAGGATGAAAAAACATCACAGTGGATATACTGATACGTGTCCTGTTCATCACCTGTGTTATGGACATTCGTTAAAATTCGCTGCACTATATAGCTCCTTTTCTATATAGAGAGTTTACTATATGCCTATCCAGCAGGTGTCAACCATCCACATATTGAAGGCCTTGGCCAACGAAAACAGGCTTGCGATTTTGGGATGGCTTCTGGAGCCACTGTCTCACTTCCCAACCCAGGAAGACGGAGACCTGGTGGCAGACGGTGTTTGCGTAGGTTTCATTACTGAAAAAATAGGCCTGACCCAACCAACCGTAACGTCACATATGAAAACACTCGCCGAAGCAGGCTTGGTTACTCATAAAAAAATCAAAAACTGGGTTTTTTATAAACCCGATCATGAAGCAATTTCAGCTCTGCTGAAGGCTTTATCTATTGCGCTGCCACATGGGTTAGAAACACCGAAATAACGATTAAAGTGGGAAAGGCGCAGCCTGAGAGGCAAGTGTTTTAATGGTGATCCCGAGTGGATTTGAACCACTGGCCCCCAGATTAGGAATCTGGTGCTCTATCCAACTGAGCTACGGGACCACACGGCTTTAAAAGCTGCTTCGGTGTAGCTGGAATGCGCAGCGGCGTCAACGTAGCATTTGGGGTAGCAGGTTGTCTTTTTACAATCTTTTTTAGGCCAAAAATCGCCTAATAACTTACCGAAAATTAACCGGTTAAATGGCATAAAGGTCTTGAATTAAAGGATCATGCCTTGAACCTGCGCGCACTTTTAACACCTGTGTTTATCGCTGTCGCGGCCAGCATTGCCGCCTTTGCCATGCTGGTATTTTTCGCAGCGGGTGAACAGGATGATCAATCGTTAAATTTCGAAAATGCAGTATTACATGAACAGAAAATCGGGTTTTCCAATAACCTTGTTGTTTTGGCTATAGATAATACCTGGTGGGATACTGCCGTTGAAAAAATCATGCTTAGTGAAGACCTGGACTGGATTACCAGTACGATTGGCGAATCTATAAATGACATTGAATATCTGGATGGCACCATTTTTGTGCGCCCAGACCTAAGTCTTATTTACGGGTTTCATTCAACACAGAGCAAAGACGCAGAATTAGCACCGCAAGCCCTGCTTGCTTCACCAATTAAGGGTGTGTTGAACAAGCTTGATATCACCGATGACGACAAGCAAGCTTCTGCCTACGGGCTGTTGGAAATTGAAGGACGGCTTATCGCATATGGTGCCAGCCTGGTCCGCCCTATTGATGAAACAATGTTGCCGGCACCAAAAACCACTCGCCGCCCGATATTGATTTTCTATTCTGTAATCTCACCAGATGAAATCAGTGCAATCGGCAAGAAAAACGCCATTCAAAACCTTCGGTTCTCCATTGAAAAGCCTGCCGCCAGCGGAATTATGCCACTTTACGGACCAGAAAACAGGGTGATTGGCTGGCTGGGCTGGACATCGCAAGCACCCGGAACAGAGATGGCAAAAAAAATGGTGCCGCCTGCAGTGCTGTTGTTGGTTCTTGTTGTTCTGGCGATGATACGGTTTGTGAACCGCGCCACTTTGCTGGTAGACGGTCTTGAACAAGCCAGCAAATCAAAATCTGCATTTCTGGCGTCTATGAGCCATGAAGTGCGAACCCCGTTAAATTCCATTTTAGGTTTTTCCGAATTAATGTCGCTGGAACTGTTCGGGAAGATAGAAGGTAAAAAGAACAAGGAATATCTGGAACTGATCAAAGGCAGCGGCAATCACTTGCTAACAATCATCAACGACATTCTGGATATTTCAAAGCTGGAAGCCGGAAAATTTGACATATACGCTGAGGAAATTCGGCCTGGTCCAATCGTTGCTGAATGCGTTCATATGATGGAACCCAGTGCGCAAGACCGCGAAATTACTGTAACCAGCTACTGTGAAGGCACCGTAATTTTTAGTGATGAACGCATCCTGCGCCAAATACTGATCAACATTCTTTCAAATGCCATCAAATTCACCCAAAAGGGCGGCGCGGTTCATATAAGCGGCAAACGAAAATTGGATTTCTTTCGGATCAGGGTCACAGATAATGGCATCGGGATGAGTGAAGCCGATATAGAAACAGCCTTATCCATTTTTGGGCAGACACATAGTGAACATGCTAAAAAATATACCAAAGGGCAAAGCGGTACAGGCCTTGGGCTGCCGTTGGTAAAACGTTTTGTTACTTTGCTTGATGGGACTATGGATATCAGTTCCACCCCGAATAAGGGCACCAGCGTTACATTGAATTTCCCACTGAAAACAACTGCTAAAAACCTGTAAACAAAACCACAAAATAAGGGCGCACTTTTCCGGTAACTGGAACACACCTTTACCTTGTAGGGTTTTTCTGTCCTACTGAACATATGGTGCCATTCTGTTTTGCTGGAAAATTTGCCACCGCTAAGGCCTTTTGTCTTACAGTGGGTGTAGCTGCTGTATTTTCGGTTCACGCGCACGGTACCGATAATTCTGGCACGATTTCTACTGGTCTTACTGTGGCCTTCCCCGGCACTTCAGTCACCTTTCCCGGCAAAGCAAAAGCGTGCGGTTCCGGGCGGGCTACCAAGATCCTTTCTGGCGATAGGTTGTTGCTTAAAAATGGGCAAACGGTATCGCTGGCAGAAATCAAAGCTCCGGAATTTTGGTCGCCCGGTGCGCCCTATAAAAGCTGGCCGCACAGCTGGCAAGCTAAAGCAGCACTGGAAGCGGCTGCTATAAACAGCCAGCTAAACCTGTTTTGCTATCGGAAACAAAAAAATGCACTGGGCGACTTGGTTGCCCATATACGGACCGGTACGGGAACATGGCTACAGTATGAACTGGTTTCCAACGGCCACGCCTATTTTATGCCACATCACCATCAGCCAGTATTGGCTGCGCAGTTGCACGGTGCGGAGGCAGAAGCGCGCACTAAAAAACGTGGCCTTTGGGCAATTGACGGGCTTTCAGCTGTGCAAGCAACCAGCGACCAATTGCACCCTGGATGGTTCCAGATTGTAACGGGGAAAATATTGTCTGAAAAACGCCGAAAAAATAGCATCTATCTGAATTTCGGTGACGACTGGTCACGTGATTTCACTATTGAAATTCCAAAACGTCTTTACCGGCAGTTCAACGCTAAAAGTGATGGAACACTTGGTCTGGAAGGCCAGTATGTTGAAGTGCGAGGCTGGGTTGAATGGGCAGGCGGCCCGAAAATTATATTGGAATATGCCAGCCAGTTAACGGTGGCTTTGCCTGTGCCCGCTCAAAGCCGGTAACGCGCCAGCCTCTCGTAAAAAGGCATCGCCAAATCTGCCAGATGATGTAAATCGTCACTGGGGTCCAGTTTGGGAATTGTGACACTTTCAAACCCCGAGGACATTTCAATATCTTGATATTGCCACGGTGCCCATGGCCCATCGCTCTCTCGTGGTCCTGCAGGCCAGGCAAGCATCGTATCGTCAAACGCAATATCAAGCGCACTACAAAGTTTGGTAAGCGTTTTTTTTGGGTTTTTCATTATGTCGTTGCTGTCAACAACTGGTGGTGCTGTACCCGTTTTATCCGCAATATAGTCAAACAAAGCCAGCTGTTGCTGCACCCCCAAATCCGATAAAGTTATTTTGTCCTGTGTGCTTTTTTTGAAATATGCAAGCACAGCAAGTGGATCACAAATTAGAAATGCATTTGTCATGGCCTCGAACCAGCGTTGGTCCATGCCCGCAAATATATGGTGGCTCATATGCTTTTGGTAGAAAATTCTTTTCCCCGGTTCAAGCGGCTCAAGCAAACTGGCCTCTATTGTCGCGACATCTGTAGAGCGGGTTCCCAATACAGTTTCATAGCCAGGATACTCATGCCCTGTTTGCTTGAGATAATGCGCATAGAAGGGTTCATCCACAACCTGGGTATCGGGTCTGTTTTCAAATGCACGCAGCAGCAATGTAGAAACGGTATGCGCGCCAGACCACATGGCGATACGTTTTTCACCTGATTTCATTGAGCGCTCCCTGTCAAGCATCCAGTCCGCGCCCGCAATGAATGCAGCACATGACAATCACAATTTGATGATTGACCCTCAACCTGTTTAAAAAAATCTGCCACAATACCGGCCTCCGATTGCAATATTCACCAGAAAACCTGTCTACAGAAATTTTCTGAAATCAATACCAATTCAGTTAGAAATTGACAGGGGAGCAAGGATTAGGTCAAGCTTTTATTATAAAGAAAAGCCCCGGCTGACCTAATGCAACCGGGGCTTCTGTATTTACAGTTTACCGTGCTTTTTCTGCCCTAACCGTCAGCAAGGCCCGCAATCACAGGGTCGCCTACAAGGCGGATTATTGCCTGCTTTAATTTCCCAAGCGCTTGTGCTTCCAGCTGGCGCACCCGTTCTTTGGAAATACCAAGTTGACCGCCCAATACTGCCAGCGTTACACCGTCTTCTTTCAATTGGCGTTGTCGAATGATAAATGTCTCGCGCTCTGTCAGGTTTTCCATCGCCCGTTCAATCAACACAGACTTTTTCTCGCTGTCATGGCTATCCATAAATATAGCTTCAGGCTGCGGCGCATCCGACACTAAAAGGTCTTGCCATTCCTGCGCGCTTTCATCGGCCACCGGCGCATTTAACGAACGATCATTGGCCGTCATGCGGCCTTCCATGGCTTCTACGTCTCGTAGTTTTACGCCCATTTCATCGGCTATTTGATTGCGGGCATTAAAAGACAGCGGGCGATCCGGATCTACACCCATGCGGGCCTTGAGGCGCTTTAAATTAAAGAAAAGCGCTTTGTGCGCCGACGTGGTGCCTGTGCGTACAATAGACCAGTTTCTGAGAACATAATCCTGTACAGCAGCGCGTACCCACCAATTCGCATATGTAGAGAAACGAACTTCGCGGGATATCTCAAACCGGTAAGCCGCTTCCATCAACCCAACGGTGCCTTCCTGAATAAGATCAGCCGCAGGCAGGCCGTAGTGGCGGTATTTACTGGCTGAGGCTATTGCGAGCCTAAGGTGCGCTTCGGTGAGTTTTTTCAACGCGTGTTCGTCGCGGTCCTGCTGCCAACTTATGGCAAGATCCGCTTCTTCGTCGCGCTCTAACATCGGTGCGCGCATCGCAAAACGAATTAATTTCCTGTCTTCCGTTGTCGCCCAGT
>Ga0316204_10005634_pt1 | contig 20329 bp, 19 predicted proteins | sample 6monrhotite_MG_2_FD_205661 | JGI IMG/M metagenome (GOLD analysis project Ga0316204, IMG submission 205661) | Microbial mat bacterial communities from mineral coupon in-situ incubated in ocean water Damariscotta River, Maine, United States -... | ecosystem: Environmental > Aquatic > Marine >...
AATGCTTGAGTTTTTCTCAGAAATCAGTATTATGCGCCTCTCTTATGTGGGTTGTTAGCTCAGTTGGTAGAGCATCTGACTTTTAATCAGGTTGTCGCAGGTTCGATCCCTGCACAACCCACCATTCTTTTCTAGCTCTTAGAGCATCTAAATAAAACAAATTGTCTAACATTCTGCAATCGTCTAACGCTTTAGACGGCTAAACACCTTTTATCTTCAATGGAACGACTACAGATTCACCTCTTATATAAACTCTTTTGGTCGTAGTAAGTGACGAATGTTGCATTAGTTCGTTTGCGTGATCAAGCTGCTTTAGGTCTGTCGCAGTTTTGGCCCTCATATCATGTTCGTTAAATCTCAGGTTGCCATCAGATTCAAATTTAGTCATACGCCTTTGCCATATAGAATCAAATCCACTAGGAGTACCTTTATATCTTCCTGACTGGTGAACGTAACAACCACCTGAGCGATTGGCAAACAACCATATTGACCCTATTTTGCATTTTATCGATTTCACCTTTACAACGGCTTCACGAAGTTCGTCAGTCCATTCTATTAAAACAGTGACTTTGGATTCTTCCTGGCCTTTACGCTTCTTTCCAATTCTGAACCGAATTCCTTCATCAGTTAAATCTGAAATTTTTACCTGTAATATGTCTGACTTTCTCTGTCCAACTAGGTATTTAAATTCTAGGTATGCTGTTAAAAACTCACCAGCATATTGGTTCTTAAATAACTCAAATTCGTGATCTTCAATGTATCTATCTCTGGGGGATTCTGGAAAACGCTCAACTTTCTTTTCTGTGCAACAATTCTCTTCGATTGCTCCCCACCGAATTGCTTTAGTAAAAACATGGGAGAGCAGAGCAACTTCACGGTTAGCGGCAACGGGTGTTTTAATTCTAGCATCCATATATTGATACACATGAACAGGTTTAACAGCTTTTGGATTCATAGCCCCAAATGCTGCTCTAAGTTTCTTTATTTGCCGAACATTTTCATTTAATGACTTTGGTGATTTCCCAGGTGAAATTTCGATCATATAGCGATCAAATAACGAATTCATCGTTCTGTACGATCTTTGCTTAACTCCAAGCAATCTAGCCCATTCTTGATAAGCTTCAGGTTCAGTTGATCCTAATCTATACCATGATTTATTATCAAAGTTAGATTTTAGATTTTTAGGAACAATGTAATAAAATGCTCCATGCTTTTTTGTCCATCTGTCTGGAAGTCCATTAGCCATTCATTATCTCCTCTAATGCCTTTAAGTTTATATTGTCCTCTTTACTAGTTGCAATAGTACCACCCAATACCTTGTCTATGTGGCTTGGAAGCACGCATGGGAAGCCATCCCGTCTTATGCTGTGCTTAAACCCTTTGTCACGCAACCACTGAACTTGCTTACTTTTATAAGTATAGCCAGTTAATTCAATTATTTCTTCGCGGCTTAGAAACATTATTTATTCTTAGTTACTTTTAGGCTAGTCGTTAAGCGATTGACTGATTTCGTTACAAGAGGTGTGAGTATGGTTATTAGCACAGTTATTACCCTTTAACCTTGATACCGAACCGAGTGAAGTCCACATTCAGGCTTGGAACAGCTACTGATGAAGTCTAGTGTCTGCTTGTGGCATTGCTCTACATTAGTTCCTGGCAGTGCTTTAGATACGCACTGGCTACACTTTTTTACTATTCCTTGGTTGAGGACAGTAATGACGGATATGTTTTCTTTTGTAATCATAATTCACCTTCTTTTGCTTTGATGTATGCTCGACCAGCTTGGGATAACTCTCTATCTCTTTTGTCATAATCAGCTAGCCATTCGTCTTGGGATTGGTTTTGGATTCTTATTGTTTCTTGTTGTGCGTACTCGGCACTTCCAGGATATAATTTTTGTTTTTGGCCTTGCTCACTATGTTTAATCTCTGATGTATGCTTTCTGATGAGCTTTGAGGATTGTTGATGTTTGAAGTTATAGTTATTTAATGGTGTATTAAGTTCTTTAGTAACCTGTCCATGACTTACTTCTTCACACACTTCCCTATTAACTTTATCCTTATTAACGCACAAATAATCACACGCATTAGAATCATGCTGAAACTCATGGTCTATATGGCTTTCCTTAATTTTCTTGTAAGAAGTAATTGTTGGAAAATTGTCAGAGAGTTGTTGGGTAGTAGTAGGCAGGTTGTTAGGAAGTTGTTGGGAATGATTAGATAATGAATCTTCAGAATTTAGATATTTACATATTGTATCTTTATCAAGTTGTTTGGATTTGTCAGATATAAGATTAGCCGTAAAAGTAACTTCTTTAAGTTTTCCCATGCAATCAGGGAAGCCTGATAAATTAAGTTTCCTATTAGTCCGCCTTGGTATTGGCAATAATGTTCTAAGCCAAAATTTATAGAATTTGCATCGAATGGACTTAACTCGGAACTTATTTTTCAGTAGTCTAGTTCCAGCTGCCTTTTTACCAATTTTACGTTTTCGATGTAGTTCAACATTAAAGTGAGCATAGAAACCATGTTCCCCCGTAGAGCTATCTACAAATTGTAGAGTAATCCCATCTCGCAAAACGGAATGACTATTGACATGATATGTGCCAACAGACCATCCAATGAATGTGTATAGATTGAGGTTCATTTAATTAGTAAATATAGTAATAATTATCGAATGGTGTTTTTTTCAATATAGGCTTCAATGTCTGATAGCTTATATCTAACAGATTTGCCCAGTTTCACCCAAGGAATACGTTTATCTCCTCTACAACGCATTTGTGATAGGGAAGCTGGCCTTAGACTAAGTAAGGCGGCAGCAGTTTCTTCATTGATTAATTGAGTTTGGGTATTTAGCTTTGTAGTAGTCATAGATTCTCCAGTAAGTTGTTAGTAGTTGCTGCATCTACGCTAAACTTACAGGAGGTTTGAACAATATTTAAGGCAAGGGCTAGCCTTGGGGAGGTACTCGCTTAGGATTCAATTATTGAGAAAGTTTATTAATTATAACCTAGCTGTGTAAATGCTAACTTTCTATGTTTTGTTATTGTTTTTTCGCTTGGTGGTTTCGATAAACTAGCTTTCTTATACTCACTAATCGCACTTAACCGGTCATATATCTCTTTCTCAATGTCAGTCTTAACACCACGAATACATATTTTTTCATTTAGTTTTTTTGGGTGTTGTGTGGCATATTCTTTAGTAACCTCAATAGCAATAGATGTTATATATTTATACTTATCAGTGGTCGCTTTTGCAGCATTAAATTTACGAATACTGTCGCTCTCATTAATTTCAGTTAAATATTGTATAATATTATCGTTGATTTCATCTACTTTGCTGGTGCATAAGTCACTGTTTTCAAAGAGTTCGTAAAGTTTTTGATATTCACTATTCCAATTCTCATTGATTAATTTTCTTAGCTCAATTCCATAAGTAATGGTATTTAAACAAGCATGATGAAATTCTTCTAATTCTGAACTAACTCCTTCTAAATTCATACGGTACTCAAGTTCTCTTGAAACTAAACTAAGGTTTTCAGCGTGCTTTAAACTTAATTCTTTTATTTTTTCAAAGTTTAAAGAGCGAGATTCTTTAATGTGATCACTGGTTTCAGCTTCTTGCGAGTTTGGAATATCGTTCATATCAAAGTTTCCTATCCTGTCTATATGTTGAATATTTAATTGGTTTTACCAGTTAATGTACAGTACATTACATATTAATATAATTGAATTACTATGAACGGATTCATATTACTAGGGAAAGATTAGGGATATTTATATGAGATCAATAACCTCCCATCAATTTCCTATCAATAAATCACTATTAAGCTTTCCGGCAATACTTGTTTGGAATAGGAATACATATATCAATGGCTATTAAAAAAACTGAACTATATTCATCTCTTTGGGCAAGCTGTGATCAATTGAGAGGTGGGATGGATGCTTCTCAATATAAAGATTATGTCCTCACATTTCTCTTCCTCAAGTACGTTTCTGATAAATACCTGAATGACACTAAAGCCATGATTATAGTGCCTGAGGGTTGCTCTTTCCCTGATATGGTTAAATTAAAGGGTGATAAAGAGATCGGTGAAAAAATAAATATCATTCTAGACGGTATCGCCAATGAGAATGAATTAGCCTGGCTTGCTAACAAGGACAATGACTTCAATGATGAAGATCGCCTTGGCAAAGGTAAAGAGATGATCGACAGACTATCTAGGCTTATAGGTATTTTTGAAGGTCTGGATTTTGGTGGAAATAATGCCCAGGGTGATGATTTACTGGGTGACGCCTATGAATATCTGATGCGAAATTTCGCCACAGAATCAGGTAAGAGTAAAGGTCAGTTTTATACACCAGCAGAAGTATCTCGCATCTTGGCAAAAGTAGTAGGTATTACCAGAGATACTACCCAGGATCAAACGGTATATGATCCAACTTGTGGTTCAGGTTCACTTCTATTAAAAGCTGCTGATGAAGCATTAAATGGTATGAGTATCTACGGTCAAGAAAAGGATGTTGCTACTACAGCACTATGTCGCATGAATATGATCCTTCACAATAATGCTGATGCCGAAATTGCTCCAGGTGGTCACAGCACACTTGCTGAACCAGAGTTTAAAAGTGATAACAGTTTATTAAAGACATTTGACTTTGCAGTTGCAAATCCACCATTTTCATTCAAAGCCTGGAATACAGGGTTCTTACCTGAAGAAGATGAATATTCTCGATTTGAATATGGAATACCACCAGAAAAAAATGGTGATTATGCCTTCTTTCTCCACATTCTCAAATCTTTGAAAAGTACTGGCAAGGGTGCGGTGATTCTGCCCCATGGAGTGCTATTTAGAGGTAATGCAGAAGCCAACATCCGTAGAAATCTAATCAGGCAAGGATACATCAAAGGCATCATAGGATTGCCTGCAAACCTCTTCTATGGAACGGGTATTCCTGCTTGCATTATTGTGATTGATAAAGCTGGAGCTTCAGAACGATTAAATAATGAAGATAGTGGCATCTTTATGGTTGATGCCAGTAAAGGCTTTATGAAGGATGGCAACAAGAATAGATTGCGTGAACAAGACATCCATAAGATAGTTGATGTCTTTAATAATCAACTAATAGAAAGCCGATTCAGCCGAATGGTTAGTTTTCAGGAGATTGAAGTAAACGACTATAATCTGAACATACCTCGATATATTGATAGTTCTGAACCTGAAGATTTACATGATTTGTCGGCACATCTATCTGGTGGGATACCCAATCGAGATATTGATGCCCTAGATGATTACTGGAAAGTTTTTCCAAGTCTTAGAAGCAAGCTCTTTGAACCTAAAAGAGAAGGTTATAGTCAGGCACTTGTTAAATCATCAGAGGTTAAAACTACTATTCTTGAACATGAAGAGTTTAAATCGTTTTCTGCAAGCAGTATTTTACTATTTCATCACTGGAAAGAACAAGCTAGTCTTAAAACCCTCAATCAGAATGATTTTCCAAAAGATGTAATACATCTCATATCTGAAAGTTTGCTGAATGCCTATAAAAAAGCCCTCTTATTAGACTGTTATGATATGTATCAAATTATCATGGATTACTGGGCAGAGGTGATGCAGGATGATGTCTATGTGATAACCCAGGATGGATGGTCAGCAGGGAGTAATGTCCGAGAACTGGTTGTTAAAAAAGGTGAGAAGTTAAAAGAAACTCCAGATTTCATTATCAATAAAGTAAAATATAAAGCTGAATTAATACCGCCGGTTTTGATTGTTAAAAGATTCTTTAATGATGAACAGGCGAATGTTGATAAACTTCAATCGGTATCTGATACAAGTACACAGGAAATGGAATCTTACATCGAAGAATATGCTGTGGAGGGTGGTTTATTAGAAGAAGCATTAACTGATGCAGGAAAAGTGAGTAAAGCTAGTGTTGCTACAAGGCTAAAACAGGCAAGTGATAGTGATGAAATAGCTGCCTTGAAAGAGATTAAAAAGTTAATTGAAGTTGATGCCGCTAATAAAAAGGAAGTTAAAGTTGCACAGGAAAAATTGGATAAAAAGGTATTCCAAAAATATCCAGAACTGACAGAATTAGATAATCAATCCTTGATTGTAGATGATAAATGGCTTGCTATATTAGAGAGTAATGTCATTTCTGAAATTGAGAGAGTTACACAAAAACTTGCCAATAGGGTGAAAACCCTGGAAAAAAGATATGCAGAACCATTACCTTCATTAACAATTGAAGTTGAAAACCTCAGTTCAAAAGTTGATGAACATTTAAAGCAAATGGGGTTGGAGTGGTGATGCAATTTGGGAATTTATTTTTAGATAATATTAGTCGGAAGAGTTTAAAGAACTCAGACGATGTTGTTTTTGTTGGTATGCAAGATGTAGATGAGAATGCGACAATTCAGAACTATCATGAACTAAAATATTCTGAAGTTAAAAGTGGTTTTACTTATTTTGAAAAGAACGATGTACTAGTTGCAAAAATCACACCTTGTTTTGAGAATGGAAAAGGAGGATTCGCAGATGAAACTCCTACTGACGTTGGATTCGGAAGTACTGAATTTCATGTGTTAAGAGCTAAACCTAATGTTGTTCCTCAATATGTTTATTACCAAACTAAGCGTGCTAGGTTCAGAAATGAATTAGAAGGAGATATGGTTGGTAGTGCTGGTCATAGGAGAGTGCCATTATCATCAATTCAAAAATTTGAGTTAGAAACCAAACATTCTTTTGAAGAACAAACAGCCATCGCCAATGCTTTATTCGATATAGACAACCTAATCACCTCAATAGAAAAACTCATAGAAAAAAAACGTGCTATCAAAACAGCTACTATGCAGCAACTACTAACTGGTAAAAAACGCCTACCACCCTTTGATAAAACTCACACTGGTTACAAACAAACTGAACGGGGTGAAATTCCAAAGGATTGGGAGATAGTAAATCTTGGCGATATTGGTCAAAATATTATCGGGTTAACTTATAGTCCTGATGATGTAGTAGAGTACGGTACTCTCGTATTACGTTCTTCAAATGTACAACAGAACAAATTAGCATTTGATAACAATGTATTTGTAGATATGGACTTACCCGATAGAGTTATAGTTAAAGAGAATGATATTCTTGTATGTGTAAGAAATGGTAGTAAAAGATTAATTGGGAAGTGTGCATTAATTGATAAAAGAACTGTGGGTTTAGCATTTGGTGCATTCATGTCAATTTATCGTTCAAATTTTAATAAATTTATATTCTTCCAATTTCAATCTAATATCATTCAGAAACAAATAGATGAAATTATGGGGGCAACCATTAATCAGATAACGAATAAAGATATGGCTGTATTTAAAATACCTTTACCAAATCGAGAAGATGAACAAGTGGCAATAGCTATAGTACTATCAGATATGGATAAAGATATTAATTCATTAGGAATACGCCTTAATAAAACCAAACAAATCAAGCAAGGTATGATGCAAGAACTTCTAACCGGGAGAACACGACTAGTATGAGTAAAATAGGGCAAAGGGAACGTGCTACTCAAAATCGTGTGGTAAAGCTATTCCAGGATAAATTAGGTTATGAATATTATGGTGATTGGCAAGATCGTCCTGATAATTCCAACATTGAAGAATCAAAGTTAAAAGCTTGGTTGCTTAATCAATATGTAGATGAATCATTAGCTAATAATGCTATTCGTAAGTTAAAACAAGCTGCAAATACTGGCGGTGATAAAAAGCTCTATCATGCAAATAAAGAAGTCTATGCTTTACTTCGTTATTCTGTAAAAGTATCACCTGGTCATGGCGAAGCAACTAAGAATGTCTGGTTAATTGACTGGAAGAATCCTCTCAATAATGACTTTGCTATTGCAGAGGAAGTTTCAGTAAAAGGTGAGAATACTAAACGACCTGATATTGTCCTTTATGTGAATGGTATCGCATTAGGGGTCATTGAGTTAAAACGCTCCTCAGTATCCGTTTCGGAGGGTATCCGACAGAATCTTGATAATCAAAAGAAAACCTTCATTCGTGAATTTTACTCTACTATGCAATTAGTGATGTCTGGTAACGATACGGAAGGTTTACGGTACGGGACAATAGAAACCACTGAAAAACATTATTATGGATGGAAAGAAGAGAATCCATCGTACAATCCTGAAATCCATGAAACACATCAAAAGCACCTATCAGTTAATGACAGTGACACAAATAACATTCTGGATTTTGATCTTACTAATTTCTGTAATAAAGAACGATTCCTAGAAATAATTCATAACTTCATAGTGTTTGATGCCGGTGTAAAAAAGCTCTGTCGTCAGAACCAGTATTTTGGTGTCAATGCAGCCTGTGAACGATTGAATAGTGGACAAGGTGGAATAATCTGGCATACCCAGGGTTCGGGTAAAAGTTTAACCATGGTGTGGATTGCTAAATGGACCCGTGAAAATATAGACAATGCACGAATTTTGGTTATTACAGATCGAACCGAATTGGATGAACAAATAGAAGGTGTATTCAATGGTGTTGATGAAGAAATCTACCGAACTAAAAGTAGTACAGATTTAATAGGTACTTTGAATGAACCTGAACCCTGGCTACTTTGCTCTTTGGTTCATAAGTTTGGTCGACAAAGCGATGATGCTGCTACAGATGACTATCTTGAAGAATTAAAAAAGAGTTTGCCGAGTGATTTTGTAGCCAAAGGTAATTTGTTTGTTTTTGTTGATGAATGTCATCGAACGCAATCTGGTAAGTTACACACTGCTATGAAGGCTATCCTTCCTGAAGCGAAATTTGTTGGTTTTACTGGTACACCCCTCCTTAAAAAAGATAAGCAAAAAAGTATCGAAATTTTTGGATCATTTATTCATACATACAAGTTCGATGAAGCGGTAGATGATGGCGTAGTTCTGGACTTGCAATATGAAGCCAGAGATATTGATCAATCGATAACCTCACAAGATAAAATTGATGCCTGGTTTGATACAAAAACCAGAGGTTTATCCGATATGGCCAAGATGCGATTGAAGCAGAAGTGGGGAACTATGCAAAAGGTCCTCTCAAGTCAGTCACGCCTTGAACAGATTGTTCAGGACATCTTGTTCGATATGGATACAAAACCTCGTCTGATGGATGGTAGGGGCAATGCCATGCTGGTCTGTGCCAGTATCTACCAAGCTTGTAAAGTGTATGAGTTGTTTTCTCGTACAGAGTTAAAAGGTAAATGTGCCATTGTTACCAGTTATTTACCATCAGCTTCCGATATTAAAGGTGAAGAATCAGGTGAAGGATTAACTGAAAAACTCCATCAGTATGAAATCTATCAACAAATGCTTGCAGATTATTTTGAAGTGCCAAAAGAAGAAGCGATAAATAAAGCTGAAGAGTTTGAAAAGAGAGCTAAAAAACAATTCAAAGATGAACCAGGTCAAATGCGTTTGTTGATTGTTGTAGATAAATTATTGACTGGATTCGATGCACCTTCAGCAACCTATCTCTATATCGACAAAAAGATGCAAGATCATGGTTTGTTCCAGGCTATATGTCGTGTTAATAGGATTGATGGCGATGATAAAGAATACGGTTATATTGTAGATTACAAAGACCTCTTTCATAGTTTAGAAACATCAATAGGTGACTACACCAGTGGTGCATTTGATGATTATGATGATGCCGATGTTAAAGGGTTATTAACTGATAGATTAGTGAAAGGAAAACAAAAGCTGAATGAGGTGTTGGAAACCATTAAAGCCTTATGTGAACCTGTTCTACAACCTAGGGAACTAATCAATTATATTCGTTATTTCTGTGGTGACGTGGCAAATGATGAAGATTTAAAACTAAATGAGATAAAGCGAATTTCACTTTATAAAAATGTAGCTAGCCTAGTTCGTGCCTATTCAAATATGGCTAATGAACTTGAAGCAGCGGGTTACTCATCGTCAGAAGCCTTTAAGATAAAAGAAGAAGTTGATCATTATAGTAAAGTCAGCCAAGAGATTAAGTTAGCTTCAAAAGATGAAGTGGATATGAAGCAATATGAACCGGCTATGCGTCGATTGCTAGATATGTATATTCGTGCTGAAGAGAGTGAAACTCTCATTGATTTTGGTGATTTGGGATTAATAGAGTTAATCGTTGAAAAAGCAAAAGAAAATCAAACAGATCCCAAAAGCACCAAAGTGCCTGAAGCAATGGCAGAAACGATCGAGAATAATATTCGTAAGATTATTGTTGATGAACAAGCATCAAACCCAAAGTATTTTGAAAAAATGTCAGAGCTGTTATTAAGCCTGATACAACAACGTCGTGATGAAGCAATAGCTTATGAAGAGTATTTAGCTGAAGTTAAGAAACTGGCAGAAAAAGTACAAAAACCTGGAGGAGTTGACCCTGAATCACTTCCGACAACAATCGATACACTAGGCAAGAAAGCACTCTATGATAACTTGGAGCAGAATGAAGGGTTGGTAATGGGTATTGATGATGCTGTACATAGTAATAAAAAAGCTGACTGGAAGAATACTTCTAATCCGTTCAAACGTAAAAGTGTTAAAAATGCAGTTAGTGAAGTATTAGGAACTTACGAAATCAGTATAGATGATGTAATGGAAATAATTATAAATCAGCCAGAGTACGACTAAGTGAGTTTTGTCATTAATGTAAGTGGAATAAAAGTTCAGGTTCAAAAGAAGGAAATTAAGAATCTACACCTAGGTGTATACCCACCTGACGGAATTGTGAGAGTTTCTGCACCACTTCGTACTACTGATGAAAGTATTCGATTAGCAATCGTTTCAAAGTTAACCTGGATCAAGAAACAACAGCAAGATTTTACAAATCAACCACGGCAATCGGAACGAAAATATGTATCAGGTGAATGCCACTATTTCCTTGGTAAGAAATATCGACTTCAGTTGATAGAGCGAAATGGTAAACATGAAATCCATTTACTTAAATCTGGTCGTATAAAGATGTTAGTAAGACCTGATACTTCAATTTCTAATAAAGCTAAGCTGTTAAATGACTGGTATCGAGATCAAATAAATAAATTGTTACCTGAACTTTTAGAAAAATGGCAACCTATTATTGGTAAACAGATTGGTAGTATTGGTATCAGAAAAATGAAAACTAAGTGGGGCAGTTGTAATATATCAACAGGTCATATTTTGCTTAATTTGGAGTTAGCAAAGAAACCAGTTCAGTGCTTTGAATATATCCTTGTTCATGAAATGACCCATTTGCTAGAGCGACATCATAATGAACGGTTCAAGGAATTAATGGATGAATTTATGCCTAAATGGCAAAGTCGAAGGAATTTACTGAATAAAGCACCTTTGGTTCATGATGATTGGGTTTATTAAATTCGACACTGTTTAAATACGTTTCAGCTATGGATCAAGATATTAATTGTATCAAATCCCTCAGAAACATTTCTGGAATAGGGGGCGTACCCCTTGCCTTTAAATGGAGAAAATAGATCTATGTTTTCAAATCTTTCGTTCATTCAATATTAACGTTAAATAACCCCAAATATTAATTATTCATGTAACCTATATATCACTATCAACAGGGCATGGTCTATTGAGAGTACATAAACTGTCTATCGTATATATAGTAATGTAACTTAAATGATACAATTATCAATATGGTGTAGTCAGGGTAGAGATAATATGGAAATATCAGACTTTTCGAGCTACTGGGGGAAATTAATTAAAACACAGGATGGGAAGTGGATTCATCCAGACGATCATGAGGTTCTCTCCACAAATGCTCATTCATTCAACTTGGATTTTCCTCCTCCAGCTTTCGTTGGAGATATAAACAACGCAAATATTATAATCCTTACCGCTAATGGAGGTTACGATTCTGTTGTAACACCACAAGAGTTTACCTCCAAGGATTCAGAAGCGAAATATATAAAACGGCTATCCTGTCCATCTACATCAGACTGGGCTGAAATTGCTCCTTATTATTCAAAAGTAAACTATTCTGAATTATTGTTCAGTGGTAGGGCTGCAACGGTGAATGCTTGTGCTTATCGCAGTAAAAAGATAAGTCAAGAACCTGAAAACAGAAAAATCATAAAGAAGCTGCCATCAGTAGCATTTACCAGAAAGTGGCTTTTAGAATGTGTTTTACCATCAGTCAAGTTGGGTAGTCATATTGTTGTAGCCAAACGCCATGGCTTGTGGCAAATGCCCAAGGCAATAATTAATAGTGGGGCATTAATCGTTGATCCTGCGCCAGTGTCGCCACACCTATCAAAAGTAGTTTGGGCTGCTATAGATGAATATATAAGCTAAACAATACCGCTTAAACTGCAAGTAACATATCCATCTAGGTATATTAATGTTTGATAGGCCAATATATAGCATTTGTACCAACCAAATTAATATTTTGAATGTTCAAGCAGAAGTACATTTGTCAATCACACGATAAACCGTGGCACGGCCAATCCCAAATTGTTTGGCGATTTCCGTCTTTGTTATACCCTTTGAACTAGCTTGAAGAATCTCTTGTTGCATCTTCTTACTAACGACTGACTTACGCCCTACAGGCAGTCCTTTGGCCTTTCTAGCTGCTATTCCTTCACGTTGCCTAGCTCGTATCATGGATCGTTCAAATTCGGCACAAGCGCCTATCATTTGGAGTTGTAGATTCTGGAAATGGTTATCTTCACCATTAAAAACTAATGATTCTTTAACAAAGTGAATATCAACACTTTTATCAACAAAGTAATTAACCAGGACTAATAAGTCAGATAAATTTCTGGCAAGTCTATCTATTGAGTGACAGTAGATAGCATCGCCTTTGCGACAATGTGATTTAAGTTGAGATAATGATGTTCGTTTTGTACTGCTTCCTGAACATTTATCTGTGAAGATTTCATCAAACTCCATGCCTGCTAACTGTCGATCAGTATTTTGATCAATTGAACTCACACGAATGTATGCTAGTTTCTGTCCTTTACTCATATCATTTCCTGTTCCAAATGGTCTAGGCTTAATGATACGACTGTGTCCGTAATTGTCAATGTACTTTTCGGACGCAATGAATGTGTTACATGGTTACAATGTCCACAAGTGTACCTTTCGGACACTCGACTATTTAGGATTTGGGATTTTTAATTGATGTACTGGTGTGTATCGTTTGCAGGTTAAATAACTTGTATTTTACGACGCTGAATAATCTGTAAGGACAACATCTCCTACAAGGTTTTCGTATATAGTTTCACCTTCATGATCCTCATATTCTCTTTTGATTGCTATACACTTGTTGTTAGTGATGGCCTGGACCAGCTGCTCGTCTGAATTGCAATAGTGGACACCTCTGTCACAGGAATCACAGTAGCGAATCAACTCATCATCAGTTTCAATCAAACTATTCCAGGTTTTATCGCATTTAAAGGCAAACCTACAATTTCTAATTAGTACGTCTTTCATATTCATTTACTACTCCATCAACTCATTTCTGATGATATTATTCATTCTACTAAATATAGTGTAATTGTTAATTAATATCTAGATTTGGATGGATTGATCAGCAAAGAGCAGAATCTTGAGCATCGAAAGTAATAGTTATACCTGTAGACTGTTCAATAGATTTTCGGTCTATGCCTACATACTTTGCCAAGGCATTTAGTGCTTTCATTTTACTAACAAATTTAACAATAAATCCTTCACTGCCCTGTGAAATTGATTCTATACACTCCCAGGCTTCTTCAGGTATATCTTTCATGTCTTTAAAGACAATTTCAGTATGATAGCGCTTGGGATTATATGATTTTCCATTAGATTTGAATTTTTCTAAGTTTTCCCAGCCAAGGACAGAGCGTACATCAAACTCACTCCACCTTTTGTATTTAGCAATAACCGAGTTTACTGATACATCAGCAGCTGCTAAAGCATCTTTAGTTAGCTTTGCGATAAAGTTATTCACGGTAACATCAGATAACAAGCGTGAACCACTAGCCTTAGCACATACAAGTGTCATAGCTTTGCCATTGGTAACCTTATATTCCTCGCCATAGACAGCTAAATAGGCTTGTGTGGCATTGAAATTTAGTCTTAGATACTCTTGGGCAAACCTATAATGACGCACTTTAGCCGGAGAGGTAAATTCATTATCGTATTGATTTTGTTTAAATGATGAATTCATAATAAAATATTCCATATTAGGATATAAAGATTATAACCTTTTGAAGGTGCTTCATATAAAAAATGTAAAGCATGAGTGCGTTTTAACGGTCCTTTTTCTTATATTTTTGGTACTTTGGCTGCTTAAATATTTCCCATAATTCTTCACCAGATACAATCTTGCTTTCTTTTGACAACACTACACCTAAATATTGTGCCAGATTTTTAATATTCTCATAAAGTGTGTCAATCCAACTATCGTTGCCAATAGTTGAGTAATAAAGACTTTCATTAGAGTTTATAAAATCCATTACATCTAGACGGTATCTAAGTCCGACAGGTAGGTCTTTGAGCTTATCGCAAAATATTTCGCAGGGCTTTAGTTCATCAGATGGCAAATGTTCCATGCATATAGCTATGATTTTCTCAACATGATGGCGATAACTCTCAACTTGTCGGACCAACTTTTCCCCTGACAAGTCTGCGTGGCAATAATATACTGTATATGCTTTAAGGATACTTTCCATAGCCATTCGTAAGTCAACATAGCATTTCATTCTTCTTGATTTTATTGAGGAGAACATTATGGAATCGCCATTAAACAAATAATTAAATCTATTCAATAGATCCAAACTATCATTGTAAAAATGATCTGCAACTTCAATATGTGATGGGTAGTTACGCATAATGAAAAACCTTTATATTACTTGATGGCTTGGTAATATTATTTTGTATCCGTTATTAGTCTTATCAACTTTTGAATTATATAATATATATTTTAAATCAATACTTCCTGTTACTGCTTCAATTGATTTATTTGCTAATATAAAAGGTGTTTTCTTATCTTTTATATATCTTGGCATTCCAGACAAATTTTGTACTTGGCCAAAAAACTGATGCTTGTTTTCAAAAAACAATGCGACTTTTGTGTTTTCATCGAATTTACAAGTCGCAGTTGTTAATATTTCTTTCTCCCACTTTTCTTTGTAAACCCATCTTGAAGCTTCAAAGTTGCTCGAATTATATCTTATGACCATGGCAAACTCTTTGCCACCCTCTAATGGTGCTAATGCTCTAACAGACTTAACTGACTTACCTTTTAATTCAATGTAACCATTTTTATCAGCAAGCACTGTTAATGCACCCTTAGAATAAAGAATGTTTCCCATAGATGATTTATGATGAAGTGTACCAAAAAACAGTAATGTACCTTTATTTGATAGGAGAGGGTATTGAACATAATGATCAACTTTACCCGTTTGAAATGTATGTAAAATTGATAACGGTGATTGAATACTCATAGTTGAACTTGGAAAATCAGGGAAGTTATAAGTGCTAATACAATCGCACTTATTCATATATGCTGCGTCGAATATTTGCTGGTCATTCTTATCTGAGCAGATATAACCGGAACTATTTATGTTGTTTACTTCAATTACATTTAAATGATTAAGAAACTCGTTAATTAAATAGATAGCACACTCTTCGATTATTTTATTAGGAGAGCATCTCTTAGCATTCCAATAACACTCTTTTAATACATAATCAGATACTACAAAGCGTACATGTTCTATTATACTTTTAAGCTGAGAAGCTGGTCCATAGGGATTGAATGCCCCAGTTAAAATCACATTAGTGTCGAGAAATATTTTCATTGTTACTGAAGCTATGATTTTTCAGTATGCGATAGGCTCAAAAGCCAATGTACACCTGTTATTTCTCTAAATGCCTTCATTGTTAAAAGACTGTAGATAATTTTATAATTTATAAGTTCATCGTAATAAGCCATTAGTTCATGGAATGGCTTAGAGTATTTCATGTTTTCTATAATGACCTTACTTGTTTTAATTACAAATGAATTATTCTCATACTGATGTCTTGGATCAAAAGATTCTAAAGTTGACATTAAATTAAGCGTTTTCAGTCTTTCTGGTTCGCTAAATGCGATTGAGAATTTGCCTGAGCTTGTATAGGTATTTCTTGAGTGATTGTCTAGATCTGTAGCAATTCGAAAATTAGAGTTTTCAATAATCTTATTCTTGAGTTTAAATTTAACAAGCTCGTTTATATTGCTAATTGCAGGAGATGCGTATAAAACCAATGCTTCGTTATGAAAGGAATTTGCAATTTTTGAAAGTAATTGGTGTTGCTTATGATATAAATCGTATCGATAGTATGATTTTTTCCACTGCCCCCACTCTTTTCCAGAGGACCTTGTGATGTAAACAGGTCTTTTATACTGAAAGAATAGGTTTGTTTTAATTGATGGTATGTTCTGAATAGTAACGTCCAGATTATTTTCTAATTCCTGTGCAATGTCTTTTAGTTCCACTCCGGTGTAAGTAGAATCAAAACCCATTGGATGCCCAAGTAAGCTCCATAGCTTTCTGTTTCTAGAATTTGCTGCTGCATCAAAACCAAAGAAACCTTCTAATACTTGCCCAGGAGGGAAATAAATAGAGGATTTAGAATCTAGTTCATTATTGAAATAACTTTCAAATGTTTTTTCTTCGTATCCAACCTTCATGTGCGTTTTTACTCCTTTCCATGGATTATAAAGATTTAACCTCTATGGGTTGTATAATAATTTACTTTTAATTCGATTTTACTAACTATTAGTCATTTAAATTGATTACCGTTATGGACACTTTACACTTTACACCTTACGTCGTCCGAAATCAGTTGATTGTTCGGGCAGTGTACTTATTAATGGTCTTGTCTGGATGTATGTTATTCATTAGTGCTTGCAGCTATAGAAAGCTCGAGTGATACTTTTTTTGTTAAATTAATGATTTCTTGTAGCACTTCAAGAGCAGGTCTAAAAGAATCAATCTCACTGAGTACGATTTCTACTGGCACATCTAATTCTTTCTCAATGACGTTTGAGCGTGGAACTTTAGCCTTACGTCTTTGTGTCCACGTCATTGCCTTGATTTTCCATACTACATCACGATGATTATTCCCAAAACTACAATTAGTAAGATTGGAGGGAAAGTCAGGTACTTGCTTTTGAATAATAACACTCGAAAGTTTTGTATAATCACCAGTTGGTATTAATATCTTGTGCTTATCTTGTATATCTAAATCATGTATTGCGCATAATAGTTTACTTCCTTGATCTCTGTATGGCTTTAGCTTCTCCAATGCCATAACAAAAGAATCGGAAACTCTCGAAGGAAGTCCTGGTAATACAGATTCTCGAAGCGCTTCTTCTGTTGTAGTTATTGGAAACTGTATATTCTTTCTTTCACCTTCTGACTTTGCAAATTTTTCAGTACACTTCCAATACGCGTGATCAAGTGCGGTTCTAAGATTATGAATTAAGTCGCCAATAATGATTGCTGCTTCATTGGCTGTGTCATCGTCTTTTTTTGCATAAGTAGCTCTTTTACCAGTCTTATAATTAGTTTCTAGGATATATTTAAAAGGATTGTTTTTACTTAAAAGAGATGACAGTTCTGCATAATGCTTTTCTGCTCGTTTTATTTTGAGGTGTACACTGTCCATTTTCTTACTCTAACAGCTTGTACTATGGCGATTGTCATATATGTGTAGATCGCCATTCAGGTGCAAGTTACAGAAAGCCTTTATTAATCGATCCATTGATATATCCTTTATCTTAGATGGAAGTCTATTTAATCCATACTATCAAATCCTTACAACTTGTCTAGCGTGTATATTGTGGATTTGGATTTGAATTTGGATTTGGTGACTTTATTCTTTGAAAAGCTGTTGTTGATAGAAAATTGAATAATTGCATTATTCTTCGATTCAGAGAGTTCTAAAAATTAATGAGAATGTAGTAATGCTATATCTAAGTAACTCCCATACTTCAATAATGAAAACTAGGTAAAACAAGTAAAATACTGCCTAATCAGAAGTAACAAACTCAATGCTATCAAACACTTAAAAAGCTTAATATATAGCTTTTGCTAGGCATTGCAATTAAGCTAACCAATTGAAATTAAAGCAAATTCAATACATTGAAGCATCTGACTTTTAATCAGGTTGTCGCAGGTTCGATCCCTGCACAACCCACCATTTCTTTCTTTCTATTTCCCTATTATTTCGATAAGTTACTTTATTAATTGATATAGTCACACCTGTGGTATATGCCCGAATTTATTTTCGGGGTGCTGTTGGAGGTCACTATTAGCTATTAACTCGTTAACTAGTCACTGAAACCTTTAAGTTTGTAATTGTAAAACCTTGTCATTCCAATTAACTGATACTTTCTGTCATCAACCCTTTGCATTACAACAATCATAAATTTTAATTCACCATTCATTAAATCTAATTCATAGTCATCTGGAAGAGGTGATGAAATGATCTTTGTGCCTGACCCCTTTGTTAGGGTACACATCATCTCAGGGGGCAAACCTATTGGCATGAATTCATTTTCACTATTCTTAAACACAATTTGACAGCCATATATTCTGTCACCTTGGTGGTATGGTTCAAGGGAATAATCGAGAGACATGGTTATTTGTTCATCATCAATAGAGTCAATTTTTGAATTATTAATTGTCAATGTTGAGATTGGTAATTTTGCTACATCGCCCTTAAACCCAGGGTCATAACTCGTAGGACTACTATCCTCTTCTATTTTAAATTCCATTAGGTATTTATATTTCTTGTTCTTATCGTACTCTTCTGGCAATTCAAAAGTCCATAATTGAACACTGTTAAGTGCTGATTTAACGAATAATGTACCAGGGCTAGAATCGATTACACTTACATTGACAGGCTGTGCAACTTCATCCAATTGGAATTCAATATAAACCCAACCATTCTGCCCGTTTATTATGGCAGAACTAGGCCAAATGGGTTCTTCAATATAAATTGGATCTAAACCATAGTTCACTTGTGTTGGTGATGGTTTGACTGGTCTAAGTGGTTTGTTTTTTAGCTTTGCAAACTTAGGCTCTTTTTGTGAACTTTTTGGTATGACACCATTGTTTCTTTTGATTTGAACTTGTAGGTTTGATGTGCTTTCAGCAAGCGCTATTATCTCTCTGTAGGTTAAACCATCGATTGATTTCAAAAATTCAGCAGATGGCGCGCCATTTACTAAATTTGGTTTATTTTGTATCTCTGAAGCAGAGTTAATGCCTTTAAGTTTTAATTTTAGTATTGCAACATATAATTTAGTGCGCTGCTCATAAGATAAATCTCTTGAGATGGTAATCACTGAGGACTGATATGCCTCTGCGCTTGAACCATCAAATTTAATTGGTGCTGCTAGCAATGTTGTAGTAAGTGATAATAAAAGACTAATAATGAATATGGGCAGTAGTTTGGACATCTTAACCTCATTCTATAAATTCAAATTCCATTTTAAAGATAGATAATACTCAGACATCATGAAAATGTAAATTGCTGCTAATCTTGAAACCATTTTTTCAAGCCATCCGGCTATCCTAAACCATTGTAAAGCTATGTATTAAGCAATAGTTGGCTTTGTCATTTAATATTTGAAGTTTATCGCGGCTCCGGGTATAAATATTTAATTGAATTAGAAGTTCAATAGACACAAACTCGAATTTAAACTGCTAATAATTAAAATAAAGGAGTGCTCAAGTGCAATATGACGTCAGTAGTCCCAAAGAACATATTGAATCTCTTGAAGCTAATTGGAGAAATGATGCCTTACTCGATTTAAGAGATTTAAATTTGCAACAGGATAGTTCAGTCAATGAGTCTATTAACTACAAGATGCTTTGTTTTAAGGTAAATGATTCTGACTTATTTCATTTAAATGCTCAGAAAGGCTATGTCAGCTTGTACTGTGGAAATACTGAAAAGATAGATCCTGAAGGTCGCTTTCTTACTGGCTTAAATATTGGTAAAGGCTGTATTCGATTTAGAAAGACTAAGACTGTATCTAAAACAAAGATATAAGATTTCATTAAGCAAGCAGTTATCTTAGCAAACAGGGAAAAGATACTGATTGTTAATAAGCAATAGAACGACACCAAGAAATTAGTTGCTTTAGTCGCTTTAGTTGCAGTAATGAAATGAATTGAGCCATATGGTAGGGGGTACAAGTGTTTAATCAGGTTGTCGCAGGTTCGATCCCTGCACAACCCACCATTTTTTCTTTCCTCTAAATACATCATTATCAATAAGTTATGATTGCTTATCATAAGCCTTATATTTGCAATTTTAATTCTTATT
>Ga0316204_10005635_pt1 | contig 20328 bp, 22 predicted proteins | sample 6monrhotite_MG_2_FD_205661 | JGI IMG/M metagenome (GOLD analysis project Ga0316204, IMG submission 205661) | Microbial mat bacterial communities from mineral coupon in-situ incubated in ocean water Damariscotta River, Maine, United States -... | ecosystem: Environmental > Aquatic > Marine >...
CAAGGCCTATGAACAAGCAAATACTTATTCCAATCTGGTCAGCGTGCGCTGGCCGTTCCTAAATTTGCTAATCCTTAATTTCCCCTACCACAATGCACACCACCAACAACTGGCTGCACCCTGGTACCTCTTGCCAGCACTGCATCACAAGCTGTACGGGGACAGCAACGGGCAAGCTATCTCCATGGCAAAGTTGCTGCAGCCTTTCCATCGTCATCGGGTAACGCGTGTACTGTCAGAAGATTACGGAGTGGTTAATATTGCGACCGGCAAGGTGGATGATTTCATCGGCGCGGTGTCAGTTTCATTCCTGACTGCGGTGTGACATGACGATTTCAGTTGCTGTGTCTGTGCCCCGTGAGGGTAAGGCGATCTCTGCGCTACTGGTAGGAGCATTGTTCTGGGGCATGCTCTGGTGGCCCCTCAAAGCATTAGCCGACATCGGTGTCGCCGGCAGCATCGTACAGGTGTACGCCTATGGTCTTGCGGCATTGATCCTGCTACCGTTCGCCTTGCGCAGTATAACCCAGTGGCGCGATCAGCTCGGACTGCTGACGATCATCACACTGATGGGTGGCTGGGCTAACGCTTCGCTGGTCACCTCGCTCACCGAGGGCAGCGTAGTGCGCGTGATGCTGCTATTTTTCCTAGCTCCGGTGTGGACCATGTTGGCCGCACGCATTTTCCTCGGCGAAGCCTTCACCCGCCTACGCCTCCTCTCCCTAATACTGGCCGTGGCCGGGCTGGCAGCAACATTGGGCGGACCAGAACTATTCTCAACACCACTCTCGATGATCGACCTACTGGCGCTCTCGTCTGGACTGGCGTTCGCTCTCAACAATGTGGCAGTAAGAGTAGGTCATCATCTGACTGATTCGGTGCGGGCGACTGCGATGATAGGTGGCTGTGCGTTGATCGCATTGGGATTCGTGTTATTCAGCGCGAAACCGATACAAGAGTTTGATACACATCAGGTCGAGGCGATGCTGTCGTTCGGTTTGTTATGGATATTGCCCGGCACGCTAGTCACATTCTACGGCGTCGCGCGATTGGATGCTGGACGGGCCGCCATCCTGTTATTGGGGGAGTTAGTCGTGGCGGTATTATCGGCGGTACTGATAGGCGGTGAATATCTGACCTGGCGCGAAGCGGTCGGCGGTACGTTGATCCTATTTGCCGCTGTCATTGAAGCCAGTACTGAATCAAATGGAGAAACGCATGAGCAATCAGCTTAGCGCACTAATCGTAATTGATATGCAGCGGGATTTTCTCGATCCAGGTGGTTACGCAGCCACGGTTGGCATGGACATAAGTGCCCTTCGCCGACCCATACCGTTCATCCGTGAGTTGCTAGATCACGCACGCAGTAACGGTATGTTGGTGGTGCATACCCGTGAAGGACACCGTCCTGATCTGAGCGATTGCCCGTCGGTCAAGCTCTCACGAAGCCATCAAGCTGGTGCAAAAATCGGCAGCAAGGGGCCACTCGGTCGTCTGTTGGTGCGAGGAGAACACGGGCATGATTTTATCGACGAACTGCAACCGCTGGTGGACGAGCCTGTGGTGGACAAACCTGGCTATGGCGCATTTCATCTGACCGATCTTAATCAGATATTAGCAGCTCACGACATCCGCCGACTCTACATTTGCGGTGTCACCACCGAAGTGTGTGTGCATTCCACGCTGCGCGAAGCGGTTGACTGCGGTTTCGAATGCGTACTGGTGGAGGATGCCTGCGGTTCAGCTCACCCGACTCTGCATGAGGCGGCACTGCAAATGGTAGCCGTAGAGGGCGGCATCTTCGGTTGTACCGCAGATACTAAAGCCGCCATCTCTGAATTCAGGATATCGCCATGAGCCAGGTATTACGTCTGTGGCCCCTACTGACTGCCACGCACCGCTATGATAAATCTCTTTCCACACGCAACTGCGGGCAGGGTGAGATCATTCAGGCACCCATCCTAGCCTATTTGATCGAAACTACGAACGGGCGCATCCTATTCGATGTCGGTTGTGACTACGGCAAGATCGCTGATCCGACACAGCGTGCAAAATACTATTACCAAGATGGCTTCGACTTCGGTGCGCCAAATATGTCTGAAGCGCAGCGCCTGCCCAACCATTTAGCCAAGATGGGTCTGACACCGGCTGATATAGATGTGGTGTTCCTCAGCCACCTACACTTCGACCATGCTGGCGGGCTGTGTGATGTGTGCGGTAAGGAAGTACACGTACAGCATGACGAACTTCAGGCCGCGCACTCTATTATTGATCCAGCGTATTTTATTGACGATTTTGCGGGGAACTATCCGTGGAAAATACAGCAGGGTGAATATGATCTGGTGCCAGGGGTTCGCGCGCTCTCCTCGCCCGGGCATACGGCCGGTCACATGTCATTATGGATAGAGCTTCCGAAAGGTGCGCCCATCGTGTTGTGCGGCGATGCTGCGGACCTATCCGAAAATCTAGTCAAAGAGATCGCGCCTGGATTGTGCTGGCAAGATCGCGAAGATCTAGCGCTGGACAGCATCCGCAAATTAAAGCGTTTGCAGCAAGAAGAGAACGCGCAGCTCTGGCCTAATCACGACATCACATTCTTTAAGTCGTTAAAACAATACCCGCATTATCACGAATAAATTTATATATTTATAAGTTGGCTACAAATTCAACTCGTTCTTGTCTGTGTCAATTAATTGCATGGATATTTCATCATCAGTAATCAGCAGCAAAACCATATCTATTAAGCAAAAAAACAACAAAGATCATGGCACAGCAAGAGCGCTCTTCGCGATACAAATAATTTCATACCTCATTTGATGCGCACTGCTTAGGTGCTCATCATAATATTCACGCTGCAAGATGGTGCAGCCACCAATTTATTCAGTCCCTCCCCCCCCTAAACCTCTCGTTATTACAACATTTAAATTTATTGGCACAGATCCTGCTTTTATGGTTACGTGGATGAACTGATCCCGACTTTATCTAACGTTAACTAAAAAGGAAATGCCATGTTTAAAACCAAATTACTCGCTATCGCTCTTGGCGCTGCATTTGCCCTTCCTGCAATGGCTGAAGATACGCCCGCATCTACTTCTGGTTTTACTGCAAGTTCTAATGTGACAATCACTAGCAATTACTTGGCTCGCGGCATGCAGCAAAGTGGTGGTGGCGCAGCGATTCAGGGTGGTTTCGACTTGTCCCATTCGAGCGGCGCGTACGCAGGTGTATGGGCTTCAAGCATAAGCTGGTTAAGCGACACAGTTCCCGCTACTGCAAGCAGGGCTTCAGCTGAATTTGACACTTATCTTGGGTTTGGGGGTGAGGCAGGTGACGTGGGCTACGATCTTGGCTACCTACGTTACAACTACCCTGGTATTTATACTCCCGGTACGATTTCAGCAGATACGGATGAACTATATGCGGCTGTAACTTATTCCATCGTTACCGCTAAGCTTTCTTACTCCATGAGCGATCTGTTCGGCGTTGTCAATTCCAAAGGGTCTACTTATATGGAATTAAATGCTGAATACGCTGTTGGTGAATCAGGTGTTTCTCTGGGCGCACATATCGGCAAGCAAGCAATCGCAAATAACTCTGCTAGCGACTATAGCGACTACAACATATCCGCTAGCAAAGACTTTAGCGGTTATTCATTGGCATTAACTTACAGCACTACTGATGTTGCTAGCACTAACAGTTTTGGCGTTAGTACAGGTGTAGTTTCTCTAAGCCACTCGTTCTAATCACGCAGGAGCGGTTCGCCGCTCCCCACCTGCTTAGTAAAGCAAGCAAGTAGTCAATTTCAAGGAGATTGAAAATGAAAATGGTCACAGCAATTATTAAACCGTTCAAGCTGGACGAGGTGCGTGAAGCGCTTTCCGCCATCGGCGTGCAAGGCATCACAGTTACCGAAGTCAAAGGCTTTGGTCGTCAAAAAGGGCACACCGAGTTATACCGTGGTGCTGAATATGTCGTTGATTTTTTACCCAAGATCAAGCTTGAGGCGGCCATCAAAGCTGAGATGCTAGATCAAGTTGTGGAAGCAATCGAAAAGGCCGCGCAAACCGGCAAAATCGGTGACGGCAAGATCTTCGTGCAAGACCTTGAACAGGTGTTGCGTATTCGTACCGGTGAAGTTGGCCCAGAAGCACTTTAACTTAGGAGAAGATCATGAAGAAGTTTTTAGCTCTTATCGCGCTGGGGTTCGGGCTCTGCCTGACCAATGTTCCAGCTTTCGCTGAAGAGGCAATGCAAGCAACTACTGAAGCTGTTACAGCCGCTGCGCCAGCGGCCGTAACAGCGGCAGTTGCGGCTGCCCCTGTTCCTGACAAGGGCGACACCACATGGATGATGATTTCTACTGCACTGGTTATTTTAATGATCGTTCCCGGACTGTCTTTATTTTACGGCGGTTTAGTGCGTGCAAAAAATATGCTTTCGATACTTTCACAAGTTTTGGCGATTTTTGCGCTGATTTCAATCTTGTGGATCGTTTACGGCTACTCTTTGGCTTTCGGAGATGGCGGAGCCATGAACTGGATGATTGGCGACCTGTCTAAGATGTTCCTCGCGGGCATGACTCCTGATAGTACAGCGGCTACCTTTACAGATGGCGTTGTCATTCCCGAGTTTACATTCGTGGCCTTCCAACTGACCTTCGCTGCAATCACAACTGCGCTGATCATCGGCGGCTTTGCTGAACGCATCAAGTTCTCTGCTTTGCTGGCATTCTCGGCCCTGTGGTTCACCTTCTCTTACCTGCCAATCGCGCATATGGTTTGGGCAACTGGTGGCTACTTGTTCGAAAAAGGTGCTTTGGACTTTGCTGGAGGCACAGTAGTGCACATCAACGCAGGTGTCGCAGCTTTAGTCGGTGCAATATTAATCGGCAAGCGTATCGGTTACGGCAAAGAGCCTATGGCTCCGCATAATCTGCCAATGACTATGATTGGTGCCTCTTTGCTCTGGGTAGGTTGGTTTGGTTTCAACGCTGGCTCCAATCTTGAAGCTACTGGCGGCGCTGCATTGGCTTTCCTAAATACGATTGTTGCTACTGCTGCAGCTACCTTAACTTGGATGTTTGCTGAATGGATGTTACGCGGCAAACCTTCTATGCTAGGTATGGCTTCCGGTGCCATCGCTGGTTTGGTTGCGGTAACACCTGCAGCTGGCTTGGTTGGCCCAATGGGGGCAATCATCTTAGGCGCCATCGCTGGGCCGATTTGCTTATGGGGTGTAACGGGCCTTAAGAAAGTATTTGGCTATGACGACACTCTCGATGTGTTCGGCATTCACGGCGTAGGCGGCATTATCGGCGCTATCGGCACAGGTATTTTCGTCTCTCCGGCACTTGGTGGTGTAGGCGTAGCTGATTACAACATGATGGGCCAAGTGATGACTCAGGCTACTGGTGTTCTAGTTACCATCGTGTGGTCTGGCGTGGTTGCATTCGTCTGCTTTAAGATTGTTGATATGACTATTGGTCTACGTGTTAAAGAAGATGAAGAGCGTGAAGGCTTGGATACATCAACACATGGCGAACGCGCTTACAACGGTTAATCGTCAAATTAAACTAACTCATACATGAGTTAGTTTAAACCTCTCCTCCTCGGAAGCTGTTTTTAGCTTCCTTCAAGGGCACCGCAAGGTGCCCTTTTTTATTTAAAGTCGCACTAAAGCCAATCAGCAAATTCTGCGAGTAGCTGTATACTTCGACGTGTTGACAGCAACGTACGCTAGGAGCAGCATCAGATGGTTATGCCGCTAATGTATATCTACAACCCATTAAGACTACTAAGAATCCCCAACATGCTTAAAACCATACTACTCAGGATATTCAAGCCCAATCATCAACCTGAAATGATTATTTCAGAATTGCCTTTCAGCAACATGCCTTTCCGTACCGAAGAAGATGTATTAGCTATTAAACTAATTAACAAATATTGGGTTAAAAACCGAGCCGCAAATAGCCACCACAGTGCCGAAATGATAAAAACGCTTGCTGAAAACATTCTGTTAGATTGCCAAGCAATATTTGCTAGCCCTGATCGGCGTATGACGAATAGAGCGAAGTTGCTTGAAGCTGTTTCAAGGTGCGCCAAAATGCAGGTTTTGGTCATTTCTCCTGAGCCAGAGGCTGACGGAACAGGTCTAAGAGGGTTGTTTGGTATTACGGGTGAGCTTAAATCTAAAATATTAGAAGTAATTGAGATTGACAAGGAATTTCACACCTTCCCAGAAAATTTAGACTTTGAAAAAGCATGGCATCAAATTCAATATGCCTATCGACGTGCATGGGCATGTATGAATATTTTTGAGGCGCTTAGACACGAGTTTAATGACTTTCATCCTGTGCAAGCGCAGGATTGGTTTCGTCCATTTTTCGCAACTCAATGTGCTTATGCTGAAGGAAATTACCGCAAAGAACTTGGCATGCCGAGTGTATTGGATATGGCAAGCCAAGGTGTTATTTCAACAACTGCAATGTATGGCGATTACGCGAATATTGTTCTTGAGGGTGAGCAATACCCTGATCTAGCATGGGAGAATAAATATCCAGATTTGGACAATCCAAAAACTGTCTGGAACTAATACGCCCAAAGAGCATCGAACACCACGAGTGGAAAGTCGCATCAACTCATTGATGCGCTGTGCTTATCAACTTTTGTGATTCCACGCTTGATCAAAAAACACGCAATAACACTCATCGGCGCGCTCTAAAACCTGCAAACGATCTTGATGCTAGTAATGAAATATCGCACGACTAGACTAATTTTTTACAGCATTATCTCTTTCACCCTCACGGGGTGCGTTGTAGAAGTTACTCAGCCGGAAGGGAACTTCACTCGCCAGACATTTGCCGAAAGCACGCCATTTGAGCAGTGGATTACAATGCGGCGAGAGTCGGAAGTAAAAGAAGTTTTCGAGAAAAGCAGGGAGTCCACAGCAAGTGGATTAAACGCGGCAAGCGCATCTGCGGAAAAAGCGGCTCAAGCAGGCAAGGAATCTACTGGTTTATAACTCAGGCACGCCAAAAAATTTCACAACAGGCTTCAAACATTACAATGCGAACAAAAGTCAGCGGCTGCCAATTTTCACGGCCCCGCTGATCTTTCTTAAGACAATTACTTATCTAGACCCAAGATAAACTCAACCAACTCTTTGATAGCGGGTTGTTTTTTACCATGAGGATCATTTGCGATCATAGCTGTTGAACCCCAGTTTCCGTGTCCACCCTTTGAAACTTTAACCATCAAACCTTCTACAAGAGGGTACTCTTTTGCACCAGATGCGCTAGAACCTTTTTTCGAGTATTTATACGTTTTTACACCCTTGTATTTTTTAGACACATCCATCCATGCCGGACCGACCACTTTATGGCCAATTGAGTGACATGCGGTGCAGCCATTCTTTTTGGCAATAGGTGGCATATCTGCTGCAAAAACATTAGCTGTGACAAACAAACCTGCTGCTGCAATCGTAGTAATGATGATGGATTTCATAGCAATCTTACCTTTCTAATTGTTGGAATTTATTTAGGCTGCAAAACATCCCTGCGTACTTTCAAACATGAGAGGAAATCGGAAATTTTGATATTGCTCAGATTCCTCTCAGATAGGAATTGTAGCAAACATATGCACATAAAATAATACTCAATAAGTCATTTATTCGCCTAAAATACATCTAACTTTTGCCATTTAACGTTAACTTAACGTCATCTTAACAATATCTTAACAAATTCCATTTCACCCAGAAGCAAAAACAACTCAGGGACCAACAATTTCCAGCGACTATGCCAGCAAGAAAACAGGGGAACTAAAGAGTAGTTGGCACAACAAACAACATATAGTTAAAGATATTGTAAATTTGACCGATGTATAGGTATGTCTGCGACTTAACCAAAAGGCTCTATTGTGAAAACCACTTTACACTTGCTAGCAGTTCTTTTTATGTTAATAGCCTCTGGCTGTTCCAGCATTGATAGGAGTGGTCTAAATGCGCAAACTGTAGATAAAAATCATCTAACCATCCCCATTTACCACCATAAGTTTTAGAGAAACAGTACGGGGGGATCTCTAAGTTTTTCTAGCGCCTGGAATCACTAAGCCCATCAATAGCACTTCGAACATCAAGCGCCACAACTGCTTACCAAGGACATGTATTCTCGCCATGTCCACTTGCTATGCTGATTCCCTTGTTATAATCAACACTTGATTTCCATCACATCTACCATGAAGCTTCTACTGACTCTGCTGACTTTACTCCTTCCGCTACTGTCTCAGGCCGCTGGCTTAAGCACTAAAAAAGCCCCAAGCTTGGCGGCTACGGCCTATGTTTTGTATGACTACACCAGCAATCAGACTCTTTTGGACAAAAATGCTAATAAGCGCATCCAGCCCGCCTCATTAACCAAGCTGATGACAGCTTATGTCGCCTTCAGCGCAATCAAGCAAGGCAAGCTATCGCTCACCCAAACTATCACGCCATCACGTGAGGCCTTGCGTGTCTCAGCAGATGAATCACGCATGTTTCTCGAAGCACGCAAAGCAGTCAGCGTTGAGAAATTACTACACGGTCTAATCATTGAGTCCGGCAATGATGCAGCTAGAGCACTGGCTGAAACCATCGCTAAGGATGAGTCCACTTTCGCTAGCCAGTTAATGAACAAAGAAGCACTACGCTTGGGCATGAAGAACACGCATTTCGTCAACGCTACCGGCTTGCCAGATGATGAGCACTACAGCAGCGCGCATGATCTAGCGCTACTTGCCGCAGCCCTAGTGCGCGACTTCCCAGAGTATTATCCGATTTACTCAATGCGCGAATTCCGCTACAACAATATAAGGCAGTACAATCGCAACAAATTGCTCTGGCACGACCCTTATGTTGACGGGATGAAAACTGGTCACACTCAACGCGCTGGATTTTGCCTAGTTGCTTCCGCTAAACGAGATCAGCATCGCCTAATTTCAGTAGTGCTTGGGACTACGTCGAGCAGAATGCGTACTCGCGAAAGTCAGCGACTATTAAATTACGGCTTTAATCAATTTGAACTACTTCAGTTATATAAAAAAGATCAGCCTGTAAGTTCTATCCGCACATGGAAAGGCACTGAAAAGACTATTGCTATAGGCTCACGTAGCAATCTTTATGTCACCATTCCCATAAAGCAGCGCAAACTACTCAAGGCTGTTCTTGAGACACAACAGCCTATCCTTGCGCCAGTTAGCAAGGGTCAAGTAATTGGCACGCTGAAACTAAAGTTAGATGGCAAGCCTTATCTTGATCTCCCGCTAGTCGCACTAGAGAACGTAGCGCTAGCCAATGTATTTTCGCGTGGTGTTGATTCAATTCGACTTTTGTTCCATTAGAAAGGAAGCAAAATGACGGTCTATCTAAACGGGCAATTCCTGCCCGTCGCCGAAGCTAAAATTTCAGTTTTGGATCGCGGCTTCATCTTTGGCGATGGCGTATACGAAGTCATTCCAGTCTATTCGCTACGCCCTTTCCGTCTAGCTGACCACTTACGCCGTCTGAGCCACAGTTTGTCCAGCGTCAAAATAGACAACCCACATAGCGATGCAGAATGGGCGAGTATTGTTGAAGAACTCATCACTCGCAACGCTCAAGAAGATCAATATCTTTATTTACATATTACCCGTGGCGTAGCAGAGCGCGACCATCCCTTCCCAAATCCGCCCGTACCGCCTACTGTGTTCATGATGAGCAAAGCGCTCAAAAATCCAGCCACGAGCGTGCTACAAAGTGGTGTCAGCGCCATCACTGCACCGGATAACCGCTGGCTACGCTGCGACATCAAAGCCATATCGCTGCTCCCCAATATATTATTAAGGCAAATGGCCGTAGATGCGGGCTGCGCCGAAACCATCATGATTCGTGATAATGAATTCATGACCGAAGGCTCTGCCAGCAACATCTTTGTCATTAAGGACGGCGTGATACTCGCGCCACCGAAAGATCATTTCTTATTACCCGGCATCACTTACGACGTAATACTAGAACTCGCAGAGGCAAATAACATTCCGTATCAAGTACGCAAAATACTGCGCGACGAAATATTCAGCGCAGATGAGTTGCTACTCACTTCGTCCACTAAAGAAGTTCTCGCTGTTACATTATTAGATGGCAAACCAGTAGGCACTGGGAAACCCGGCCCGATGTTTGACAAATTCCACCAGCTTTACCAAAAATTCAAAAGAGAAGTGATGCGCGCATGAGCAAAGAAGAGAGCCTAATTGAATACCCCTGTGAATTTCCTATCAAGGCCTTCGGCAAGTCGCAGGCGGAATTTCCGCAAGCCGTTACAGAGATCATGCTGCGTCACGATTCAGGCTTTAAGGCAGACAGCATAACGACCAAAAGCAGCAAGACTGCAAAGTACACCAGCCTGACCTGCACCATACACGCCACCTCACGTGAACAACTCGATGCTATCTACCAAGAGCTCAGCGACCACCCTATGGTGGTGATGACGCTATGAAACAGGAAGGGAGAAGGGAGAAGGGAGAACGGTTGGCCTCTCCCTGTGGTGAAGAGCGGAGTTTTTCCTCTTCCCTCTTTCCTCTTCCCCCTTCACTGAAGTTCCTCGGTCTCGTCGAATACGAAGCAACATGGCACGCCATGCAGCAATTCACTTCGCAGCGCACAAGCGAAACTCGCGATGAAATTTGGATCTTGCAACACCCTCCCACCTTTACGCAAGGGCAGGCGGGCAAAGAGGAGCATCTGCTTGATGCGCACGGCATACCAGTGGTGCAAATTGATAGAGGTGGACAGATTACCTATCACGGGCCGGGACAAGTGATTGCTTACTTATTGCTGGATCTGCGCCGCTGTAAAATTAATGTACGCGAATTGGTGCGGTTGATGGAACAAGCCGTGATTGACTTGCTAGCTGAACACAACATCACCGCTGTCGGGCGCGAAGATGCGCCTGGAGTATATGTTGGAGAGGCGAAAATAGCCGCTCTAGGCTTGAAAATACGTAAGGGCTGCTGCTATCACGGGCTATCGCTAAACGTTGATATGGATACAAGCCCGTATTCTTACATCAACCCTTGTGGCTTTCAGGGCTTGCGCGTTAGCCAAATAATAGATTTTGATGCCTCCGCACTACACAGCGAAATAGAACAAAATCTCGCACAAAAACTTAGTACATTACTACAGCAGCATATTCATGCAGGCTAGCTATTTAGCTTAAGATTCCTAAAGAATAATCTCATCACCTTCACGGGCGAGCCGAACATCCAATCCATCAATAATGTCAGCCTGACGAGTCAATGCTTCAGCAAAAACTTTTTCCAAATCATCATCGCTACGCGTGGGCTCATGGTGGGTACAGAATAAAACCTTTGCTCCAGCATCTTTAGCCAGTTGAATGCAGCTATCAAAAGTGCCATGCCCCCAGCCCTTCTTCGCCGGATACTCCTCAATGGTGTAGGCACTATCTGCAACAATCACATCTACTCCTCGAATCGCCTCAATAATAGAGTCGCGCTGCTCTTCGATTAAAGCCTGATATTCAGCATAAGCTTCATCTTCAGGATCATAGATATTAAAGTACGGTTCATGGTCACCAGTAAAGAAAATTGATTTGCCATTGCAGTCGATACGATAGCCAAGATTCACTACCGGATGATTAAGCATAATGGGCATCACTGTGGCCTCTCCGATTGAAACAGCTTCATGCGGCATGAGTGCAACATAATCAAAATGGGACTTCATTTCAGCTTCACGCACAGGGAAAAAACTGTACTGCAACTGCACATTCACGATGCGCTCAGGGCCTTCTCCAGAAATGGGATCAAATGCTGCGTATAAGGTGATGGTATTCCCCGGAATAAAAATGGGCACAAAGAACGGCAAGCCTTGAATATGATCCCAGTGGGTATGCGTATTAAATATATGCGCCTTAACAGGAAGTTCCTTGAGTAGGGTTTGAGCTAAAGGAAATATTCCCGTCCCGCCATCCAGAATAATGAGTTCGTTTGCATCGGTACGCACCTCGAGACAAGTGGTGTTGCCTCCATAGCGCACCGTTTTTTCACCTGGCGAAGGAATCGAACCTCGCACCCCCCAGAACTTTAATTTCATCGCTAATCCTCTTTACCGACTTGAGCAAAAACGCGTGCTTCACTCGTTAATTTTGAAATATCTCCTAGGCTCGCAATAATGCCCTCAAGGTCTGCGCCTAAATGTTCTTGCAAAACAGGAGGGATCTCCTCGACCACTGGATTTCCAGCATTTCCTAATGCTAGCTTTTTACTAATCTGATTCGCTACAAACAAACAACTTTGCACAGTGTTTTCTGGAGAAATCTCGCTATGGTGGTTACGTATATTATCGGTAAGCTGTTTAGGAAATTGCCATTTTTCCACCAACATCCCCCCAACCACAGTGTGATCCGTGCCAATAATCTGCTGCTCAGCCACGTGCAGAGGAATAAATTCCTCTGCACTACGTTCCAAGGCTTCTCTAAACTCATCAGCCATGAATTGAGCAAACACCACTTTACCGAAGTCATGCAGCAAACCCGCTATATAACAATCCGCAGGATCGGTGTCATCATGACGATATTTTAGGCAAACAGCTCGCGCTATACTCGCGGTAGTAAGCGAATGCATCAAATATTGCTGCACATCAAAACCCGCAGCATTATACGGCGGCAACGATCCCATCGCGGCAAACGACAAGGCCATATTTTTGACCGTATTTAAGCCAAGATAAACCACCGATTGATTTACCGACGTAATTTGCTTAGGGAAACTATAATAGGCAGAATTTATAATACGCAACAACTTCATAGTCATCACCGGATCTTTCTCGATGACCATCACGAGTTCTTTGGGCGGACAATTTATTTCACGCGACAATTCCAAAATGCGCTGCACACTTTTGGGGAATGCTGGCATTTTTTCTACCGCTTCAGATAATTTTTTTGTTAGTTCTGAAGAACTTTCAGTCATATGATTGTCCAGAGTCACACATTTTTTGGCGAAAATATCCAAGCCGCCGTTACAATAAAGTGAATTTACCTCAAACTAAACAGTTTGATTAATATATTCTTCAAATAAAGTTAATAAAATATTCACTCCAATATGAGCATAGCAGAAAAACAAACAGGAAAATCAAAGACTTCACGCAACCCGATCAAGATTACCCCTCTTCAAGAGCGATTAAGAAAACCACAATGGATACGTGTCAAATCCGGTAGTGGTACGGGATACAACGAAGTCAAACGTCTATTACGCGAAAACAACTTACACACCGTATGCGAGGAAGCCTCCTGCCCCAATATTGGCGAATGCTTCGGCAAAGGCACGGCTAGCTTCATGATACTCGGAGACATATGCACGCGACGCTGCCCATTTTGCGATGTCGCCCACGGCAAACCGCTAGCTCCCGATGCTGACGAACCAAAGAATCTCGCCCACTCTATCGGCCTACTCAAGCTGCGCTATGTCGTCATTACCAGCGTAGACAGAGATGACCTGCGTGATGGCGGAGCCAAGCACTTCGCTGACTGCCTGCGCGCCATTCGTGCCACGGCACCAGGCACTCAGCTTGAGACACTAGTACCCGACTTTCGCGGACGCTTAGACGTTGCACTTGACGCACTCGGCGAAGAACTTCCCGACGTGCTCAACCACAACTTAGAAACCGTGCCGCGTTTATACCCGCTAGCTCGTCCCGGTGCCGATTACGCCCACTCTCTGAAGCTGCTTAAGGACTTTAAAGCCCGCTTCCCGCAAGTAATCACCAAATCCGGCCTTATGCTGGGCTTAGGCGAGACCGACGAAGAAGTGCTGCAAGTCATGCGCGACCTACGCGAACATGATGTCGAAATGCTTACGTTGGGGCAATATCTACAACCTTCAGACGGGCACCTGCCCGTGTTGCGCTATGTCACACCGGAAGCCTTCAAAATATTTGAAAAATCCGCCAAAGAAATGGGCTTTTCGCATGCGGCTTGCGCGCCGATGGTGCGATCAAGCTATTTTGCGGATATTCAAGCGGAACAGGCTGGAGTGTAATTAACGAACTTACCTCTCTAGGGTGCCTCTATAAATTATTTCTTCGCATGCGCAGGGCGAAACACGGCACATTGACTAGCATCTGATTCTAAATACGCTCCCTCGACCAAGTCAATGCAATAAGGCACAGCGGGGAATACAGCATTCAGACAATCATCAATCGCTGAAGGCTTGCCCGGCAGATTGATGATTAAACTCTTGCCGCGTATGCCGGCAGTTTGACGCGACAAAATCGCTGTCGGCACAAATTTCAGCGAAGCTGTGCGCATCAGCTCGCCGAAGCCCGGCAGCATTTTCTCGCAAACGGCTTCAGTAGCCTCTGGTGTCACGTCACGAAAAGCGGGGCCCGTACCGCCGGTAGTTACAATCAAACTGCAGCCTACGATGTCGCTCAACTCAATTAAGGTCGCCTCAATTAAAGACTGCTCGTCTGGAATCACTCGCGCCACCGCTTCCCAGGGGCTGGTCAACACGCGACTAAACCATGCTTGCATTGCAGGGCCGCCTTTGTCCTCATATTCACCGCGACTAGCACGGTCAGAAATAGTCAAAATACCGATTTTTGCTACTGTCATTTAATATTCCTAAACTGGTGTAAACATCACTTTGCAAATATGCCGCATCCATGGCTCGCCCTGTATGTTGTATACAAGGTGCGCTTCTACGTTGCACTTATTGAGTTTCGGCTGGACTGCTGGGTTTAAAGGAAATTCCCCGCAAATTGTCTAATCTCTTCGGCTTGCGTGGTGATTTGCCCTATCAACTCATCGGTCTGATCAGGATCAACCCCCAATGCCAGCCACTCTTCTGCGCTGGCAATTCCTGCGGCCCCCTCAGAAAGGCCAAAATCAACTAACACTTTTTCTGCTAGGTTAATCATTCTAACCAGTGGCTGAGCCATATCAGCATCCTCACTTTCAGGATCGTGGTGATAACGCAACACAGCCACAATACTATCCGGCAAATCCCAGAAGCGTGCAAGTTCTGCACCCAGCTCACTGTGATTCATCTCCAGAAACTCGGACTCAATCTGAATAGATGAGCGCTCTTTATCCTGTTTAAAACGGGCTTGCAATTCATCGCTGCGCTCGGGATCAAGATGGTTTAGCACCAGATAGCCAATGTCGTGCAACAATCCCGCCAGCAATATTTCGTCTTCCACTGGAGGCGCATTACGTGGCATGGCGCGCGAAATAATACGCATTGCCATCGAGATAGATAAGCTATGCAGCCACAGCTCCTGAACATCTAAAATCCCCGTAGATTTGCCAACCAAGGCCGACATCACAGCAACCCCCATGGTCACGGACTTAACGCGTGTGATACCTAGTAATAGGGCCGCATCCATTACTGAAACAACACGTTTAGATGTTCCAAATAGAGGCGTATTGGCAAGGCCGATAATTTTAGCGGCTATCTGCGGATCTTTTTCAATCAGCCTAAGCATTGCCTGTTCACCTTCGTCACTTTCGAGATTCAGCGCAAGAATTTTCTGCGCAATTACCGGCATGGCCGGCAAAGTATCAAGATGACGAACGGCTTCTTTTAGGTTTACGGATATACAGAAACTACTCATGCATTTATACCCAAGTATTTTTAGCGACTATTTTATACAAATGGTCAATACGTGCATAAAAATTAATGTGAACTAGTTCCGTTTTGGCGGGTGTTAGCTTTAATAAAATTAAGCCTGCGGGACCATCCCTGGCCGTTTGGCTAACTTGCGCTGCAAAGTGCGGCGGTGCATATTAAGCTGGCGCGCGGTGGCTGAAATATTGCCCTGCTGCTCTTGCAAAATACGATTAATATGCTCCCATTCTAAGCGCTCTACCGTGGCAGGTTGTACATTCAAAGAGGTGCCCGTGCTGGCCTGATGACCAAATGCGGCGACGATTTCGTCTGCATTCGCGGGCTTGGCAAGGTATTGCGTCGCGCCAAGCTTTACCGCCTCCACGGCGGTAGCGATACTAGCGTAACCGGTCAAGACTACAATTCGCGTGGCAGAGTCCAACTCGTGCAAAGCTTGAATTAACACCAAGCCGGATGCACCTTCCATCTTTAAATCAACGATGGCATATTCAGGTGGATTTGCTTGTGCCAAGGGCAGTGCCTGCTCAACGCTTGCGGCTGAGCTAACGCTAAAGCCGCGTTTTTTCATTGCTCGTATTAACACGCTACGAAATATTTCATCATCGTCCACCAGCAGCAGGCTGGGGCGATCAGCATTGTTTTCAATCATGTAGTGTTTCCATTTAGCGGCAATACGACTTTAGTTGTGGTTCCGCCGCCTTCTCGGTTGAAAAGCCCGACTTTTCCGCCTAATTGTTCAATAGTGGCATTTGCAAGAAACAATCCGAGTCCATGTCCTTCTTCTTTGGTAGTGAAAAAAGCTGAACCGGCATTTACAACCGCTTCCTGAGTAAGTCCAGATCCGTGATCTTGTATTTCTAATGTAAAAAAGTTCTTATCCCAGTGCGCCAAAATATCAATTTTCTGCGGCGAAACATCGGCAGCATTGTTTACTAAATTTAGTAAGGCGGCACGTAGCGATGAGTTAATGCGGATTTTCGGTGCAGGCAGTGGGCTTAACAATTGATAGTTATAGTGCACTGTAGGACGCAATAGTTGCCATTCATTTAGCGTTTCTGCAATAAATTGCTCTAAGGGCTGAGGCTGTTGAGTGCTGCTATCTTGCGCTTTGAGCAACAGTTTATCGAGAATGCGTTTGCAATTGTGCACTTGTCCATCCAGCAGGGAAAGACTTTCACGCCATTCTGGTAGTGCATCCGTTTCGTGTTGCAATTCTCCTATAACTATTGCCAAAGTGGCAAGTGGCGTTCCCATTTCGTGGGCAGCACTGGCAGCTTGCATGCCAAGGGCAACGATACGTTCATTGCGCAAAGTTTGTTCACGTATGCGTGCCAGTTTTGCATCGCGTTTACGTACTGCATTGGCCATTTTCTCTACAAAGTAAGCCACCACTATCGCGCTAATCACGAATCCCATCCACATGCCAATTACATGTACGCTGAATGCATCGTTTTTTGGCATGGCATGTTGAATGCCCTCTTGCCCTAAAATTCCAGCCATTTCAATATCTCCGCCTGCTATATGAATATCCGGCAAGGGTTGGTAATATTTCATCAAAATCGTATGGCAGGTAGTGGTTAATAAGGCCATTCCCCAGATGTAGCGTTGTGGCAACGTTGCCGCGGTAATAACTAAAGGTAGTAAATATAGAGAGATGAACGGATTGGTCGAGCCACCCGCGTAATATAGCAAGCAAGAAAGTGCCAATATATCAACGCATAGCTGCGCAAATAATTCCAAATTTCCAACTGGATATTCAGTACGTACACGCCACCATGAGAATAGGTTAAACATTGTCAGCAGGGCAATACAAATCAACATTGGCGTCCAGGGTAATTGTATTTTAAGAACGTATCGCACCAGTAACAGAGTTACACCTTGTGCCAATATCGCTAGAGTACGCAACGCTATGAGACGTTTTAGTTGAGCATATCCGGTTTGGCTGGCGAGTAAAGATAGATTCATAGTGTATATTTTACCGACATACGCTGTTGCGTGGGTGTGGCAATATGCCGCACAATTCTTAACATAAAATTAACTAAACTCTCCCTAGATTTTTAGTCTGTAAATTTTTGGGAGGAGTAGCTTTGACATATATAATTAAAACAAGCATAGCAGTCGTCGCTATTGCGATGAGCCAATTTGCGCATGCAGAACAGAATTTGTTAATTGATGAAGTGGTGGTTACGGCAACATCGTTGAAAAGTCCCGGTTTGGACAAAAAAAGCTTGCAACGTAAAAGCAACAACACCAATGACACGGCTAAGTTGTTAGATTTTCAGCCCGGTGTCAGTTTGTATGGTGCAGGCGGGGTTTCAAGTATGCCGGCGATTCACGGTATGGCGGATGATCGTGTACGGATTAAAGTAGATGGCATGGATTTGGTATCAGCATGCGCTAACCATATGAACTCACCACTTTCCTATATTGATCCAAGCAACATCGAGGGCGTAAAAGTTTTTGCTGGCATTACGCCCGTGAGTGTCGGCGGCGATAGCATAGGCGGAACCATTCAGGTTAAATCAAGCGCTTTGGAATTTGCCGAAGCAGGGGGCACGCCGCTCGCAAAAGGTGAACTGACCGCTTTTTATCGCAGCAACAATCAAGCTCAGGGTGGACATGTTTCCGCAGCGCTGGCTGGCGAATCCGTATCCATGCGCTATAACGCATCCACAGTTCAGGCGAAAAATTATTTAGCGGGTGGCGACTTCAAGCCCGCCGGCGTTTCGACAGGCTCATTGGCAAATGTATATTTGTCGGGCGATGAGGTTGGCTCATCACAATATCAGTCAACTAATCAATCGTTAGCATTAGGCATGCGACTGGACAAGCATTTAATCGAGTTAACTCTGGGGTCGCAGAATATCCCTTATCAAGGCTTTCCCAATCAGTATATGGATATGCTGAAGAACGATAGCCAACAGATTAATCTGAATTACACAGGCCAATATGACTGGGGGAAGTTGCAAGCCCGCGCCTACGACGAACACACTATGCACTATATGAATTCCCTGGAAGCCAAGCTCACCAGTGCACAAGCATTGGGCATGCCTATGAATACCGACGGCAAAAACACGGGCTTGGTATTTAAGGGGGATGTTGAGCTTGCAGGACAAGACATATTGCGTTTAGGTAGTGAATATCAACGCTATCGCTTAAACGACTGGTGGAGCTCCGCGCCGCCATCCATGATGATGAGCCCAAACACATTCTGGAATATCAACAATGGGCAGCGTGATCGACTAGCCGTCTTTGCTGAGTGGCAAACACGCTGGAGTCCACAGTGGGTGTCACAACTCGGTCTACGTAATGAAACCGTTACGATGAATACTGGCACAGTTCAGGGCTATAACTCAATGGCATATGGCAACCCCTCTTCGCCTAACAGTCAGCCAGGAGCTTTCAATGCGGCAGATCGCCAACGTCAGGATAACAATATTGATGTCACTATCTTGACGCGTTTTACGCCCAATGAGCATAAGACGGTTGAGCTCGGCTTCGCGCAAAAAACCCGCTCACCAAATTTGCACGAGCGTTTTACTTGGTCTACTGGCAACTCCATGGTAATGCATATGAATAACTGGTTTGGCGATGGCAATGGCTATGTGGGCAACTTAAATCTAAAGCCGGAAGTCGCTCGCACGCTTAGCAGCTCGGTCAGTTGGCACAGTTCGGATGCCGATGGTTTTGAAGTGAAAGTGTCGCCGTATTACACTCTCGTAGAAAACTATATTGATGCAGAGCGTTGTAAAGTGGTCACTGGAAGCAAGACATGTACAGCGACCAACTTGAGCGCAAATTCAGGCTTTGTTAATCTGCAATTCGTTAATCAGTCAGCCCAGTTATATGGCACAGATATATCGGCCCATCTAGCGCTAGGCGAGGGAAAATACGGAAAATTCAGTGCCAATGGTGTGCTCAACTACGTGCAGGGGAAAAACCTAACTACTGGAGATAATCTTTATCACATCATGCCTTTAAATGTGAAGTTGGGCGCGGAGCAACGTGTGGGCAACTGGCGCAATACGCTTGAAGTCAGACTCGTTAGCGCTAAAACCAATGTGGCTACAGTGCGCAACGAATTGCAAACCAGTGCCTATGGTTTACTCAACGTAAGTAGCAGCTGTGAATGGAAACAGCTACGTTTGGATATGGGCATCGAGAATCTGCTCGACAAACTCTATGCCGATCCAATGGGTGGCAGCTACCTAGGACAGCGCACTGCGACTTATGGCACAAGTGTTCCGGGCATGGGGAGGTCAATCAACACCAGTGTCACTCTTAAGTTTTAGGATAACTTTAAGGGAACCTCTAATAATTGTTTATTCGCACACATGAAATGCGAATCGGTAAGTTTTTTTGTCCCGCCTTTCAACGTATCAACAATTTGAAGCATTTTTTGCCTGCAATCATGTGGTTTTTTAGCAAATTCATGCCATTCCTTAGAATGCAGGCGCAACTTTCCCTTTGCGTCTGGATAGTTGCACCAGACGCATCATGTTGTAAACCAGATTCATCATCCCGATTTTGATCTTCGCTCGCAGCAAGCCAATCGTGCGCACCCAGTGTCCACCCATCTGCGCCTGTGCCCCGAAGACGTGTTCCACCCGCGACCTAACCTTTGATTTTTTGTGGTTGTCGGACTTCTGTGCTTCGCTGAGCGGATGACAGCGGCTGCCTTTCT
>Ga0316204_10005637_pt1 | contig 20319 bp, 12 predicted proteins | sample 6monrhotite_MG_2_FD_205661 | JGI IMG/M metagenome (GOLD analysis project Ga0316204, IMG submission 205661) | Microbial mat bacterial communities from mineral coupon in-situ incubated in ocean water Damariscotta River, Maine, United States -... | ecosystem: Environmental > Aquatic > Marine >...
TTACGCGCTAATTCATCCAGCACAAATATGGCAGATTGCATTTGTTCAATATAACTTCCATATTCATGCATAGTTCTTGCGACCTGTTCATTTCTTGCAGATGTACTCTCGACACCTTGTTGTATTTTATTTAGCGCATTACTTGTTTGCATAGAAAGTTGATTACTTTGTTCTGCTTTTTCCTGGCTAATATGAATAGTTGTTAAGGCTTCTTTAGAACCATTTTGTAAACGCTCAATCATTTCTTTTATTTCTTGAGTAGATGCTTGTGTGCGTGTGGCTAGCGTCCGCACCTCATCAGCAACAACTGCGAAACCTCGACCTTGTTCACCTGCACGCGCTGCTTCGATAGCGGCATTTAGTGCTAGCAAATTTGTTTGTTCTGCGATGCCATTAATTACACCCAGTACACCTTCAATGTTTTCTGATTCTGTTGCTAATTGCTGAATTACATTTGTTGTTTTATCAACACTTTGTAATGTTTCTGCTACAGAGACAGATGTTTCTGCTACACCTGTTACTGCACTTTTCGTCTCAGATTGAGTTTCGGCAGAAATATTTTCCGCTTGATCTGATGCAGCTAATATTTCACTTTGCACACTACTCATCTGTTGCATCAATTGATTTGCTTTACTCGCTTGTTGATTTTGTTCGCTCGCCGCAGATTGTGAATTACTTGCAACTTCATTTAAGCTAAGTACTGCATGATTTACACTTTCACTTTGATCAGCAATTGCTTGAAGGACAGACTGCAAATTACTTGTCATTAAATTAAAACCATTTGCCATTTGGCCCAACATATCATCACTCTTAATACCGCAACGACGGGTGAGATCTTTTTCACTTATTGCTTTCGTAACGCCAACCATACTTTTTAACTTACTTAAAAGAACAACTTTAGTAAGAAAATAATTAGATATACCTATCGTAGCACCAGCGATCAGGCAACCGATGACAAACCACATTTGCATCCCGGGCTTCCATTCGACAAAAAACTGAGCATAAAATGGAAAAATAATACCCATACCTAAGCCAAAGGTGAGAAATGTCCATAATAAATTTCGTAGAATACTTGGTGGTTTTGAGAACATAGCAAAAACTCCAATGAAACCAATGTGTTAATATTAATAATGTATACATTTATCGGCTTTTTACTGGCTTATCTTTAGACTAAAAATCCATTTTCATTCATATATGACAAAATACTCAAATATTCGTGCAAGTAATCCCTATAAATAATGCGAGATAAAATATGAGCCTCCCAAAACCACTATTTATTTCCCTTCTTATTATTTTAAATGCTGTTCCCATTTATGGTGTATTTATGTGGGACTGGAAAAGCTTCGACCTTATATTCTTATACTGGCTGGAAAACATAATCATCGGTGTAATGATGATTTTGCGTATATTAGCCCGCCGCTATAGTCATCCAATTGAATTAGCAATGCCTTTATTTATGGCTCCTTTCTTCAGCTTTCATTTTGGCCTGTTTTGTTATGTTCATGGAATGTTTGTAATCGGCTTATTTGGCAAAGAAATTACTGGCGAGCTGGTAGGAATGGCTATACCTGAAATTATTCTCCCGCTTATTGAAACTCGCCACTTATTTTGGCCGGTAATGGCTTTATTCGCATTTCAAATCATTGACTGGATGAGAGATATAAGTGAAAGAGGCTTTGGTAGTGACAGCATAAAAGAAATCACATCTGCACCTTACAGACGTATTGTCGTTTTACATATTACAATTCTCGCCTCAGGATTTGCATTAGGTGCATTGAATGAGCCCTTAATTGGCTTACTTCTCTTGATTGCTTTTAAGACCGGAATGGATATTTATCATTTAAATAAAGATGAGCAAGCAGCATCAAGAGAACAATCTCCTGCTCTAAATGCTAAAGCTAAGAAAAAAATTAATGAGTTTTTGGATAATCCTACTATTACTGTTAACGGTAAAGAAATTCGCTACAACAGCTTCGAAGAATTGAAAAACTCAAAACATTACGGTTTTATGACTGCGATCATGCGCATGGTAGGTGGTGGGCAAGATTTTAAAAAAATAGAAGCCTATGCTGAAGAACAAGCGAAACAACGAAAATTGTGATTCATTCTACCTCGTAGCATTATGCTTCGAATATAGCCTAATTTTTTTAAAAATAAAAAAAGAGATGTGTTTACATAAACACACCTCTTCAGCTTTCATATAATGAAAAAATCTCTTTTTTTAATATACGATAGAACGAGCTAAAAAAATCATTAATATGAAAAAGCCAAATAATGAACCCGTTAGTAAGATTAGTGTGCGTAAAACGGTAGAATCTTGAATATCCTCTTGTGTACTCATACAACACCTCGTTTGATAATTAGTAAATATTTATTAGCCATACTGGCCATATTAAAAATCACTAATAGTCTATTAATATACTGCGGTAATAGATATTCGAGAAATTTAATGAGTCAATAAATAATTCTTTATTAATTTACCAGGGTATTTTATAAGGTTATAGCAAAGTGCTTTTAAGTCAGATACCTCTTGTATATTGGGTATTCGTGGAAGGATAGATATTTTTATTTAACTCATTGATTGAATCAGTATCACCATTAATATAATTTTCAAAAAGCTTAACTGTTTTTGATTTATCAATATCAAAATGTGTCCCTGTTTTAATATTTCTTAAATCTATAAAAAAGTTAGAAAACACATCTGGAATATCATTAATAATATCTGTATTTAAAAAATTCGTTTCATTATAAACCGTATGATAACCACCCTTCTCTTTATCTATAAAATAAGAAACATCTTTTAGGTTTGTAATAGATGCAGAGTTTTCACAACGTTGAATACATCTGTCATCAACTATATTTTTCTTACAACCAGAAACCTGATGGAACATGCAGGCAATAGTGGTCATTAAGACAATAGGATGAGAAATACTATAGGTAAGTTTAAAATCATTTGGTTTTACGATTTTTTTAATCTGCTGCTCATTTATTTCATTTGAAATAAAAGCACCATCACAGTTAAAGTGCTCTTTTAAACATAATAAACTATATGAATTCACCAAGTTCATATATGGACCTGCAGTCCATGAGATTCCTTCTTCATATGCAACAAACGCAATCCCTGAGTTGTTGGTGACAATTTGTTCGGGTTGAATCTGTTTCAATAGTTCTATGGCAGCAGTGTAATTTTCTCCCATTAAAACAGCAGGGAACCACGGAATCAGTTTTCTATTATTTTTAAACAGCTCAACAAAATACGACAACTTATGTTTAAAACTATTTGGAATCTGAAAATAAATATCTGCCGATGTTTCTTCACATAAATGTAGATCTTCTTCAGAGGAAATAAGCAGAGATAATGACGGTGTAATTTTTTCAACATCCTTTTTTTCTAATGCAGGGATATCTACCGCTTTAATAATTTCTTTTGAGTCATTTAATGTAAATAATATTTCATTTTTAATTAAAGTAAGCTCTTTAAAAGGGATAAATAGTTTCTCTTGCAAATTTAAAACATCAATATTTTCAACGAAATATTCTGTATCGTTTATTGGTTTGAATCGTTTTTGCACGAGTTCTTTGTCTACATATTGAGTTTTATTCTCATCTGCAACAACAAGTTTTGAAGCTGATTGAATCATAAAAGATGTATCAGGCGTTTTAATTGAAACACTTAGTCGTTCCCCTACCTGTCCTGCAATAGAAATAGTTAACGGGGCTTTGTCGATACTTAATGCATCAATTCGATCTTTAACATCATCAATAATTTGAGTTTTTTGTTCAAAAAGGACTTTCTTCGCTTTAGTTAAGTTTTCATCCGTCGCCCCCCCCCATGTTTTAGAGAGATGAATTGCTGAGTTATCACGAGGATTATCTATAAAGATATTACGACTCATATCTCCTTGTAAAAAAGAATTTGAAAAGTCGCGATTAAACACTTTACGTAATGCACTATTATCACTATCTATAGCATCATGTTCATAGTAACTCTGGAGTTGTTTTCTCCATGTTTCTACCACAGTGTACACATAGTGATACTTTTTGATTCGTCCTTCAATTTTGATTGAATCAACCCCAGCTTCTGCTAATACTTTTAGATCAGAAAAAGCAGAATTATCTTTAATATTAAGCGGGAAATTTTTTCCTTCTGCCGTCGTTAAATATTCATCTCGACAAGGTTGACTGCATTGACCACGATTACCTGAGTTACCTCCTGTAACTGAACTCATGTAACAGAGCCCTGAAAATGATATGCAGTTAGAGCCATGTACAAAAACTTCAGTTAGTAAATCATGTTTATGTGCCGCTGCTGTTAGTGATGTAATTTCATTTATATTTAATTCTCTGGACAAATTAACCCGCGTCGCATTGAGTTTACTTAAAAATTTTAATTGACCTTCATTATGTGTCGTCATCTGAGTAGATGCATGGATATTAAGAGTCGGAAAATATTTATTTATAAGATAAAAGACACCTAAATCCTGAATAATAATTCCATCAAGTTTTGTTTTAACAAGCTTATTGAGTAAATCTATAAGTGCAGGGATTTCACGCTCTACAATAATGATATTAAGCGTCAGAAAAACTTCACAATCATTTTTATGCGCCAGCCTTAAAATACCATTTAGATCTTTAAGGGATATATTCTTTGCCTGACTTCGGGCATTAAACTTATCGAGCCCACAATAAACAGCATTTGCCCCTGCTAGAATAGCGGCTTTTATAGAGTCAACATCGCCACCAGGGGCCAGTAATTCAATTTCATTTTTCATAACACGAATTATACTGAATTATTTGCGCGGTTATAACGGTAGATCTGCGTTGATATAGACTAAAATCACGCATATTTGAAAATAATCAGCAATATTATTGAGCCACAGATGTTTAATTAAAAGGCTATAATAAATCGCCTGCACAATTATACGGAATCAAAGTGACCACCAGCCAAACAACACCACCCCGTGGTTTAACCACTATCATTGCCTTAATGACAATGATTGGGCCATTTACTATTGATACTTATTTACCTTCTTTTCCTGCTATTGAAGCTGAGTTTTCCATTTCTCGAGCACTGTTGTCACAGAGTCTAGGCTTTTATCTTGCAGCCTTTGCATTTTCAACGCTTATTTTTGGTCCTCTTACGGATCGTCTCGGACGGCGTATGGTCATTCTCATTTCTCTTTTATTTTATATTGCCGCTTCTATCGGATGCGCTCTATCAAATGATTACAGTACTTTTTTAATCTACCGAATCTTACAAGGCGTTGCTGCTGCAGGCGGTCTGGTGGCTGGCCGGGCAATCATTCGTGATGTTTTTAGTCCGCAAGATGCTCACCATGCTATGTCGAGGATAATGATGTTATTTGCTATTGCCCCTGCAATTGCTCCGGTTATAGGGGGCTGGTTACACGAGTTGTTTGGGTGGCACAGTATATTTTATTTCCTCGCATTCTTTGCCTGCATAATATTTGTACTTGTTTTGTTTCATGTTCCTGAAACACTGGAATCTTCACATCGCCAATCTCTTCATCCAATGAGTATTGCTCGTGTCTACGGCCGCACAATTATTCATCGACGTTTTCAATCATTAATATTTATTGTCGCTTTTTATTTTGGCGGCATGTTCTTATATATCGCTGGAGCACCAACTGTTATTTTTGACTTTTTAGACTTAGGTACGGGCGACTTTGGATTTATGTTCATTCCAATAGTGGTAGGTTTAATTTTTGGCGCATGGTTAAGTAGTCGACTTGCACACCAGTGGCCAATGCCGCGTACGATAGGACTTGCATTAGGGCTGATGCTACTAGGCTCACTTTTAAATATACTTCAATCATTTTTCAATCCAATGATATTTACATTCATTACTCCCTTAATGATATACGCAGCCGGCATTGGTATCGCTATGCCGGCTCTAACTGTTTTAGCTTTAGATTGCTTTCCTAAAAACAGAGGCACAGCATCAGCATTACAAGGGTTTGTACAAATGATGGCGAACGCATTAGTTGCTAGCCTCGCCGTTCCATTACTAAGTCAGCAAGCAAGTCACCTGGCCATATGGCAATTTATTATGCTGGTTTGTGCACTTTTACTATGGTGGCGTTTACCACAAGCTTAAATTTGAATATTAACTTTTAGTAGAATTGCATGAGCACATAAAATCTTACTTTTCCAATCTTACTGACAAAGTTGGAATTAAGTTTGACATTTTATATAGAGTATTTCCTTTCTTGTTCACAACAACTTTCAATACTTTATTAGTAACCAATTCTCTCAATACTTCACATATTTGAGGTAATTTATAACCTTTTAGTTGTTCAAAGCCTTCTTGTTTGGCTCCCCATTCTTTAATTTTATCTGGTGAGCAAGGGTCGTTTTTATGCGTTGTAAGAAATTCAATTATTAGCTCTCTCAGCTTCGTACTATTTAACGGATTGCTTCTAAAAGGTACTTCATCCAAATTAAATATTTGTTCTTCTAATGTAGTTAATCGCTCATCAATATTTGATAAAGCTTCATGCCTTTCATGAACTTGTGTTTCTATAATTGTTTTAATCTCTAAAGGCTTATTTTTATTAAACAACATACTTATTTCTTCCCACGGAGTGAATGAAAAAACAAGTAATAAAATACAAAATATAAATATACTAGGTAATCCAAGCGCAGCAGGTGACATGTTAACAAGTGGTTCGAAAACATATTCGCTATATAAATAAAGTACAGCCGCAATAACGGGAATAGTTATAAAGAGAACAATTAATCTAAATCTAAAAAGCATACTAACTTTAGTACTTTCCATCGCACTTGCGATGTTTTTTTTCTGGTACATTTCCTCTCTCCAAAAATAAAATATAGGAACTACATGTTTTTTATCTAGAGCATTTTAAGAACTCGTGCTCTTTATTTTGGGGGCGAGGAATATTATCACGAATCAAAAATCATCAAGATTCTCTTTATGTGATCTGAATCGAAGCTGAAAAGAGTATATTTATGCTAGATATTTCTAAGAAAGAAAAGTCTGAACATACGTACTAAATGAAAAATTCACATAAGCAAATTATAAATGCCTCACCTATTTAAGTGAGGCATTTATAATCAATTTATTTATGCTGATATAATATCTGGATGTAAGCCTTGTGAACGCAACTTTTGTAATACTAATCCAGGTAAGCTTGTATGTGCTTCATAATCAACCGTTAAATCATGCTGATCATGGCTAGAGTTTTCCACATCGGTAACATGCGGTATTGCTAAGAGTTCTTTTTTTAGTTTAACCATTTCTCCAGAGGTAAGAGATTCATCAATATAAACGGTAATGCTATTCATTATATCCAACTCCTTAAAATTAGTGTCATTCGCTCTATAAAAATAGACCCACATTTAATAAATTACAAGGAAGATGACAGCTAAATTAACTGAACATAATGAAAAATAATTTAGCTAAAAATGACAACAATTGAAGCTTTGATTAATACAGTTCTAGCCCCTAGAGCATAAAAATAAGGGTACAATGGGTTTTAATTACACAATTTTTTGATTAAAACCAGATAACGATAATGTCGAAAGTAAAATTAACAGAATACAGTCATGGCGCCGGTTGTGGCTGCAAAATTGCCCCTGGTGTATTGGAGGAAATGCTTCAAACATCGACAGCTCCCTTCCATGATCCACGATTATTAGTTGGAAATGAAACTAAAGATGACGCCGCGGTATATGATTTAGATAATGGCTTTTCCGTTATCAGTACCACAGATTTTTTCATGCCCATTGTTGATGACCCCTTTGAATTTGGACAAATCGCTGCGACCAATGCAATTAGTGATATTTATGCCATGGGTGGTACCCCACTAATGGCTATCGCTATCTTTGGTTGGCCGATAAAAAAACTCAGTGCCGATATTGCCTCACAAGTTATTGAAGGTGGACGTCATGCCTGCAAACTCGCTGGTATCGCGTTAGCGGGTGGACATTCTATTGATGCACCAGAGCCTATCTTTGGACTAGCAGTGACTGGTCAAGTTGAGAATGCGCATATAAAACGCAATAGCCAGGCATCTGCAGATTGTGATTTATTTCTTACCAAGCCTCTCGGTATAGGCATATTAACCACAGCAGAAAAAAATAAAGTCCTCAAAGACGAACATTCCCGTATTGCCATTGAAACAATGCTACAACTCAATAAACCAGGTGCTGAATTTGCTAAATTACCTTATGTTTCTGCAATGACAGATGTAACCGGCTTTGGCTTGATGGGCCACTTGGTCGAAATTTGTGAAGGTAGTGGTTTACACGCGAAGGTCAATTATCAAGCGGTACCTAAATTGCCTGAAATTGAAAACTATATTTCGTTAGGTTGTTCTCCGGGTGGTGCAAAACGCAACTTCGATAGTTACGGGCATCACTTAAGTGATATGACTGATATGCAGAGAAAAATTCTTTGTGATCCACAAACCTCTGGCGGCTTGCTTGTCGCTGTTGAAAAAAATCATTCAGAAGACTTTGCTAAATTCGCGAAAACGTTTGATTTAGATTTAATCCCATTGGGTGAGCTACACAAAGCTGATAAATCAAAACAAACCTTAATTGAAATCATTTAATTCAAATGACTGCCGACCAATCAATTGAATTACCTCAACTGGACGACTTTCGTTCACTTTTTGTAAATAATACTCCTCTACTTGATGTTCGTGCGCCCATTGAATTTAATCAAGGTGCATTTCCTTTTACTAAAAACTTACCGTTAATGAATGATCAAGAACGTACAGATATCGGGATACGATATAAAAACCTTGGCCAGGATGAAGCGATAAAACTTGGGCATGAATTGGTACAAGGAGAAATTAAAGATGAGCGCGTAAATCACTGGGCTGAATTTGTGAAGCAATATCCCGAAGGCATACTTTATTGTTTTCGTGGCGGTATGCGTTCAAAAATTTCTCAACAGTGGATTTATGAAAAAACGGGGATAATCTTCCCCAGAATTAAAGGTGGCTACAAAGCCATGCGCCGTTATTTGATTGATGAGTTAGAAACGTCATCTCAACGTATTGAACCTATTATTCTTAGTGGACGAACAGGAATAGGAAAAACACTTTTTCTAAAAAAAATAAAACAACAACTCGATCTTGAAGGACTCTTTCATCACCGAGGTTCGGTATTTGGTAAACACGTCACGCCGCAACCAACGCAAATAGATATTGAAAATAGCTTATCAATAGAACTTATTAAACACCTCGATCAAGGTCATACAAAAATCGTGCTCGAAGATGAAGGCGTGAGTATTGGTTCACGAAGAATCCCTGAGGTTCTTTTTAATAAAATGAAACAGTCCCCACTTGTCTTGTTAGAAGCCAGTGTTGAAGAACGCATTAACATTACCTTCCAGGAATACATTATCGAAGCACTTGCTGAACACCAAGCCTTTTACGGTGAAGAAGCAGGATTCCAACGCTGGACCGAACAATTACTTGAGTCGGTTGATAAAATACAACGTCGACTCGGCGGAGTTAGACATAAAGAACTAAAAACTTTATTAAATGGTGCGATTAAAAAGCAACTATCAGGTAATACAGAAGCACATAAAGAATGGATTAAAGTACTCCTCGTTGATTATTACGATCCTATGTATGACTACCAGCTTAGTAAAAAGCAGGACCGTGTTGTTTTTAAAGGTAGGCAAAAAGAAGTATTCGAGTATTTAAAAAACGAAATAAAAATAACATAACACACATAAAAAACCGCCTGTATAGGCGGTTTTTTATTTTACAAATTGAGAATTTTTATCATCTGGTCACAGTTATCAAGACAGTATCTACACTTGTAATACCCTCTTCATCAGTAACAGCCAACTCAAAAACAAGTTCTCTTTGTGTGCCTCTTCTCACTCCAGGTGCTTGAAAAGTTGTAACAGAACTATTTTCATTATTAATGGTTACAGACCTTCCAGAAATCTGAGTCCATTTGTAACTGATACTGTCACCTATATCAGGATCATTTGAAGCTGAACCATCTAAAGTAACAGTAGTTCTTCGTACCACAGTTTGATCTATACCTGCATTTGCAATTGGAGCCTGATTTATAACGGTAACAACCTTACTTACAGAACTTGATGTTTCACCATCGTTGACTGTTAAAGTTACTGTATATGTACCAGTAGTTGAGTAAGCATGGTTTGCATTAATACCAATTGCTGTTACACCATCTCCGAAGTTCCAACTATAACTCAGTACATCATTGTTTGAATCTGAAGATAAGGAAGCATCAAAAACTGAAGTCGTATTTTTATTTATAGTATCTGCAGATGATATCTTCGCTATAGGTGCCTGATTTAATACAGTTACCAATTTACTCATATTTGTTGATACTTCACCGTCGCTCACAGTCATTAAGACCATGTAACTACCGCTTGCTGCATATGTGTGGTTTACACTAACTCCAGTAGCTGTAGTACCATCACCAAAAATCCAACTATATGTAAGATCATCGCCATTAGCATCTGTGGTTAATGAAGCATCATATACCGCGCTGGTATTTCTATTCACGCTATCTGCTGCCGTTATGACTGCTACCGGTACTTGGTTATAAACCGTTATATTCTTACTTGTACTATCAGATGCTTCTCCATCACTTACAGTTAAAGTTACTGTAAAGTTTCCGCTCGAAGTATAAGCATGCTCAACAATGGTACCTGTCACTACCGGTGTTCCATCTCCAAAGTCCCAACTATATGTAAGTAAGTCATAATCAGCGTCAGTCGATAATTGGCCACCATAAGAAGCATTTGCGTTTTTATTGACCGCGTTTGATGAATTAATCTCAGCAATTGGTGCCTGGTTCACAACTGTAATTACTTTAGATGTAGAACTTGAAGATTCGCCATCACTTACTGTTAACGTAATTGTATAAGCTCCACTTGAAGCATAAACATGAACTGTTGTGTCACCTGTTGCTGTAAGTGTTCCGTCACCAAAATCCCAATCATACGTTAAAGTATCACCATTTGGATCCGTTGATAAATTTGCATCAAAACTGACAGCTTTCTTTTTAAATGCAGTATCGGGCACGGAAATAATAGCCGTAGGGCCCTGGTTTATCACGGTAACGTCTTTATTAACTATCGTTGAACTTTCCCCATCTGAAACAGTTAATTTTGCAGTGAATGTTCCACTAGTAGCATAAGCATGAGTCGCAGTTGCTCCTATTGCTGTATTGCCATCACCAAACTCCCAAAAGTAATTTAAAGAATCCCCATCAAAGTCAGTTGTTTGTGACGCATCAAAAGTAATATTACTATTTTTATCAACACTTTCTGGAGAAAGAAGAATAACGTTTGGAGCCTTATTCAACACTTCAATAGTTTTATATACCCAATTTGATGATTCACCATCACTCACGGTTAATTTAACATTGTGAAATCCACGAATAGTAAATGAATGAGTAATTGATACTCCGGTTTTTGTTGTACCGTCTTCAAAATCCCATATATAAGTTAGTGAATCACCATTGGGATCTGTTGATTGGCTGCCATCTAATGTGAGTAAAGTATTTTTGTTTACTATATCTGGCCCTGTAACAACTGGGATGGGTGTTTGATTTACTACAGTAATCAATTTACTCATATTAGTTGATATTTCACCATCACTTACAGTCATTAGAACCATATGGTTGCCGCTAGTAGTAAATGTATGATTTACAGTTACACCTGTTGCCGTTACACCACCACCAAAGTCCCAAGTATATGTAAGAGCATCACCATTTGGATCTGATGTTAAAGAAGCATCATATATTGCGCTCTCATTTTTATTTACACTATCAGCAGCAGTAATAACTGCGATTGGAGTTTGGTTATATACTGTAATGGCTTTAGTAACTGTAGTGGTAGTTTCACCATCATCCACTGTTAGAGTTACGGTATAGTTTCCACTGCTGTTGTAAATATGAGGAGCAATAGATGCATATAAGCCACTCGCAGTTCCACCATCTCCAAAACTCCATGTATAGGTAAGCGGATCGCCATTCGCATCACGTGTTTGAGTGGCATCAAAAGTAATTACTTCATTTCTATTAATTGTATCCGGTCCAGTAATACTCACAACCGGAGCCTGGTTAATCACTGATATTACTTTTGTAGTAATTACTGCTGGATTATTACCATCCAACACATTTAAAGTTACCGTATAAGTACCTGATGTAGCATAAACGTGATTGACATTTACACCTGAGGCGAATAAGCCATCACCGAAGTCCCAATTAAATGTTAGTAGGTCACCATTCGGATCACTCGATAATGATGCATCAAAGTTAATATTTGAATTTTTATCCACAGCATCTAAAGAAGTAATTACCGCAGTTGGTGCACCCGTTAAAACAGTAACCATCTTAGTTACAGTAACTAATGGATTGTTACCGTCATACACTTCTAAAGTAACCGTATATGTCCCTGCAACAGCATAAGCATGCGTGACATTTACACCTGTGGCTGATGTACCGTCTCCAAATATCCAAGTAAGTATTAATGGATCACCATTTGGATCGGTTGTTAACGATGCATCAAACACTTCTGGTGTATTGATGAACGTGGAATCCGTCGAAGTAAACTGAGCAACTGGTTCACCGGCTAATACCGTTACCACTTTTGTAGCAGTAACAAATGGATTGTTACCGTCATACACTTCTAAAGTAACCGTATATGTCCCTGCAACAGCATAAGCATGCGTGACATTTACACCTGTGGCTGATGTACCGTCTCCAAATATCCAAGTAAATATTAATGGATCACCATTTGGATCGGTTGTTAACGATGCATCAAACACTTCTGGTGTATTGATGAACGTGGAATCCGTCGAAGTAAACTGAGCAACTGGTTCACCGGCTAATACCGTTACCACTTTTGTAGCAATTGCTGGAGGATTATTTCCATCAATTACATTTAAAGTGACTGTATAACTTCCAGCTACCACATATTCATGATTTACAAGTGGACCAGCTCCAAAAGTACCGTCACCAAAGTCCCATTGATATAACAACGGTTGTCCATTTGGATCGCTTGATAACGAAGCATCAAATGTGATGGGTGTGAAGATAAAATTACTGTCTACCGAAGTGATCACAGCACTAGGTGCACCTGATAACACAGTGATTACTTTAGTAACTATAGATGGAGGATTGCTTCCATCAATAACAGTAAGCGTTACTGTGTAGTTTCCACTTGCAGTATATTCATGACTAAAATTAACACCCGCTCCAAATGAGCCATCACCGAAGTCCCATTGATAAATTAGTGGATCGTTGTTTGGATCAGTAGATGCAGAAGCATCAAACACAATTGGTGTAAATATAAAGTCACTATCAACAGAGGAGATTACTGCAACAGGAGCACTTGCAAACTCAGCATCAAAACCTGTTTTAGCTAAAAATACATCTTCAACGTTGCCATTCTTATCAGGAACTAATTGTAATTGTGATGTACTAAACCCGACAAACTGCCCATCATCTGAAATAGATAGATTATTTCCAACTGTACTTTGTAATGATAAGCCATCATTATTACGACTGACTAAATTCGTTTGCCCAGTAATTCGATCATATACAAAAACATCATGCCCAGATGATTTTGAGGCACGCAACGCAATATATCGTCCAGATGATGAAATTTCAGGGAACGTTCTAAAGTTATATGCTACACCTTCAAAATTATCTATCACAATACGATCAGTTGTTTTCAACATTCTGTCATGAAGAAAAACATTGTAACCAGCAGGTACATTACTATCTAATGTTGTAGCAAGTGAATGAAATGCTATAAATCTACCATCAGCAGATATCGATGCAGTTTCAGACAAATGGTCTCCTTCTAATCCATCAGTTGAAACACTCACTCTCTCCGTCATGCCTGTTTGTAGATCATGTATAAAGACGTCTATACCATAATATTCATGCACAACTCCATTGCTATCATTTGCAACAAGATTATTTGCATATGAATGGAATGCGACAAAACGACCATTCCCAGAAATAACAGGATTTAAGCTACGACTGTTTCCTTGCACTCCATCACTATTTTTACTAACTAATGTTGTCAGACCGGTTTGTCTGTCATGTACAAAGACATCATTATGATAACTAGCATTTCCATCTGCTCCTGTTAACAAGTTTGAAGCACCCGAATCAAAGACTACATAACGTCCATCGCCAGAAATAGAAGGGAACAAACTACTACCATTTGCTTGTAGTCCTGTGCTAGTTACACTGACTCTACTAGTCGTTGAAGTCTGAGTGTCATGAACAAAAACATCTATATTACTTGTATCATTTGCTACGAGGTTGTTGGCAGAAGAGTGGTATACGACATATCGACCATCATCTGAAATATCAATACCAAAGCCATTAGATACACGGCCACTCCAGTTATTTCCTTGTTCACCACTACTACTGACACTGACTCGACGGAGTTCTCCCGTTAAAGTATCTGACCAAAACACATCCATCACATCATTGGTATCATTACTAACTAGGTTAGCATTTTCAGATACAAAAACGACAAAACGGCCATCTGCAGATAAACTAGCACCTGAGTTTGCTCTGTAGTCTGGTCTAGAATAATCTAGTTGTGAGCTAACACGAATAATGTTGCCATGTTCAAAACCATCAATAATTCCATTAGCATTACTATCACGATTTAATGGATCTAACCCAAGTGATAATTCATTACCATCAACAAGACCATCATTATCTGTATCTTTGTCAGCTGGATTTAAACCTTGATTAAATTCATCACCATCGTTAATTCCATCTCCATCACTATCAAGAATACTGGCGCTAGTACCTAGTTGGTATTCCTGAAGATTGGTCAGGCCATCGCCATCTTTATCTAATAAAGCATCAGTGGTACTAAGTGGATCAAGTTGATTATCTACTTCATAGCCATCTGAAATGGTATCGCCATCACTATCACTATTATTTGGATCCGTAGCATGAATATTGATTTCGTCACCATCCAATAAACCGTCACTATCTGAATCTGGATTCCAGGGAGCTGTACCTGCAGTAAACTCCTGTAAATTGTTTAAGCCATCACCATCAAAATCTATTTGTGCATCACCAGGATCTTGAGGATTAAGTTGGTTGTTAACTTCATAACCATCTAATAGTCCATCTCCATCAGTATCCTGAATAGCTGGGTTAGAGCCATAAAGATAGACTTCGTCACCATCTAACAATCCATCTCCATCAGTATCCTGATTAGTTGGATCAGTACCAAAAAATGTGATTTCATCACCATCAAAAATGCCGTCATTATCAGAATCTGGATTCCATGGATCTGTACCCGCAGTAAACTCCTGTAAATTGTTTAGGCCATCACCTTCAAAATCTATTTGTGCATCACCAGGATATTGAGGATCAAGGCCAAACTGAATTTCCCATTCATCAGAGATTCCATCATTGTCACTGTCGACAAAAGCCGGAGAGCTCACTTGAGGACTAAATACATCATTATTCGCAAAAGCGACAAATGATGATGCCGAAACAGGAACAGGAAGCGGGAATACTGTCGGATTTATACCTGTCTCATCTGTGATAAATATATTGTTATTTCTGTCCTGAAAAATAATTTTTCCGGATTTATTTATATCAATATCAGAAATATTCCAGGCTATAGGTAACGAATTTATCAACATCCCAAATGGATCATATTTATTTAATTCACCATTCCAGTTTACTGAAAAAATCATTCCAAGCTGATTTACCGCAATACTTCTTACATCAACTGAAAAATCAAGATACACATTACGGATAAATTGCATCGAAATGGGATCGATTACATCAATATCTCCGTATTGTCTTAAAGCATAGAGCTTTCCATCAAGGCCAATCGTAAGATCGATATATTCCTGACCATTCATAAAGCGTTCTGCGAAACCATCCTGAGATGTTCCATTCACCAGGAACCGTACAATCCCACTACCACCACCTAACGTATCTGCGACATATATATAATCACTAAAAGCAGCTATACCACCGTATGAAATATTGTTAGAAATATCCCAACCTGGGAATTTAAAACTACGCCATTGAGCGTTTTGTGGATTATATAAACTTAACTCAGGATCAAATGTGCCATTAAAAAATGCGACTTCACCGGTCTTAGTTACGATTAAATCACGAGCTTGAGCAAGAGGCTCAGGAATCGGAGGAATGGGTAACTCAGAAACAAGCTGTCCATCTGGCTTATATTCAAACATTCGATTATCACTTGAAATCAATATATTTGGATTAGATCTTTGAATGGCATTATTTTTTGAAAAAGCAACAAAACTTAATGCGCTATAAGGAACAGGTAAATTAATAATTTGATAAGGTATAAATTGTTCATTTGTTACATAAACAACATTATTACGATCTTGAAATACGATTCTTCCTTGCCCATCTATATCAATATCTGACAAATCGTTTAATAACGTTTGTGAATTATTTATTCGGATACCATTTTCATCGTATTTAATTAGCTCTCCGCCCCAGCTTACTGCGTAAATTTCACCTACTGCATTAACTGCAATCCCGCGAACATCCACGGTTGGTTCAATCACGATACTACGGACGACTTGCATATCTACTGGGTGAATAACATCAATTTTCCCATAATAAGCTTGAATCGCATAAAAATAGCCATCCAAACCAAATGTTAAGTCTGTATATTCCGTTCCTTCTAAATAACGTTGAGCCAACCCATCCAAACCAAAGCGAACAATACCACTACCATCAGCCAACATATCGGTTACATAGATGCCATCTTCGTATGCTGCTATTCCACCATAGGAACCATTATTAGCTATGCTCCAACCTGGAAAATTAAAACTACGCCAAAGCTTTGTTTCGGGATCATAAAGACTTAGCTCTGGATCAAAAGTGCCATTAAAAATAGCAATCTCGCCACTGCTCGTTACAATAAGATCACGTGTTTGAGCTGATGTTTCTCGTGAATTTAGTGGTATAGGTATTTGCTGAACTATTTCTCCACCTGCAGTGTATTCAAACAACGTGTTGTTGCTTGATACAAGAATATTTGGAAGTGAAATTGACAATGAAAGTGCATCATTTCTTGTAAAGGCAACATATGTTACTGCTTCTGTAGGAACTGGCAAATTAATAATTTGAGGCGGGATAAACTGTTCATCAGTTAAATAAACATTGTCATCACGATCTTGATAAATTATGTGTCCTTGTAAATTAATATCTATGTCATATAAGTTAACAGAGCCCGACGGCATGTTATTAATTTGTAATCCGTTTCTGTCGTACTTATTTATTTCACCATCCCAACTAACTGTATAAATTTCACTAGAAGTATTGACGGCAATACCTCTTACGTCTGCAGAAAAATCAAGATTAACATTTCGAATAATTTGCATTGATACAGGATCAATAACATCGATACTACGATTAGAACCAACTAAAGCATAAAATTTATTATCTAGGCCTAATGTTAAATCAAGATATTCACGCCCATCCAGAAAACGTTGAGCCTGACCGTCTAAACCAAAACGAATAATACCTCGGCCACCGCCCAACATATCATTTACATATACCCCATCCTCATAGGCTGCAATTCCACTAAAAGTATTGTTATTAGGAATATCCCAACCAGGAAATTTAAAACTGCGCCATTGTTCTGTTTGTGGATCATATAGACTTAACTCTGGATCAACCGTGCCATTAAAAATGGCAACCTCACCACTTGCAGTGACAATAAGATCCCGTGCTTTTGGGTCTGGATCTTGAAAATTAGGAGGTATAGGAATTTGTTGTACGATTTGTCCTTCTGGTGTGTACTCAAACAACATGTTATCGCTTGAAACCAAAATATTAGATTCACCAAATGGCATTGCATATGAAGGTAAACTAATGATGAAAGATGAAACCAATAAGAATGCAATATAAATATTTTTCATTCTATTCCCCTATTATTTTAAAATGACGCCATGTCAGACAGTTTAATTTTTAAGTAAGACAAACACGATAAAATGACTCAGCAAAAATAATTACTGTTCATGTAAAAGAATATTGATTACTGCGAGGGATAGTGAAGAAAGAAGGGATTTTAAAACTTAGACTTAAGAGAGTAAGAAAAAATCTTCTGATACCATATCCTTATGCGAGTTACATATTCCTTTATAATATATGACCGAGCATATAATAAATATTTCATCAGAACAAAGATTTAATTAAACGCACTAAAAGTAACACTTAAAATTCAGCTTAGAATAGATGCAAAAAGCAATGAAAACTATTTAACTCGAAGGTGTGATACTAAACTCATGCACATCGTCTAACTCCAACAAACTTTGAGCTAATTGGCGATAATTTTTTGAATTACTGGTTCTTAATGTCATTGCATATTGAATTTCGTTCCCATCTTCAATTAACTGATATCCCGCTTCAAATGACTTAATGCCATGCTCAGTGATAAGTGCGCGTAGCGAATCTTCGTTTGCACTTTGCTTAGCACGTAAAAATCGAATAGATAATTGCGCATACTTCATGCTTGGGATTAAGGATTCTATCCAACGGAACATTGATAATGTAACAACTGTTATTCCTGTTGCGATAAAGGCGGGTTGATAAAACCCTAAACCAATAACAATACCAATTGCAGCTGTCATCCAAATAGATGCGGCAGTGGTCAACCCTCTTACAGTTAAGCCTTCTTTAATAATGACGCCCGCACCAAGAAAACCGATGCCAGTCATAATACCTTGCGCCATTCGGGTAGGATCTGTTCGAACAGTATCAAGATATTGCTGGGGAATCAGTTGCCACTGATAAATCATTAGCAACATCAAAAGGCTGGATGAAACGGCAACGAGGGTATGGGTACGGAAACCAGCTTCACGACCGTGAATAGCTCGCTCAATACCAATTATTCCGCCAGCAAGCATTGCTAAAAACAGACGAGATAGGATCAGATGAAGATCTGTTTCCATAATTTATTCCTTATAAATATATTAAAAGTACTGATACATTTAATAATAGAATAAAACAGGCTCTTCATCCAACTAGTTTGATTAAATAAGCTACATCTGAATTTATTGCTCAATAATTCAGTTTTATTAGAATTGTTATAGTAGACTAACTTTGTCTAATATTTCTTGTGCGTGTCCTTCAGCTGTAACGCCATATATCGCTTCTTCAATCACACCATTTTTGTTAATAACAAAAGTAGAACGAACAATCCCCATTTTTTTCTCTCCGTTCTTTTCTTTTTCTTGCCATACACCATATGCATCACATAAATCACCAGATGTATCAGCTAACAAATCTATTTTAAGATCAAATTTATCAATAAAGGCTTGATGACTTTCGCACGAATCTTTACTTACACCCAAAACAATCGTGTCGACCTTTGCAAAGTCACTCGCATGTTCTGTAAATTGATTGGCTTCAATGGTACAGCCGGGAGTGTCATCTTTTGGATAAAAGTATAAAACAACGTTTTTACTACCCTTGAAACTCGATAAATTGATCATTTCATTGTTTTGATTTGGAGTATTAAAATCAGGTGCAGTTTCATTCTTATTTAGCATTTTCGTTTTCCTAGAATAATTAAAAAATCAGACTAACCTTCCGCCACAAAACCAAAAGCTTTGTCATGGACATACACTAACTTACAATCTTCAATGTATTTTGCATCATGGATACGGTCTGCCTTAACGTAACCTGTATCGCCCTTGTTAAGCACGATTTCATCGCCATCAGCAACTAATCCATCATTTGATTTTGTATAGAATTGGATTGACATCTTACCTTCAACAACTACAGTCATATCATCTCCCGGATGTGAATGTGGGGGCTCTTCAGAACCGGCTTCCCATCGTTCTAACATTACTTCTGCGCCATGCTCATTAGTCGGATAGGTTGTTCTAAGAGTGAAGCCTTTTGGTGTGTCAGGAACTGAAATATGGTTATTCCAGATTTTGCTAGTTTCGCTAGTCACTTCATTACTGTTACTCATATTCATCCTCGAAAGTAAGTGAAATTTTCTTATTTATAAACCTTAAATCTAAAAATTAAAGGGAAATCATTAAGCTATGTGTATGTAAATTGTGCTCTACCGTACGCAATATGAGTCATTGAATCAACAGTCTATGTGTGGGGTTAAACAGGAATATAATGGATATTTATTGTTTGAATTAATAAGCTGGAAAGGTTAATCACTATGAATCAGTAGCTTTTTCTTAGAATGCGATACAAATTCAGAGTCCAAAACATTTAACATTAGTAACGCATCATATTCAGAACGATTCATTAAAATTATTGAACCTA
>Ga0316204_10005638_pt1 | contig 20318 bp, 12 predicted proteins | sample 6monrhotite_MG_2_FD_205661 | JGI IMG/M metagenome (GOLD analysis project Ga0316204, IMG submission 205661) | Microbial mat bacterial communities from mineral coupon in-situ incubated in ocean water Damariscotta River, Maine, United States -... | ecosystem: Environmental > Aquatic > Marine >...
TCACACACGCCCGAATCTCCCTGGTCGGGGCACTTCGCCATTGGCGGTCCCAGGGCGCCCTCAGCCTGCAGGCAGACGACTGATCGCTTGTAGCCTTCCAGGATCGACTGGAGGTTTCGAGGGCGTTCCCCCAGCCTGCGTGACGGCATCGCCCTCCTCGACAACGGCGCGGGCTTACCCTCAATGGGCCCAGGAGGGGAGAGGAGAGAGGGGCGGGGTGGGACCGGGACACACGGTGGGAGAGGCTCCGCACCCACCTGTGCTTCAACAGCAGCCTCCGGTCGTTGCGCGGGGGACTGGCTGGGGAATGGGTCGACACCACTGGATTGGTTGGTGCAGCTCGCCAACCCGGGTGCGGGCTGAAGCCTGAGAGCCGACGGCGACAAACTCAGAAGGGCTGTCGCGGGCTGTGAGTCATAAGGACGTTCTCGAGTTCCATCGCTCGGTCGCAGGCGCCGCCCAGGTTGGCGAACTTGCGCCCCCAGCCCGGTGGCGGTGATGAATCCCCAAGCCAGTCCTCCGCGCAACGACGGGGGGCTGCTGTTGAAGCAACAGTGGGTGCGGAGCCTCTCCCACCGTGTGTCCCGGTCCACCCCGTACCTCTCTCCTCTCCCCTCCTGGGCTCGATGACGGTAAGCCTACGCCGTTGTCGTGTAGGGCGATACCGCCACGCAGGCTGGGGGAACGCCCTCGCTGCCTCCAGTCGATCCTGGAAGGCTACAAGCGATCAGTCGTCTGCCTGCAGGCTGAGGGCGCCCTGGGACCGCCAATGGCGAAGTGCCCCGACCAGGGAGATTCGGGCGTGTGTGACGCAAGCTGCACGGCACCGGCCACCAGACCTTGTCGACTTGACGCTGACGACTCGTCCGGGGATTCGTTAGCGCAGCGAGCACACGTCGAATCTACCAAGGGGCACCGCGCCACCAACGACGTTCGGGAAGTCCAACAACACAACAGGCAGAACGACGGCGCCTCGACGGGACGCTCAAACTACGAGCCCGCGACTGCCGAGACCGATCGAAGCGTCACCTCAACCTCCGTCAAACAAAGCCGAACCCGCCGAACCGACAACCGAACCGCCAAACCGACAACCGACCCGACAACCCGACAACCGACAACCGACCCGCCGACCCGACAACCAACAACCGACCCGACCCATCAAACCAGACCCACTCACTCATGTCCGGTAAAACGCTGCCGAACCACCCGAGCCAGAAAAACCGGATTCCCAATCAGATACCGACGCCACAGCCGCCCAGGCTCAGTGACCAACCTCGCCAACCACTCCTGATTGTCGTGCAACCAAGCAGGTCCCCGCTTGACCTCACCAGCCACAAAGTCAGCAGTCGCCCCGAGACACCAGACAACAGGAACCCGCAACCCATCAAGATGCTCGGCCACCCACCGCTCCTGAACCGGGGTCCCCATCCCCACCAGCAGGATGTCCGGATCACAGTCCGCGATGCGCTTGAGCAGCGCCGGGGTGGTCTCTGGGGTGTGGAAGCCGTGGTCGCTGTCGATGTGCAGGTAGGGGTGTACGTCGCGCAGCTCGGCGGCCGCGCGATCGGTCACGCCGGGCTCGCCGCCCAGCCAGAAGATGCGCCACTTCTGGGACTCGGCCGTCTTCGCCAGATCCCAGATCCAGTCGGCGCCGGTCATGCGCTCGGGGAGGGAGTGGCCGAGGAGGCGGGCGCCGAGCACCACGCCTGCGCCGTCGCAGTAGCAGAGATCCACGCCGCGGAGGAAGCGGGTGAGATCGGCGTCGCGGCGGGCCGTGTTGGCGACATGGACGTTCAGGTAGGCCACCGTACGGGGCCGGGCGTCGCGGCGGCCGTCGGCGATGAGGGTGCCGATGGTGGTGAGGAGGCGCTTCAGGTCGAGCACGTCGACGGGGAGCCCCAGGATCTCGAAGCGGTCCATCAGTTGCTGGTCGTCGCCGAGCCGACGTTCCAGTAGGCGCCGACGACGCGGGACTCGCCGTTGCTCACCGACACCTCACCGGTGCCCTCCAGGAAGGAGCCGATGTAGATGTTGAGCGTCTGGTTGGCGCCCCAGCCCGACCAGGCCGAGGCCGGGACGGTGAACGCGCCGTCGTCGTTGGCCGCGCAGCCGACGGTCTCCTGCAGCGCGCCGCTGGAGCTGTAGCGCTTCAGGTAGAACACCATCACGTCGCCGGTGGAGCCGCTCCAGGTGAAGGAGAGATCCGTTCGGCTCAGGCTCGGGCGGTTGCCCAGATCCAGGTTGGGGGAGGTGAGCGTCCAGTCGGCGGGGGTCTCGGTGAAGTCCGTGACGTCGAAGCTGGGCAGGCCGGAGGCCGAGAGGGTGTTCAGGTCGTAGACCGTGTTCTCGGTGTAGTCGATGGCGCTCACGTCGCCCTGGTACATGCCCTCCGAGTACACCCAGGAGGAGCTGATCGTGCGGCTGCCGTTGGTGGCGGAGGTGGTGGACACGCCGAAGTTGTGGGCCGCGGGCGGCGACCAGCCGTAGTCGCTGGAGCACCCCTCCATGGTGGAGGAGAACATCTGCCAGTAGCTCCAGTCCTGAGGGGTATCGAGCATCCACCACCAGAGGATGCCGTAGTCCGGTGAGCCGGTGCCGCTCCAGTAGCCGCCGAGGTAGTTGAACCAGCTGAGCTCGCCCACGAAGCTGGCGAGGCCGGTGGCGTCGTCGAAGTCGAGGTACTGGAAGCTGTTGGGGAGGCCGTCGGAGGCCGTGCCCACCTGGACCTGGACGTCGACCAGGCCGGTGGAGAAGGTCGTGGGGGTCTCGATGACGACCTGGGTGGCCGCGGTCGAGAGCACGGCGGCGGCGTTGCCGCCGACGGTGACGGTCGTGCTGGCGTCGAAGGGGCCGCCGACGAGCGTGACAGCCGTGCCGCCGCCGTTGGGGCCGTAGCTGGGGCTGACGCTGTCCAGATCGACGGTGGGGGCGGGGGTGGTGTCGGTGTCGGTGTCGGTGTCGGTGTCCGCGTCTGCGTCTGCGTCTGCGTCTGCGTCCGCATCGGCGTCGGCGTCAGCGTCGGCGTCGGCGTCGGCGTCAGCGTCAGCGTCGGCGTCAGCGTCGGCGTCAGCGTCGGCGTCAGCGTCCGCATCGGTGTCGGCGTCCACATCGGTATCTGCGTCACCGCCGGGGCCGGATGGGCCTCCGGGGCCTCCGGGGCCGCCAGGGCCGCTGTTGTCGTCGGTGTCGACGCTCAGGGGCCCGGTGTCCGGGGGCTCGCCGGTGTCGTAGTTGAAGGGGGTCAGGCCGAGGTTGCAGCCGCTCAAGAGGGCGGCGGCGGCGATCGGTGCGTAGAACGTTCGCATTCGGGGTCTCCCGCAAGGCCGCGCAACATAGTCGGCCGGTCTGGGGAGTGGCAACATCTGTGGTCGTATGCGAGCGAACAGCGGCGGTTGTGTCGTCAACTTCCGCTTCTGAACCCCCTTTATTTGACCCTCCTGAGGTTGACGCCGCCTACACCGGTCGGCTAACCCCGTGCCCCATGACTCGGTTGCTCACACTCTTCCTCATTGCCTTCACAGCGCTCACCGCCTTCACCGGCTGCGCGAGCTCTCAGGTGCCGCCCAACGTGGCTGAGGCCAGCGATGTGCCGAAGCTGGTGCCGCCCGCGCCCGAAGACTTCGTCTTTGGCCCCGGCGATGTCCTGGACATCAGGGTCTGGCGTCAGCAGGAGATGGACATGCAGGTGCGCATCGCGCCTGACGGCAACATCACCTACCCCCTGCTCGGCACCATCAAGCTCTCCGGGAAGACCTACCCGGAGATCGTGGCGACCCTCGAGGCGGGGCTGAAGGACTACTACACCGACCCGCAGGTCGCCGTGAACATCGTCGAGGTGACCAACCAGAAGGTCTTCGTGCTCGGCGAGGTCCGGAACCCGGCGGTCCTCCAGATCGAGAACGATCTCTCCATCATGGAGGCGTTGACCCGCACCGGCGGCATCAACCCCGACGCGCGCACGGACAACCTCCTGCTCATTCGCGGCGGCATGGATGAGCCCGAGCTCTTCACGGTGAACGTGGACATCATCTTCACCCAGGGCGACTTCTCTCAGATGGTCTACCTGCAGCGCGGCGACATCCTGCTGGTGCCCTCCCGCACCATCGTGAACGTCGAGCGCTTCTTCCGCCGCGTCCAGGGCGTGCTCGCTCCGTTCGTCGCCGGTACCGCCATCTACCGCAACGCCATCAGCGGCAACGCGCAGGGCACCGGCGCCGCCCTCCAGTAAGCAGACACGGGGCATCGTATGACTCGTCGCGCCCGCTGGCTCGGAGCCGCAGTACTCGCCGCTGATACGGCGGTGCTGCTGTTCGCGTTGTGGGTGGCCTGGCGGGGCTGGGTCTACCTGCGCCCCCACCTGGACCACATCGTCCAGGTCCGCTGGGCGGACCTGCTGACGCTCAATGAGTGGATGCCCCCCGCGAGCCTCCTGATCCCCGCCTGGATCCTGATCCTGCGGCAGCTCGGCTTCTACGACCCCGAGCGCATGACCACTTTGGTGCGGCAGCTCTCGACGCTGACCCGCAGCCTCGCCTATGTGCTGGTGCTGGTGGTCACGATCCAGTTCTTCGTGCCCCAGCGGTACTACTCCCGCACGCTCATCGTCGGGCTGCTGACCGCTGGCTTCGTGGGCCTCGCCGCCTGGCGCTATGTGCTGCTGAAGGCCCAGACGGTGCTGAACCTCCCGATCGCGATGGAGAACATCGCGATCTATGGGACCGGCGAGTCCGCCCGCCTGATGGCTGAGCGCATCGCCCGGCACGCCCAGGGGCGGTACAACCTCGTGGGCTTCATCGCGGCCTCGGACCCCAGCAACCGCACGCTCGGTGACGAGGGGGTCGACGCGAAGCGCATCCTCGGCGGCGTCGAGGCGCTGATGGATCTGGTCAACGAGCACGACATCGAGACCATCGTGCTCGCCAGCCGCATCATCCATCGGCAGGAGGCCCTGGAGCTCGCGACCCGCTGCGACCACATGGGCCTGCGGGTGCTGCAGGTGCCCTTCACCTGGGGCATCGCCTCACCGAAGCTGAGCTTCGCCCAGCTGGGTGAGCTGCAGCTGATCGACCTCTCCCAGATGTCCTACCCGACCCTGGTGGAGCACTTCAAGCGGGCCTTCGACCTCATCGCCGTGACCTGCGGCATGCTGGTGCTGACCCCGATCTTCGTGGTCACCGCGATCGCGGTCTACCTCGACGATCCCGGCCCCATCTTCTACGCCGCCCCCCGGGCCGGCCGCGGTGGGCGGGCCTTCCCGTTCTTCAAGTACCGCTCGATGGTGGTCAACGCGGACAAGCTGAAGGATCAGCTCCGCGGCCAGAACGAGAGCGACGGGCTGCTCTTCAAGATCAAGGACGATCCCCGCGTCACCCGCGTGGGGCGGTTCATCCGAAAGTTCTCGGTCGACGAGCTGCCGCAGTTCTGGAACGTCATCCGAGGCGACATGAACCTCGTGGGTCCGCGGCCGCTGCCCATGAAGGATCTCCAGAACATCGATAACGATCCGGAGATCGCTTACTGGTTCGAGCTGAGACACAAGGTCTCGCCGGGAATTACCGGCCTCTGGCAAGTGTCAGGCCGCTCGAACCTTGGCTTCAAGGACATGGTCGAGTTGGACATCCAGTACATCCAGAACTGGTCGTTCTGGCTCGACATCAAGATCCTCCTCCTGACGGTGCCTGCGGTGCTGAAAGGAAGGGGTGCGGCCTGATAGTGCTGGTGCTATGTTGCGTGACTTCATCCAGGACCGCTCACCCGGTCCTGCCTTCAGAGTAGGCGATGGAACTCCTTAATCTTTATACAGCCATCCTTCGGCGGAAGTGGTTGCTCATCCAGGCGATCGTGTTCTTCACGGTCGCCGGTGCGCTCACCGCCATGTTGATGCCCAAGACCTTCCAGGCATCGGCCAAGATGGCCGTGTCTTCCTCTGACACGGACATGTCGATTCTGTCGGAGCTGGGCCTCCAGGAGATGGCGCTCAGCCTCTCCGGCGCCTCGGACGACATCCAGAACCACATCACGCGCTCGACGACGCGGCCCATCCTGGAGGAGGTCATCTGGCGCCTCCAGCTGCGCGACTCGGCCGGCGACCTGTTGCCCTCCGACAAGCTGCTGGTGCCGGGCCTCGAGGCCATGTACATGGCCCCGCCCTTCGTCGAGGTGAAGCAGTTCAACGGCACCGACATCATCGCCGTGACTGCCTACTCCAACGACCCCGAGCTCTCCCGGCTGATGGCTGACACCCTGGTGCGCAGCTACATCGCCGACACCGAGGAGCAGGCCCGCAAGGAGACCCGGACGGCCGGCGCCTTCGTGCTGGAGCGCATGGGTCACATCCGCCTCGAGTTCGACGCGGCCCTGACCAAGATCTCCGACGTGCAGCGGCGCGAGCAGATCATCGACCTCGACTCCGAGATCCGCTCTGCGGTCCTCCGTCAGTCCGAGCTGGTGATGTCCTCCGAAGAGAACGCCGCCAAGATCCAGGAGGTCCGCGCTCAGATCGCCGCCTACGACAGCTTCGCCCGCGGTCAGTCCGTGGGGAACATCGGCCCCGGCACCATCGCGACCAACCGCGAGCTCAGCGAGCTCCAGGGCGCGCGCACCGAGATGGAGAAGCAGCGGGAGAGCCTGCTGCTCGACAAGACCGAGAAGCACCCCGACGTCGTCCGGATCGACAGCCAGATCGCGCTCATCGACCAGCAGGTCACCGCCAAGCTTCAGCTCCAGATCGACCAGAACCCGCAGATCCAGCAGCTGCAGGCCGAGCTCTCCGGGCTCATCCAGCGCTCGTTCGAGATCAGGGCCTCCATCGATCGCACGACCAACGCCTTCGCCCAGTACCCGGAGAAGCTGCGTCAGGTCTCCGAGCTGCAGCTCGCCGCGGACGTCGCCGAGGAGGTCTACCGGAGCCTGCAGGAGCAGAGCTACCAGATCCAGATCGCCGAGGAGATGACTACGGCCCCGCTGCAGTTCATCGAGCCCGCGATGAGGCCCGACCGCCACGTGTCGCCCAAGCTCATGGTCAACACCCTCGTCGGCCTCGCGCTCGGCGTGCTGGTCGGCCTCGGTCTGGTGGTGCTCTTCGAGTACGTCGACGACTCCATCAAGAACCCCGAGGAACTCCGCGAGGTCTGGGACGTCCCCCAGCTGGGCGTCATCCCGCGCTTCAAGGCCGGGGTGGGCGTGACCATCAACAACTTCGCCCCGACGGACCCGGTCTTCGAGTCCTTCCGGACCCTGCGCTCCTCCATCGCCTACGCCTCGCTCGACACCCCCGCGCGGCTCCTGATGATCACCTCCTCCATCCCCTCCGAGGGTAAGTCGACGGTGCTCAGCAGCCTGGGCGTGTCCCTCGCCAACGAGGGCAAGCGGGTCGTGCTGGTCGACTGCGACCTCCGCCGCCCCGCCCAGCACAAGTTCTGGCCCAAGGCGCACAACCGCCACGGCGTCACCAGCGTGCTGATGGGTGAGACCACCATCGAGGAGGCCGTCCAGGAGACCGAGGTGGCCAACCTCTGGCTGCTCAGCACCGGAAAGACCCCGCCCAACCCGGGCAAGCTGGTCGAGTCCCTGAAGCTGCGCCAGCTGCTCCTGGAGATCACCAAGCGCTACGACATCGTGCTGGTGGATGCTCCGCCGGTGCTGGTCGTCAACGACGCCCTCCTGATGGCCCGCCTCGTGGACCACGTCCTGATGGTCGTCGAGTCCGCCGGCACCCCGCGCCGCATCCTCGCCGAGGCCCGCGACCGGCTCCTCGGCGGCGGCATCGAGCCGCTGGGCGTCATCATCAACAAGCTCGACTACGGCCTCGCCGGCTACGGCTACTACAAGAAGGTCTACCAGAGCTACTACATGGACTCTGAGCAGGCGAAGGGAGGTGCGGCGTGACCGGACTGTTCATGCTCGCGGCCCTCCCGCTCTTCACGGCGTGTGGCCCCAGCGAGGACGCCATCGTCAACGGCCTCCAGTCGCCCAACCCGGCGGTTCGTGAGGACATGGTCAAGATCGCCCGCAACTCCAACGGCGACAAGGTCGTTCAGGGCCTGATCGACGTGCTCGAGGATCCCGCGACGGACATCCGCCGCGAGGCCATCGACTCCCTGGTCAAGCTGGACAGCGTCGACGCGGTGCCGGCCCTCATCGACCGCCTCCAGGACGAGGACGATCAGGTCCAGCGCGCCGCCGTGGATGCCCTCGGCACCCTGGCCGACTCGCGGGCCACCGAGCCCCTCGTCGCCTACATCGAGACCCGCATCCAGGGCTCGGTCAAGGATCCCACCGTGCGGATCCCGCTGAACGCCATCTGGGCCCTCGGCAACATCGGCGACAACAGGGCCTTGGACGTGCTGGCGCGGCTCCGGGACAACCTGGACCCCTACGTGTCCTACAACGCCAACTGGGCGCTCCGGCAGCTCAAGGTCTGAGCCGGATCCACCGCGCTCCTCGCGGTCGGCTCCAACCAAGAGCGGCTCTGTGGCGCCACACCTCCCCGGTGTGGCGTCATTGCTCTGTGGCAGCCGATTCCGCTGTGAGGTGCACGATCGTCGACGGCGGGGGCGTTCGGTCCGCGTAGCGCTCGGCGGGGGTCTCGAGGAACTCGACCGCTACGTTCTGGCGGGGCTCCGCGTCGTCGGGCCAGATAGGGCCGCCGGCGCCAGGGCGCTGCCCCAGCGGCCACTCGTAGGGCGCGGAGGGGGTACTCCAGCGGGAGGTCCACAGCATGCGGACCGTGACCTGCTGGACCGTCTGCGCCCGGGTCGGCGTCGTCAGGCCGTAGGCGTAGTGGGTCTGCAGATACCAGCTGGGGTTGGCCTTCGACATCTGCCAGGCGACCCCCGGCCGCACGTTGTCCAGCCCCAGGCCGCCGTTGATCGAGCGGGCATCCATCAGCATCGTCCAGCGCGGCATGAGGTTCTCGCGGGCGGACACGGTCCAGACGCCGCGGCTCACGGCCTGCTCGGCGGTCGGCGTCCACTGCAGCACGTTCCCGGACACCCGCAGGGCGTCGACGCCGATGTTGCGCGCCTGCATGTACGCGGACCACGCCACTGAGAAGGAGAGGTCGCCGGTGGGCAGGCCGGTGTCGCCCGTCATCGCCGCCGTGCTGGCGCCGCTGGACATGCCCACGTTGAAGCTCGGGCGCTGTGGAGGCGTCTCCAGGAGGCGCGACCGCTGGGAGTTGGGGCGCCCCACTGTTGAGCGATCGTCTGGCAGTCCCATGGCGCGGCGCTCGCGCTGGAGTTGCCGATCATCCTCATCGATCGGGCAGCCCGGCTCCGCGATGGCGGCGGCGATCATGGCCTGACTCTGGAGGGCCGGCGCGGCGTTGGCGCGGAGCACGGTCTTCTCATCGCTGGTCTTGCGAATCTGCAGCGACGGCGCCGTCACTGACCGCATGGCGGTCCGCATTCCGCGCAGCGTGTCCGAGCGGTCGATGGTCTCGTTGATCAGATCCTGGCCAGCGGTGGTCGCCGCCAGGACGGCGAGATCCCGATAGCGATCCATCTCCCCTTCGCTCAGCGGCAGGCCCACATCGCCGCCGGAGACCATGGCCCAGTGAGCCTCCATCCGGGTCCACGGGTTGCGAAAGGAGGGGTTTGCGCCCCGGCCGGAGGTGCGCGCGTCCATGAGCTGACGGTGCCGCTCGATGTACTGCGGGCCGGCGGGCTCCAGCTCCAGCACCACAGGCTCCGTCCACCAATACGACTGCGCGGCGAGGGTTACCCCGATGAGTGAGAGCGCGAACAGGTCTGCACCTCCCGGTCCTTGATGCTACCTACTGTGCCGTGGTTTCGCTCATCCTCTTTACCAGTTCGGTCACCGCTCTCGCAGCTGATGGCGATGATCCCTCTGCCCTCCTCTGGGAGCGGCTCGTCCGAGAGCAGTCCACGGCCTGGATCCTCGGGGGCTCGGATCGCGGCGACATCGCGATGGCGGCGGCGCTGCCGGGGGTCAGCTTCAGCGGCGAGATGGCCCCTCTGGACGCTCCGCAGCAGGCCGAGCGCGATCGCCTGCTCCTGGAGTGGGCGTCCCTCACGCCGGCCGCCTGGTCCGGTCGCGACTGGTACGAGCCCAGCTTCGCCATCCGAGGCTGGACCCGCCTCGCCGAGGGCGACGCGGATCCCGTGGACCTGCTGGGCGACACCGAGCCGGGCCAGCTCTCCTGGCGGGCCGCCGCCGAGCTGTACGGCCGGTCACCCTGGCTTGAGATCGTGGCCCAGCCCGAGGTCCGCCTGGACGCGCTGGGGGAGAACCCCTTTGAGCTGGACCTCACCGCGACCCACTACTGGATCGGCATCAGGCGCGGTCCGATGCGGGTGGGCTTCGGCGCCGAGGAGCGCCGGCTGGGGCCCGGGCGCCGGGGAAACCTCATCCTCGCCGACGGCGGCATGACCTGGCCCGCCGGCACCGTGGCGGGGGAGGGCAACATCTGGAAGCTCGGGCGCTTCCGGGGCGAGGTCAGCGCCGGCTGGCTCCAGCGCGAGCGCCGGGACGTCAACAACCCCGGCATGCTCTTCATGGATGTCCGCTGGGCGCCCATCCCCCAGCTGGAGCTGGGCGCCAGCCGAGCTTCGCTGTTCGGGGGAGAGGACCGGCCCTTCCCCTCCATCGGCCAGCTCATCCTGCCCACCGACCCCCACATCTACGACGACCCCGACAAGGATCTGCCCGATCAGGACGAGATCGCCGGGCTGGACGGGCGGCTCACGATCCCTCTCGATCGCTTCGGGCCCATGCGCTACGCGGAGTTCTGGATCGAGTACGGCGGTGAGGACATCATCGCGCTCCGGGCCGGGCCGATCCCGTACCCGTCGCTGGCGGGGGTCGCCAACCTGCGCGGCGCCGAGGTGGCGGTGAGTCAGGCGGTGTTCACCGTGGAGTGGGCCCGGATGATGGACGACCTCTTCCGCTGGTACGTCAACCACCGCATCTACCACGAGGGCATGACCCAGTCCGGACTGTCGCTGGGGCACCCCGTCGGCGGCGACGCGGACGACTGGTGGTTCGGCGCGGCCTGGATCGAGCACGACTGGGGCGTGCAGGGCTGGCACGAGCGCCTGTGGCGCGTGGGCGTGGCGGACGTGGTGCAGGACACGGTGGTGTCCTACGTCGCCGACGAGCGGCGGCAGCGCTACGGCGCCCGCGGCTGGTACATGCTGCCGAGCGGCGGCCACGTCGGCCTCGGCGGCTCGCTCGAGCGGGTGACCGACGCGGACTTCGTGCCGGGCGCGGACGCGCTGGAGCATCGGGTCTGGGTGGAGTGGCGCACGTCGCCCTTTGCCTGGGCGCCGGACATCGAATTTTGAGCGCCTCGTGATCCGAGGGCTCAGACGGCTGCTGCTGGGTGTGGCCGCCGGGATGCTCGGCGGCGCGCTGGTCGGGCTCGTGGAGGCGATGTTCATCCTCTCCACGGTCGCCCAGGCCACCGAGTACGCGGCCCTCTTCTACGCCGCCGTGCTCTACGCGATCGCCGGGGCCGCGCTGGGCGTGGTCGCGGGGGGCGCGCTGGCCGTGATCGGGCTCGTCTGGCGGTCTATCTCGGATCCGCTGGTCTACACCCTGTCCTTCCTCGGGGTCTTCTGCTACGCCGGCTACGAGGTGACCACGCTGGTCGCCGAGCGCTTCTTCTACGAGGGGCAGGGCGTGCCGGCGGGCGTCGACTGGAGCGTTCGGGGCGGCTTCGCGGTGCTGGGCGTGCTGATCCTGTGGCTGGGGCCCATCTTCCTGACGCGGACCCCCTTCAAGATCGTGCTGAAGCCCCGGGGGACCGTGGCGCTGTTCGGCATGATCACCGCGCTCGCGGCGGTGTTCTCCTTTGCGCCGGCGCGCGGGAGCCCCTTCGGCACCATGCACCCGGATCGGGCCTCGGACGCCCCGGACGACGCGCCCAACCTGCTGGTCATCGTCGTGGACTCCCTGCGCGCCGACGCCGTCGGGGCCTACGGCGCGCCGCCGCGCTCGCCGCACATGGACCGGCTGGCCGGGGAGGGCATCGTCTACGAGCGGGCCTACGCCAGCGCGAGCTGGACCCGCCCCAGCTTCGCCACGCTGCTCACCGGGGTGTCACCCAGCGCCCACGGGGTCACCAACGAGATCGCCGTGCTGCCCGACGAGGTGGAGACCCTCGCCGAGGCGCTGGCGGAGGCGGGCTACGTCACCGGCGGCCTGCCCAACCGCTTTGATCTCTCCCAGGCCTTCAACTTCCAGCAGGGCTTCGACTACTACCGACTGCTGGAGCCCGAGTACGCCCTCGGCGCCGCTGGCAGCGCGAGCCAGCTCTCGGTGTTCACCGCGGCCCGTCGCCGGGGCATCCAGCTCGGCGGCGAGCAGCGTGAGGTGAGCCGGTACTACCAGCCCGCGGACGTGGCGCTGGGGCAGGCTCAGGAGTTCATCGACGCTCGCAGTGATGGGCGGCCCTGGTTCCTCGTGGTCCACCTGATGGATCCCCACCCCCCGTACTTCACGCACCCTTACAACGGCAGGGCGCTCGACCCGCTGGCCCCGACTCCCCACCAGGAGGGGGCGCTCCAGGCGGCCTACGCCCAGGAGATCCAGTGGATGGACGGGGAGCTGGGCACCTTCCTCGACTGGATGCGCCAGGAGGGCCACTACGACGAGACCGCCGTGATGCTCACCGCCGATCACGGCGTCGAGTTCTTCGACCACGGCGCCTGGGGCCACGGCACCACGCTCTACGATGAGCTGCTGCACGTACCGCTCGTCTTGAAGCTGCCCGGCGGCGAGCGCGCGGGCGAGCGCTCCCGCGCCCAGGTGCGGCTGCTGGACGTCGCGCCCACGCTGGCGCAGCTCGGCGGTCACCCCGGCGAGACGCGCTGGCAAGGCCGCAGCCTGCTGGATGTGGAGGATCGGCGCCCGCGGGTGCTGTTCGCCGAGACCCGGTACATGGGCAACCTGCTCACCGCCGTGCGCTCCGAGGGCTGGAAGTTCATCGTCTCCAACGCCGGCAATCCTCGCGGTCACGCCCCGGAGGAGCTGTACCGGGTGACCCGCGATCCAGATGAGCGTCAGGACCTGGCGGGTCGGTCTCCGGAGCTCCAGGGGCGCATGGACATGATGATGCTGCGCGAGCTGCGCGCGACATTGCGCGTTTCCGTTGCAGACACGGTGACCGAACTTGACGAGGCTACTGCGGCGCGGCTCAAGACGCTCGGGTACATGGAATAGCGGCCGGGCACGGGATATACGGCGGCCCTTGAACCTGACGGAGCCTTGAAAGATGCGTGCATGGAAGCTGGGAGCGGTGAGCCTTTTCTTGAGTGCCTGTAGCGGCGGCGGTGAAACCACCCCGACGACCACGCCCTCCGACGGCCCGGGGAAGGCGCAGAAGGCGCAGGTGACGCCGCCGGTCGAGCCGCCGAAGCCCGTCCAGGACAAGATCGAGGGTGAGCCCCGTCCGGCGCTGCTCCTCGCCCAGGCCTGGTTCTGGAAGGACGAGAACAAGAAGTCCAACCCCGGGCCCGCCCGGCTGGAGATCTGGCGTCAGGGCGACGACGGCAAGTGGGGCTTCACCCGCCTCGAGGACGGCGACTCCAACGTCTTCCACAAGGCGCTGCCCTTCCGCGGCGGCGTGCTGACCATCGGCGCCGAGGGCGCCCACCTGAAGTTCTGGACGCTCACCGACGGCGAGTGGAGCGGCCGCAGCCTCTGGCAGAACGAGTGGGGCGGGAAGTTCAACCGCCTGCGCGATCTGGAGGTCGGCGACGTCGACGGTGACGGCGCGGACGAGATCGTCTTCGTCACCCACGACGCCGGCGTGGTCGCGGTGGCCGAGGTCGAGGGCGACGGCGCTGACTTTGAGGTGAAGGTCACCGAGATGGATCAGAAGGTCGACACCTTCGTCCACGAGATCGAGATCGGCGACATCGACGGTGACGGCAAGAACGAGTTCTTCTGCACCCCCTCCGATCGCAACAAGGCCAACGCCTCCCAGGCCGGCGGCGTCGCCATGTACAAGCACACCGGCGGCGGCAAGTACGCCCGCACCTGGGTCGACAACCAGGAGGGCACCCACGCCAAGGAGATCCTCGTCTACGACGTCGACGGCGACGGCACCGACGAGCTGTACGGCGTGATGGAAGGCGAGAAGGATCCCGTCAACAAGAAGAAGCTGAAGAAGCCCGTGCAGATCGTGCACTACACCCAGAAGGGCGACGGCAGCTTCGAGCGCAAGGTGGTCGCCGAGGTCAAGAACGAGGCCCAGACCCGCTTCCTGGTGCCCGGTGACTTCGACTACGACGGCAAGATCGAGCTGATGGCCCTGGCCATGAAGACCGGCATCCACTTCATCGATCCCGGCGAGACCGGCGATGACGGCATGTGGAAGGTCACCACCATCGCCACCAAGTCCTCCGGCTTCGAGCACGCGGCCTACGCGGCGGACCTCGACGACGACGGCAAGATCGAGCTGTACGTCGCCGCCGATGAGCAGCACGAGCTGCGCTCCTACCGGTACAACGCCGAGTCCAAGAAGTTCGACAGCGAGCTGCTCGGCAAGATGACCGAGAAGAGCCTCTTCACCTGGAACCTCACCGTCGGCGAGCTCTGAGCAGCGGGCCGATCACCAGGTGATCGCCTCGTCGCCCAGCGCCGCCGCCAGCGCCGACAGCTGACGGCGCAGGGTGTTGCGGTGCACGCCGACCAGCTCCGCGGCCGCGGCCCGGGTCGGCGCCTCCAGCCTGAGCCGGGCGAGGCGCTCCCGGGCCTCGTCCGGGTCGATGCGTCCGGCGGCGGCGAGCCTCGCCCAGCGGCTCCAGTCCGCCCAGCCGCTCGGGGGATCGATGACCTGCTGACCCATCGTCAGTGACATCAGGCGTCCGGCCTCCTCCAGGGCCGGCCGGAGGTGCGCGGGCAGCACGCCGGGGCGGTGGTGGTGCAGGCCCGACTGGAGGGACTGTCGGCGGATGTGGCCGCCAAAGAGCGACATGGCGCCGTCCACGCGGAGCAGGCCCACGGCCCGACCGCTCGTCAGGATGGGCACGCAGCCGACGTTCTCGGCCGCCCCGCCGGCGGCCTCCTCGAAGGGGGCCCAGCCGAGGAAGCCCTCCTCCGAGATTCGCTCGCGGCGGGGGTAGAGCGGGGCCTGCAGCAGCCGCATCTCCCGGGAGTCCATCAGCTCCGTGCTCACGTCGAAGCGCAGCTCCGGGGGCGGGCGGGCGGCGCTCCAGGCCTGCAGGACCAGCTCGTCCTCCTCCAGCCGGAAGAGGGAGACGGTCCGGGCGGAGAGCCACGCGGCGAGGGTCTGACAGATGGCGCTCCAGCGGCGGGCGCCAGCCAGCTCGCGCAGCACCTCGTCCCGGACCCCGTCGCGCCACATGGCGAGCCCCTCGGCGAAGAGCTGGCAGATCTCGGCGTGGATGCGCATCGCCAGGGAGGCCATGCGGTTCTGGCGATCCTGGCTCGTGCGGGCGAGCTGGGCGGGGGTCGCCCAGGTGTAGGAGACCGTCCTGCCCTGGAAGCGGACCACGAGGTTGCGCCCCGAGGGCGACAGCGAGCGGGGGAGCTGCTGGGCGGTGAAGACCCACGGGCCCTTGTTGGCCCGCTCCGCCTCGGCGGGGTCGATGAAGCGCTCGCCGAGGAAGGGGCCGCTCGGCGGCTGGGCGAGGAAGGTGAGCGGCCCGCGCTGCCCCTCCTGGGTGTCCCCGTCGTCGATGGCGTCCTCGTCAAAGCCCAGATCCCGGTAGCGGGCCTTCAGCGCGTCTCGATCCTCCAGGGTCCGCACGACGACCGGTGAGCCCGAGGGGTGGTAGGCCGCGCCCACGGTGAAGGAGGCGGTCAGGCCGAAGCCCACCCCCGGAACCCGGGGCTTGTCGGGGTGCAGCCCCGCGTCGTAGGCGTAGAGGGCGGAGCCCGAGGCCCCGAGGCAGTAGACGTACTCGTCGTCGGGGTCGGGCATGAACACGCCGACGGTCGAGACCTCGAAGGCCCGCGCGGCGTCCACCGCGAGGCGATGCGCCGCCTGGGAGACCCGCATGACGACCTCCTGCGGGTTCACCGGCCGCTCCGCCGCCTGACCGTCGAGCAGGTACCAGCTGGTCTCCCGACGCTGAATGAGCGCCTGGGAGAGCGTCTCCCAGTGGGTGCGGAAGCCATCCCCCCGGAGCAGGCCCGAGATGATGAGGGCCGTCCAGGTGACCGCGGTGGACTGGAAGATGATGTCCAGCACGGGCACACCGCCGGTCGTGTGCAGCACCACGAAGCCCTGACGCCGGCCGGTCAGCGAGGTGTCCAGCACCAGCGAGGTTCCGGACTCCGAGCTGACCCGCCAGGCCCGGGGGGCCATCGCCGGCGCCCGCCGCTCCGGATCGGACATCAGCGCGTCCATCAGCCGCTGGAGGAGGGGCTGAGACAGGTCGCCCGCGCCCTCGGCCCACAGGGGCTCGGGCTCGGAGCCGTTCGTCTGCCAGGGGCCGATCCGCCAGGTGCCGCTGTGGCGGCTGCCGGTGGAGAGCCAGAGGCCGCCGACGATGGCGCAGCCGGTCAGCCCCAGCGGGCTCACCCGCTCCTGCAGCGCGGCGATGGCGTGCAGGCGACGTCGACCCTTGGCGTGGGTCTCCTGGAGCCAGTTGCCCAGCACCTCGCGGGGGAGGAGCTGGCCGCTGCCGGTCGCGGGGAGGTCCATGGGAGAGAACTCGAAGCGGTCCATCTGCACCTCTGGTGCACTCTGGTGCACTCCTACGCATCATAGTGCAGCACGACGCGCTGTTGTCGAGCCGAACACCCTGGTACTTCTTGAAGAGCCACCAGGAGAATGTCTTGCTTTACGACGGCTTGATCAGCGTCGATCTCCCCTCGCGCCTCGGCCCGCCGCTCCCGGCGACGGCCTCGCAGCGCCTGGAGCGGCTGCTGTTCGCGGGGAGCTGGCACCGGCGCAGGGCGGAGAGCACGCTCTCCAGCGCGGCGGTGCTGGCGGGGTGCTACCAGGCGATCCTGGGCCTCTCGCCGGCGTCGGTGACGCTGCTGGATGACGCGGACGAGGTGCTCTCCCTGACGGTGATGGGGGAGGGGTGGGGCGACGCCCCGGAGCCCTGGGCGGAGCGCCTGCCGGCGGCCTGGCTCACGGAGCCCTGCGCGTTCACGCTGCGGGCCCGGCTCACCCCGGCGGAGGCGCGCTGGGAGGGCTCGGCGGTGCGGGCGGTGCTGGCGCTGCGGTACAGCCCCCGGCACGATCCGGAGGTGGGCGCGCTGGTGGGCAGCCTGCGCGCGGTGTGGACCGTGGACGAGCGCGACGACGCCGAGGAGACCGCGCGGGATCTGAGCGCCACGCTGGAGGATTTCGGCGCGGCGGCGGCCATCAAGGGCGCGCTCGTCGCCTGGGGAGAGCGCCTCGCGGGGCAGACCGAGGAGGCCCTGGAGGCCGCGCTGGATGAGGCCCGGGTGAGCCGCTTCGGGCGGGTGGTGGCCCTCTGGGGCGTGGGTGAGTCGCCGGAGCGCTTCGACCAGCGGCTGGCGGGCTTCGAGGCGTCGGACAGGCTGGCGCTGGCGGCGCTGGCGGAGCGGGTCGCGGCGGGGCGGGAGGACTGGCCGGCCATCGGGCCGGACGGGGTCGAGGGGCGGATACGCCGCGGGCGCTTCAGCTCGGTGGTGGACAGCACTGAAGAGCGAGGGGAGGTGACGGATGCGCGCTGACTTCACGACGGAGGGCTCGGTCGACACAGCCCTGCGATACCGCGGCTGGCTGCTGAAGACGCTCGCTCAGTGGGGCAACGAGGCGCTGATCACCCCCACCCAGGTCGGGCGGCTCGCCGCCAAGGTGCGCGGCGAGATGCTGGTGCTGGAGGGGGATGAGCTGGGCGCTGAGAGCGTATCGGTCCCCGAGCGCGTGCCGGTGCCCGAGATCGTCGCTGATGCGGGCATCGAAGGCGGCGCGGAGCGGGTGTCCGCGCCGGTCTCCGAGGTCGCGCCGGTCCCCGAGGTCGCGCCGATCCCCGAGGCGCCGCTAGCCCGACCCTACGCGCTGCCCTCTCCGCCGCCGGTCGAGGCGCGCCCCGACACCCTCGCGGCGGTCGGCGGCTTCTTCCGCGCCCGCATCGGCTGGGTCGTCGGCGTGGTGCTCACCGTGGTGGGCTCCTTCTACCTCGCGGGCACTGTCTGGGAGGGGCTCTCCGCCGGCTGGCGTCAGGTGCTGGTCGCGGGCTTCCTCGGCGTCTACGCCTTCGCCTTCGCCCAGCTCGGTCACCGCCTGGGGCGCATCCCCGGCGCCGAGACCGCGCGCCGCTGGCTGCTCGGCGTCGCCGTGGTGCTCGCCCCCGTGCACGCCATGGCGGCTGGCGGCCTCTGGGCCCTGGGCGGCGGCAAGGGCTTCGCGGCCGTCGCCGCGACCCTGGCCGGCGTCGGCGCGCTGCACTGGTGGATTCTCCAGCGCGCGCTGCCCTTCCTGGAGGAGGATCCCCGCCGCCGGGCCGTGCTGGCGCCGACCTTCCTGGCCCTCTCCCTGAGCGTGGCGCTGGTGCCGGCCGTGGGCGGGCCGGTCTGGCTGGCGGTGCCGGCGCTGGTGGCGATGATCGGCCTCTGGGCTGCGGTGTCTCGCAGCCGGGGCCTGGGCTGGGCCACCGGCGGCCTGCTGGCCTACGGCGCTGGCTTCCACGCCGCGCTGGCCCCCTCGGGGGCGCTCCCCGACTACGCGCCGCTGGTGGGCCTGGGCGCCCTCTCGCTGCTCTATGTGGACGCGGCGCTGGGGCGCTGGCGGGCGGTGCATCGGGTGCAGATGCTCAGCTGGCGCGGCGTGGCCGCGGTGGCGCTGGCCGTGGGCAGCCTGCTGGCCCTGCTGCCGCGCTTCGGGCCCCTGCCCACCGGCGCGGGCTCCGCGGTGACCGGCCTCCTGGCCAGCGGCTTCTTCCTCGGCGGGGCGCTGGCCTGGCGCCGGCCGCGCATGCTCTATGTGGGCTGGTTCGCCGCGCTCGTCGCGACCCTGGCCCTGCCGGATCTGTTCAAGGCCATCACCGCGCCGCTGCTGAGCGGCGCGTCTCAGTCGCTGGGCTACGGCGGGGAGCCGCTGCCGCTGGCCTGGTACAGCCTGACGCTGCTGCCCTACCTGGCGCTGGGGCGCTGGGGGACCGCCGCGCTGCGGCGCAGCGGCTGGCGGCAGGCGGGCGAGCTGTCCGCGGTGAGCGGGCGCTGGGTCGCGGGGCTCTCCATGGCGCTGCTGGCGCTGGCGCACACCAAGACCGGCGATCTGCGGCCGGCGCTGCTGGCGCTCCCGCTCCACGGCGCGCTGTGGCTCCGAGACCGCGATGTGCGCGTGCTGCTCGGCGGCGCGCTGCCCTGGGCGGGCCTCGCGCTGTGGACCGGGGATCTGTGGCTGCAGTCCCTCCACGACTCCCCGCTGGGGCTGGCGCTCGCGGCGGCGCTCCTGCTGGCGCTCCCGAGCCTGGGCCGCGCCGCGGCGAAGACGCTGATCCAGCCGGCGCTGGCGGTGGGGGCGCAGCGGGTCGCCTTCGCGGCCGCGCCGCTGATGGTGTACCTCTCGGCCGGGGGGCCGGACTGGACCCTGGGGCTCGCCGCCTCGATCTGGGGGCTCGTGTGGTGGCGCGCCGACCCGGATGTGCTCCCGGCGCTCCCGGTGCGCTCGGAGCGGATCGTGCCGGCTGTCGCCGCCGGGCTCGGAGCGCTGGGGCTGTTCGCCTTCGCCAACAGCCTGAACTGGAGCCTGACCGCGGCCGTCGCCGTGCTCGTCGGGACGGCGGTGGTCTACGCCGCGCTGGCGGAGCGCCTCGAGGGTGAGCGCCGCCTCGCCCTGATGGGCTGGGCCCACGCGCTGGCGGCCGGCGCCGTGGTGGCGTCGCTCAAGCTGCACGGGATCGAGCGCACGCTCGTCAAGCTGCCGATCGGCGGCCTGCTGGCCTGGTGGATGGTGAAGCGCGGCCGGGAGAAGCGATCGACGCGGCCCTGGCTGGCCTCGGTGTACGGCGCGCTCCTGATCGGCGGGGTGGTGGAGAGCATCGGCCGCCGCCTGCTGAACGTCGGGCTGACCGACGGGGCGCTGGTGGTGACGCTGACGCTGCTGGCCTTCGCCCCCGCCGCCTGGCAGGGGATGACCGGGCGCATGCCGCGCTGGCTGCATCGGGCGCTGGCGCTGCCGAGCTGGGCCTGGGCCGCGCTCGGGTGGCTGGCCTCCACCGTCGTGCTGGCGGCCTCGGGCATGCACGCCCTGGCGGATGTGGCCGCTGGCGTCGTGCTCGTCGGGGTGACGCTGGCGGTCTCGCGCGCCCTGAGCGGGGTGCTGCGCTCGCTGGCGGAGGGGCTGGCCTGGACCAGCGCCCTGGTGCTGGCCGCCGCCGCGGCCGTGAGCGCGCCCTGGG
>Ga0316204_10005641_pt1 | contig 20307 bp, 16 predicted proteins | sample 6monrhotite_MG_2_FD_205661 | JGI IMG/M metagenome (GOLD analysis project Ga0316204, IMG submission 205661) | Microbial mat bacterial communities from mineral coupon in-situ incubated in ocean water Damariscotta River, Maine, United States -... | ecosystem: Environmental > Aquatic > Marine >...
GCGTATCCAGCTTAAGAAATACGTGGTCAAACCCATAGTTTTTCACAAGCTCTGGAAGTTCCACATCAAGCCGTCTAATTGACACCTCTTCTATTTTAATAACCGAATTTTCATCTTTAAACTGATCCGTTTCAATATTATTTGGAGTAAGAAATGAATTAAATACACTGTTCTCCATAATGTTTAGAGGTAATTTGTTTACTTCTTTGCCTAGTGCGTAATCTATAACAACCCACTGTTTATCATGCTTACTAGCCTCCTTAAGACAATTAAAATTACTTGGATCAGGCTCAAAAGAAATAATCAATCCACTGTAACCTACTTCATTTCGTAGAAACTGACCATACTGTCCAATATTGGCACCTACATCAATAACACAATCTATTTGGTATTCTTTAATGATTTTTTTCATGCGGGTACTTAATGGAAGAGAAGCAAGCCTCCACTTCGCAATAATTGCTAGCCCCAATTTGTCAAATGCATACTCTAAAAAATATTTTACGAACATAGTACATCCTTCATTGTATTACTGCTGAAATGGCCTCCTTCAATTGAGCAGCCTAATGCTAAATTAAGCACTAGTATTAGTATCAATCAAGCTCAGATAGCTTGTGAAGTGGTTCGATATTGAGAGCAAAACTCATCTAGGGTTAAATCAAGGCCATGATGAAATTTGTTTCATCTGTACTACGGCGCGCTCATAATCCAAGTGCAACCAGCTCCCAAAAATAAGTTATTTAATTTAATGCCGATGACCACTTTAGCAAGGAAATCAAAGCCTCGCAATTTCCTCCATTTTTTTCGGCACACAGAGAAATGCCCCCGAAAATAAGACAGCTGCTTAAGTGAAGTTCAGGAGGTAGTTTAAAGCGCCATAGTAGACAACTATGTGACGTAAAAGACGCAACACTATTTACTGGGGGACCACTTCATTGTCAGACTCAGTTACAAGCAGGTAGACACGACACAGACTAAGCCCGCGGTTACAACCTTATGGCAAATAATTAACGATAATATAAACGGCGAAAAAACTTGACTACACTCATAAAGGGAAGCGCAAGCAATCGCACTAAATTAACCATTTTCTTTCCATCGTTATAAGATAACAATTCTATATTAGCGGCTGCACTTTTCCACCCGCTCCCCAGAAAAAAATGATAACGGGCCAACGAAGCCAATGAATACGCCACCTTTTTCATAAGTGCGTCACGCTGCTCCTTGGTCAAGCTTTCAGTCTTTATCGCTCTCAATGCGTGTAATCTAGGCTCTAACATTTCATCGGCACTATGATAGCTATTAGCGCCATGCCGCCTTACTTTAACTAGCGGCTCATTAATATAGCCAGCGTTCACACACAAATAAACTCTCAACATATATAGAAGATCTTCGCACAGTGAGACCCCAACAGGAAATCTAATCTGCTTCACCAAATGAGTTTTAAGAACACATGTCTGCACCCAAGTAGCCATTTCGGATGTTGGTACTAATGAGGTGAAAGTATCTCCGGTGATAACCACGCCGTGCCTACATCTGGTTGCTCTATGGGGTATGCGTGATAATTCCGGTATATAATCAAACAAGGTTCTCATCATCACTAAGGGGCTAGCATCATCAAAACGTACAAAATCTGAAAATACCAACCCAAGCGCCGGCTCAGCGATAAACATTTCCATCTGACGCTCTAACTTATCCTCCACCCAAAGATCATCCGCATCAAGATAGGCAACATAATCAGTCTGCACAATATCAAGTGCCGTATTTCTTGCTGCGCTCACACCGTGATTTTCTGTGTGAATTACCTTTAGTCGAGGATCAGTAATCGAGTCTAGTATTTCGAGGGTATTGTCAACTGAACCATCATCAACGACGATTATCTCTAAATCAGAATACGTCTGAGCTAAAACACTGCTTATGGCGGCTTCAATATAAGCAGCCGCATTATATGCAGGCATTATTACACTTACTTTCACTATCTTTTCACCCTTCCAAGCAAAAACCGCTACCTGTAAAACAACCGTTACGCTGAAACACGCTTTACAACCTGGATCAGTCGCTCTACTTGCTTTTCAATTGTATATCCAGCAACTATTCGTTCCCTAGCACGAGCGCTCATAGACTGCCTTAACACGTCATCAGTAGATAGTTTGACAAAAAAATCAGCTAACTCGTTAAAGTCTCGAGGTGAAAAGGTATAACCAGTAACACCCTCTTCCACTGTTTCAACCAGCCCCTGCAATCTAGAGACAACCAGAGGCAAACCACATGCAGCCATCTCTACTGCACTTCGAGGAAAAGAATCCCACCCTGTTGAGGCTATCGTTCCAATAGCGCTAGACTGCATAATCTCTGGGAGATCATTTCGATAGCCACCGAACGTAATATACCCCTCCGCTTTAGTCCCCTGATACAGAGGCAAGAACACATCTTCCTCCCCTGCTTTATTTCCCAGAAACAGAAAATGTAAATCCGTCGCACCTTGATCACACACTGCATCAACAGCGGCTTTAACGATCACATCAACACCCTTTCGCTCCTGCATGTGACCAGAATAAAAGACAATTTTTCTCTCCTTTGGGATTCCAAAGAGCTCATGCGCGTAAAAGCTAGCAATAGCTGAAGGCCGGTATAGATCAACATCAACGCCCAATGGAACAACACTTGTATTACCCTCTCGCACTCCACGCCCGTTTACTGCGGTCTGCCTCATTGCTTCAGATTCAAAAATAAAATGATCTGGCTTATTCGGCGTAAGAGCAACTTCAATTTTTTTCAGCAACAGTTTTGGCTGCTTATTGATACTACTCATCGGCGCCCCGTAATAAGAAATAATATTCTTAACACCCGACGACCTGAGCATACGATAAGCCTTAACCCTAATAGGAAGGTCAAAACCAAATACAGTATCTATGTTATTGGCTTTAATATAAGCACTTATAGTCTCGCAATCTGACAAACTATTTTTGTAATCAAAAACAATGACATTATTAAAATCCTCGGGAAGTATTCTCGGGCGCCCCTTATCTTGATTCGTATATGAAAAATGAACCCGACTGGAATCATTATTAACCAACTTAAGTGCCATATGGAAAAATGTTAGCTCTAATGGCTCAATGGCATACCCTATATTGGTACCATAATGCATAACGATAAGAATATTTTTCATACTTGTAAAAAACCTCTCCTAAGCCCTAACCATTAACCACGCTCAAAACGAGCCACAACAAGAGTATAACTGAACAGGAGCTATTATTGATCTGACATCAAATAAATTAAGGGACAGCTCAAGCCATCAAATTGATAGCCCGGATTCTTTACAACAAGAAAAAATTAGAATTACTTCAACGAAGGGGATCCACTACCAGGCACAGGAAGAGCACCTATAACATTGATAAATAGATTTTTTTCAACTAATAGTCCGCTAAGCGGCAGCTACGCCGCTAAGCGGGAAAAGAGAGCCTTAAATAAATGATCTTTTCTCTGCAACACAGAGCAAAAGAAACGACAAGCTTAAACCTTTCTTCTCACTCTAGACACGGCAATCCCAATTAATCCAGCACCAAACATCAGAACAGTCAAAGGTGCCGGTACAGCTGCATCTGGTCGAAGAGAAAAACTATCATACTCAATGACATAACCAGTCATGATGTCTCGAAGATCCATATCATCCCACTCACCAATCGTAGTATCCCAATAATGCAACCAGTTCTGATCCACACCGTGCCGCCCAGAATTATTAGGCTCACCTACATGCCAATTCTCATAATCCCATACTTCAGTCGTCACCCAAGTCCATCCACCAACTGGCTCTGATGCGCCATCTACCTGATAGCCACCAAGCCAATAACGATCAAAATCATCAGCAGAAGCAGCACTTAAAAGCTGCCAAACAAAATCATTTTCCGCAGCAGAGGTCAGCGTCACCAAATGACCACTCAAGCCATTGTGCTCCAATGTCTGGGAATCTCGGTTCGCCTCGTCCCAGCTAACATAGTCCTTGCTTGAAACAACGTCATAATAATGCCCATTTACACTCCATTGCACTGGAACAGCATTCGCTACACCCGCTCCGCCAAGAAACGTCAGCATCCCAGCTATTACAATTAACAGGTTGTGTTTACTCATATCCAGCCTCAATAGTTAAACATTACAACAAAAAAACAAAAATCTAACGACACCAAAAACTTAATGCAATCAATATGCCACTACAATATTACCAAATAATATCAATCAATTACGCCAACACCACTCACAACCCAAACAGCAACTGTAAAATAAGCTGGCGATTAAATGCATCATTTATAGACTCTTTATTGCGCATTTTACATAAATCTTATAATGCCTAACAAAACAATACCATCCCAATCAAGGCTTAATTAATACCCCTGCCGCACCACCAGAACGCGAAACGAACCCAAGCAGAAACACTTGACGCACAGTAAATCAATGCTAGCATTCGACTATTTGCGCGCGGATAAGGTACCCTAGACCCACGATGAACAACAATAAAATCAAAGTACTCCAGGTTATTCACAGCATGCACATCGGGGGCGCAGAAAAAGTCGTCGCCGACATCGCAACAAACATCAATAAAGAACTATTCGACATCGAAGTCTGCTGCATCAAGGAAGAGGGAGTGCTTGCGGATGAGATAAAAAACGCAGGGGGAGTAGTCAGATCCTTACCAGTGAAAGAGATGGGCTTCTCAAATATCATACGAGGACTCAGCAAGGTCATTGATCAATCCAAGCCAGATATCATCCACACCCACGGCGATGTTGCTCTAATCGATATGGGGCCACTGCTAATATTCAAAAAGCTCCCGAAAGTCATTCACACATACCACTTTGGGAACTACCCGCACATCAAAAAGCGGTACCTGCTCGCAAGCATGCTGTTTTCCAGATTTCCAGACAAGTTAATATCCGTCTCCGACGCCCAGCAGCGAAGCATCATCAAATACCTACACGCACCTTCTAGCAAGATATCAACCATTGTAAACGGTGTAAGTGGAAATCCATACGCTGATGAAAAGCTCACCGTCAATGAAATAACCCGTGAAGGATTCGCAAGTGACAACGACCTCATCGTCGGCAGTGTTGCAGTATTAACAAAGCAAAAAGGCATCCCCTATCTACTTGATGCCATCAAATTAATAAGCCAGGAAAGAGAAAACATCAAGTTTATAATCGCTGGTGGCGGCCCTCTCGAGGAATCATTACGGCAACAGGCCACTGAACTTGGCATCAGCAACTATATCCACTTTACTGGCTGGCGAAGTGATGCGCTCAAATTCATGAACGCGTTCGACATCTTCATTATGCCATCGCTCTGGGAGGCACTACCCATCGTACTACTTGAGGCGCTCGCCTCACGAAAAACTATCATTACCACAGATGTCGGCGATAACAGCAAAATTATTGATCATATGACTAACGGGGTTTTAATTCCCGCCAAAGACCCACAGGCAATCACGAATGCCATACTGGAACTGGCTGATAACCCTCCCTTAAGGGAGGCGATGAGGAAACGCGCCTTTGATAGTTATATTAACAATTATACTTCAAAGAAAATGATTGAAGCGTATGAGGGTGAGTACAGAAAACTAATGGATCAGCAATGACAGAAAAGCCTGACTACACTTGCCGCTTGGGCCTTTTATCAGGAATAGATAATTTGGAATATTGCCATTCCCTATGATCCTTCTAAACTGATAGATGGTAAATCACCAAGGTTTTTTTGTTTATAAGTTTTCAATCGCCTCAAAATGATTGTACAACCTCATCATCTTTCAAAAAACACTAAAAACCCGCCTGTTTTTCCAGCAAGATTCTCCTCGTCCACCATCAGGTCATCTATGGAGAGATCCTGAATACCTGCACGGTTCGCTATCAAACGTATAAAGAACCCCGAATGCTTCAATTGTTTTAGAAGTTCAAGCGATTCCTCTCGTTTCATAATATGCGGATGATACTCAATAAAAAGAATGAGAGGCTTTTCTTCAGCCAACGTATTCTTTAGGCCTTGTAATACCTGGTATTCAAAGCCTTCAAGGTCCATTCGAATTAAAGACGGATATGGCTTACCCTTTAAAAAGGTATCAAGCTTAAACATATCGACTTCGATAGTCTTTCCTGTACCGGAAATATCGTTCATCGCGTGCCAATTCGAGAGTGGGGATACATACATGGTCGACTTGCCATCATAATCTCCGATTGCGTGATGGTACAGCTCAATCGACCGATATCTGTTAATCTTTACATTTTTTTCCAGCAATTTAAAGTTTTTTGGTACGGGTTCAATGGCATAGACTGTTCCCTCATCTCCAACAAGCTTCGCTTCCATCAATGCGTAATAGCCTATATTTGCGCCAACATCCACAACGACCTCTCCACCCTTTAAGATTTCGTGCATCATATGGGTAGCAATATCCTCTCTGATATTATTAAAAGCAAGGTCCTTTGAAATGCCAGAATCAGCCAGATCCAGTAGCATCTGGCTCCCTTGAATTTCCCTCAACAGATATCCATCCTTTGAGCGAACCCTAAGGAACCAATATTGGAAATCCAGAAGTTTGGATTTCATCCTTTTATTCATCAAGCGAATGATCTTACCAAGCAGAGCTAGAAGCCCATACTCTCTTAGTTTCTCAAAACCTAAAGACATAAAATCCCGAATCGTCATCTACTCAAGCTCTCAGCTATAACCTACTAAATTTAATAAACTAACTACAAAACAGTTCAGACATCTAACACGATCTATACATTAAATTCGATACTGAATAATCAGGAGTTGATTTGAAATCATTAAAACAATTTCACTCTAATATCCCAGCAAATAATTACCTTGATGTCAATTCTAACCCTGATCGGATAGCCCCCCCTGTATCCACCATTTGCTTAAATTGTGGGCATGTTTGATACAACGAATCAAAATCACCTGATGCGACAATACGGCCTGCTTCAAGGTAGTGCACCATATCACAGGCACGTATTGATGTGAGGCGATGAGCAATCATTATAATCGTCTTCTCTCCACTTAAATTATCAATTGCATCCATTACAGCATTTTCAGACACATTATCAAGGGCGCTTGTTGCCTCATCGAATATCAACACAGGAGGATTCTTGTATAACGCCCGAGCGATACCTATTCGTTGTCTTTGACCACCGGATAACCTTGCACCATTTTCCCCAATTAACGTGTACACTCCATCGGGCTGATCAGATACAAACTCGCCAAGCTGTGCGGCAATCACAGCCCGATTTACTGCGTCATAATCTATTTCGTCATAACCAAAAGCTATATTACTTGCAATAGAACCCTCTGATAGGAAGATATGCTGAGAAACGTATCCAATGGACTTTTGCCAATTGACAATATTTTCATCATCAACCTCTTTGCCATCGATTCGGATGCATCCCTCGTTTGGATAAAGCAAGCCCAGAATGACATCAACCAGGGTCGTTTTTCCGGAACCACTGCTACCAACCAGTGCAATCGATTTTTTCGCAGGAATTTCAAAACATATACTATCAAGAGCCTTAGTATCCGACCCCGGGTATGAATAATTAACGTTTTTTAATGCAATTTCAGACAACGGACTCAGTAGATCGCGGTTATTATCCGTAGAGGGAAATATTTTGGTTTCCCGTGTTTCCTGAAGGTTGACGATATCATCGTATAATGCATCCATAACTGGCGTATTAAACTTCAGCTTAGAAAGATTTCTATAAGCCCCCTGCAAGGCAGGAAGCAGACGAAACCCTGCAAGAGCATAAAGAGCAACTACTGGTATCGCACTTTCCATGCTGTCGTAGGCAGAAATCAAATAAATAAGAAATAATATCACACCACCAAACACTAAACCTTGAAGTACAAACGTAGGCATTTCTGAAATGATACCGTTAGTAATGCTGTGGCGCGCCAGAACAGAAGAAGGCTCAGTAAATCTATCTGTAAATTTTTCCTCTAAATTAGAAGATTTAACATCTTTAATTCCGCCAAAGACTTCGTTCAATACACGATATCTAGCTTGATTGGCACGAACACGCTCTTCACCGATTTTGACAAGAAAATGTCGCGTGGCGAAAAAAACCAGATAATACATACCACCAAGCAAGATAATCGAACCTAAAGCTAAAACTGGGTCGACTACTAGCAATAACAGCACCAAACACACCGTTACTAAAACATTCGTAACAATCATTAATACCGGATAATACACACCAAGAAAAACATTGCTCACCTCAGACAAAATCCGCGACCCCAAATCGGCACTGTGACGATTCAAAAACCAGGCATATGGCTGTCTTACGTAACTATCAATCATACGACAGGCCATAATATGAATTCCTAAGTGAGTAAACCGTAATTGCGCCCACAAGGTTAGTGATCTAAAAACCACTGAACTGATCAAAAGAACAAATGTAGCTATACCTAAAAAGACAAGATACTCTTCACGGTTAGAAAATTCTAAATACTCATACAGCCATTTTAAATATTTATTTGTTTCGATGATTTCTGGATTGTAGAGCACTGAAATAAAGGGCATGATTGAAGCAATACCCAATGTATCCAAAACAGCCATTACAAGCGTGAGGAAGAAAAGAATAATGATTTCTCGACGCTGCCTTGCGCCAAGCATTGCTTTGAGCCTTTTAAAAAGGATGATCATATTTTATCCAATCAACTATATTGTATGATTTTCATATTGAAGCAATTACACCAATAGCATACGACTGCAATATCTTTGGCAAATCTTCTCGATATCCACCGAAAGTAATATGCCCTTCTGTCTGAGCTCCCTTATACTAAGGGTGAAAAAACATCTTCTTCTCCATCTTTATTACCTAGAAAGAGAAATGAATGTTATAAATTTTCTCTTTGCATACTATATCGACTGAAAATATCATAGGCATAGTTTCTCTTAGTTTCTCCGGGCGGACGCCCATTGTACAGAAAACTGCTGGATCAGCAATGACAGAAAAAACCTGATTACACTTACCGCCTAGGCCTTTTATCAGGAATAGATAATTTGGAATATTGCTCCATACTGTGATGGCGCATTGCCGCTATAAGACCAACCATGATATATACATGCGGATAGTTTACTCCTGTTAGAAAAATGCCCGGAACGGCATAACCTATAACCATCACCATAAGAAACTTCATCGGCAATATATATTCATTATCATTACCATAAGTAGCTAATATACGCTTTATATGCCTACTCGACTCACTAAACGCCTTATATATCACCATTAACAGACATATCAGGCCAATATAGCCATATTCAGCCAGCACTTTAAAGTAGATACTATGAGTAGAAATCCACCGAACCGGGTCATCCGGCTTTCTATAAGAACGCCCATAGGCGGAATTGAAGCTTCCGGGACCAACCCCGAGAAAATTATCATTCGCCATTTCGATCGCTGTTCCCCATGCGGCTATTCGCCCCATTGCAGAGGTATCCTCTTCATAATTCGCCACTGTACCCAGCCTGTCAAGATAAGCGGCCGGCAGAAAAAAGGCACCGATAATCACCGGCACCAGCAAGGCGCGCCTGATCTTTGGAAATTCAGAGAGTATCTTGAAAAACATAAAGCCCCCCGAAAGCGCCAACCCTATCGCCGCGCCGCGGGACTGAGTCCCCAGTATCCCGACAATAATAAGCATCGTCGCCACACCAAAAATGACCGTCTTCAGCTTCCCTTTTGAAGTGACGAGCATATACATCGCAAGCGGCAACGTCACCAGCAGTGACCACGCTAAATCATTGCCATCTCCTATAAAATACCCGGCCTTAAATGACCCCTCTCGGGCCTGGAATAACTTATGAGAATTTGTCACAACAAGAAAGCAGTGAATCGCAACAATAAAGGCACTATAAATACGGAAGCGTTGCACACTGTTAATCACAGCAAAAGTGATAATTGCCAGCACTAGGTAACCAACCTGTTGCTTAATAACATCTATAGCATACAGTTTAATCAATCCATGAAGAACACCAAGAAATGACAAAAATAGTATACACAACAGCAATTTCATCTCTGGATATCTCAAAGACTTTAGCGCGTTCTCCTTTAATGATAGATAGAGCACCAATAAAAAGCAGGAACCTAAAGCGATGGGAACCCCTCTAAGAAAAGGAAGATAGTTGGAAATTATACCTAGATACTCTATGGCAATAACCAACAAAAACAGACAAAAAGCAGCGGCACTCATAAAATATCAGACTCGTTCTGACAAAATCTTCAGATAATAGTCCTGCACCTTCTGCAGACGAGCTTCGAATCTGAAATGCTGATATACCATTTTTTTTCCATTATTTGCATAGCTGGCAGCCTTCTGATTATCCGTAATCAATTCAAGCATACCACTTACAATGCCCGCGATATCCCCCGCTTTTACAAGAATGCCGGTCTCACCGGGATGAACAATTGATGATACTCCCCCTACATCAGTCGCCAGAACTGGGACCCCCATACACAGCGCCTCAAGCAGAACATTGGGGAACCCTTCTGTATGCGAAGTTAGAGCCAGCATATCAATGTCTTTATAGACAGGCACCACATCAGTAAGATGCCCCGTGAAATGAATTTTCCCCTCAAGGTTAAGTTCAGAAATATAACGGAGCAGCTCATCTTTTAACGGGCCATCACCAACAAAAACACAGTGCACATCAGATGATTGTTCAACAATCCTGGACATAGCAGTAACAAAATCTTTTTGACCTTTTTCCGGACTTAATCGCCCCACATACCCTACAACAGTTGCTGTCTCTTCGATTGAGAACTGTTGACGTAAACCAGCAGAACTAGTCGTATCTGGGTCATAATTCCCCATCACGATACCATTATAAATTAACTCTATTCTCTCTTCAGGTACTTTCATTCTTCGAAGAGCGTCTTTTATTGACGGCGAAACAGCAATCACTCCATCAGCATATCTGAGTATTTTTGACTGAATCGCCTTAAATATTTTACTTTTACGACTATTCGTAATCCAGCCATGAGCCGTACTCACAACCGCAACACCCTGTATTTTTGATGCGATAATGCCAATGATATCTGCCTTATAGCCATGAGTAAGAACAAGGTCAATTTCCAGCTGTTTAATCACGGAAACTAGTTCTGACAGCACTAGAGGGTCCAGCTGGTGGGCCGACCTGACTTTAACAACATCAACCCCTCGACTTAATGCCGCCTGGCAGAAAGCATTGTCCACTTCATGGTTCAGTAAGAAAACACCCAAGTACGCTTTATACTGCGATTTATCATAACCAGCGATTGACTCAAGTATGGTCTTACCAGGCCCACAAATCTTGCCAGTATCTATTAAATGTAAAACTTTAATCATATAAATAATCACTAAGCCTTATCGACAGTGTATTCTCAGACTCAACCCTTAATCAGCACAAACAGGCGGGGTAGAATCCGCTTAATAATGCCTCTTCAGCCAGCCCTCTAGGCAACCAAGCATTTCCGCTTTCCACTCCGGTAACGAAAGAATATGGTTAGCATTCTCAATTTTATGAAATTCAAGATACTGCTCATTATAGTCCTTCAGCTTTTCAGCATAACGACTCATAAATTGCTCTTCGAACTCCCATAAAAGCCGGTCCGCACCACCAAACACGAGCAACATCCTCCTGGACGTCTGTGCAAAACTTAAAAAACCATCTGTAAAAAGATGATTATAGTTCCCCCGCACCTCGCACTCATCAGGCTCTTCAACCTTCTTGTTGCTAGGTTTTCTAGAGGAATGTAGAGACTTAAACATCACTTTAAAATCGCTTTGAAACGTCAACAGCCTGAACCACGACTTAGGGTCAAAGATCTTCTTTACATACCCCTTACGCAACCTATCAAGATAACCAGTAGACAGCGTCTCCATTCTATCCATATTGGTAGAGTCCAACGTCACAGGAATACCTATCCCAATCAGTGAATCGACTCGCTCATCCTTAATGCCACACAACAAACCTGTAATCGCACCACCACACAGTCCACCTACTATAAATTTGTCCAAGCCACACTCCGCCTGCATCCAGTCCATCGCCGCAACGGTATCATCCACATACATTCCTGTCTGAATTCGCCCATAAAGATCCGCCAGGAGCTTATCTTCGACCTCGCCCTGAGAGTCCCCAAGACCATAAAAATCAAACCTAAGCACACTAAAACCAAGTTCAACCAGCTTCTCGGTGATTTCAAGGTACATCCTGTGAGGTGCTACACGCATCTTCACACCGGGCGATAACAGAATCACCCCTGCTTTTTTCCTCTCGCCAGAAAATGGCTCATGTAAGATACCAACGAGCTGATAACCATTTTTATTTTCAAACTGTACCGCTTTCATTTTAGCCATTTCTATCATCCAACCACTCAACGGTACGATCTGAAAGACTTCTGGCGCTCGAATAAAACTCTTTTATTTCAGTCCAGAATGGCAGCTCAATTACCTGGATAAGCTGCGCTTCAGTATATACTGTGCCTAACGCCTCGATATCTTTCTTGATCTTAGCCTCTTTTTTATCAATCTGAATTATTAAAGCTCGCCCTTTAAATCGATGATGATCTAGCAAATTAATATCAGATGCCTGAGTAAATAGCTCATAAGACATATCATAACCGTCGATATTGACAGCCTTGCCTTCCTGCATCGCCTCGATCAACGCTTCTCTATTTTTAATCACACGTCCATATATCGCCATTTGACCAGTCAAATTAGTTCGCAAGATATCCTTCATGTATCTTTCACCATTGACTATCGGCTGCCACATAACAAGCGAACTCACACCATCTATTTCTTCTGCAGCCCTGGCCGCAAGGCTCGCGCCAAAACGAAGGCCTAACAATCCCACCTCCTGCACACCAAGATTTTGTAGATGCTCAACAGCACATTTGATATCAGATAGCCTTGTTTTAACGGTCGATTCCTCAAAGCCACCTTCGCTATCACCATGCCCCATATAATCAAACCGCAGGACCATATACCCTTGACGAGCAAGCTCTCGCGCAAAACTCACATAAGCCCGGTGCACCCACAGCTTCTCTTCGGCAAAAGGATGACAAAAGACAAATCCCTTCGTCACCTTCTCACCCACTACACCAGGCTTATGAATAACACCAAATAATTTGTAGTCGCCATTTGTGAAGAAAAATGGCTTTTCAGTAAACATCATATCATTATCACCATCTAATTCCGGCTAAGATTCTCGCTTAGTTGGCTCCCATACTTCTTGTCTGAAACCTGAAAAATACCTGATCCATGCAATAAAAATCGCAACATTCACCATCGAAAAGTAGAGTGCGATCTTGCCAAAAATTGATTTCGCCACTGCACTACTAACATAGCCCGCAATGATTGCGAGCATGTAAAAAGCCACCTGTAAAAATAAAAATATTAGATAAAACAGCCCATCTAATAAAAAGAAATTAGATACCAGCAGCAAAATCAGAAAAAATGGAACACTCCATCTCGCCAGCTTATGAGACAACAAAATAAACGAGAAAACTCCATATTTAAGGGGGTTCATCAACGGCTTCTTGTGAAAAATTGCGGCTAACCCTCTAACCAGTGTTCGAATTTTCCGCTGAAACTCCTGTTGATTACTTTTTGTACTCGACATAGTTCCAATGGCCAGAGGCTCAGTCACGGCTCGATAACCTTGCTCGACAGTACAGAGTACAGAGAGAAAGTCTGGTGCCATCCCTTCAACAAATGGCACACACAGCTGCTTACGCTGAGCATAAAAAGAACCACTCGCCCCAACAATGGAACCTATCTTTGACTCCTGATTTCTCAAAAACAGCTCATAGCGGCCATACATTCCCTCGCCACCACCATTTGGAATATGATCTTCTCCAGACACACAGCCTACAGCAGGATCCTGAAATGGCGCCATAATTGCTTTTAATGCAGGGGCTTCAAGCATTATCGATGCGTCAGTAAAAACAAGAAACGCTTCCCTGGCCGCTGATAGAGCATGATTCAACGCATTTGCCTTTCCTTTCCTGTCATTAATTTCGATCAGGTTGATCTGTAGCTTTGAGCCACTCTGCTGATACTTCCTCACCAGATCAACGGTTTCATCGGTAGACCCGTCAGAAACAATTACCAGATCAATCGCTTCAGATGGATAATCAAGGCCCTCAATATTCTTCAATTTACCCTCCACTACATGCGCTTCGTTATGAAGTGGCATCACGATGGAAACACTCGGCGTAAATATAACCTGCGAGGAAGTACTCACAGTCGGCTTTGGTCGTATTTTACCCCAAATGTAGAGAGTCACAGGATAGAGAAGGTATGCGTACAAAACCCCTAGAAGCGATATCCAAAAAATAAATTCCATTAAGTGCTGATCCAGATTATTGATCGCAAAGGAGACCATAACAAAAGGCACCCAGCGAAACAGGATGAAAAAATTGAGCCGTACACAGGATGGTATTCCCTCTTGCTACATATTGTTAACGGCACTGCCACAAACAATCTTAAGCCTCTCAATTGATCTCGGCACCACAATTTACTGTATAATCGACTAAGATTGGAGCGCAGCCAGCTTTGCTGTTCACTCACCCCTATTAAGCTAGACATTATACAATACCTGTCCAAAAAATGTTAAAACAGAATAACTTAGCTGAGGATCAATTAAAAAAATGCTGCAATTCTACCCAGACAACACTTGTGATGGCGGTCATTTAAACACCAAAGGAAAATGCCAGATAGCATCATCCCTCACACAATTTTTATCGGCTTCACTCTCCAGATAAATCACACAAGGAACCGACCCAAACATGAGTAACGCCCAGGGCATGAATAACCTCACAATTGCGGACTGCCAAGATACAGACCAGAACAAATGGGACAACTACCTGTTAAGCTCTCCCGATGCAAATTTTTACCAGCGCTATGCATGGCGAAACATCAATACAAATTGCTTCGGACATAAAACATTTTACCTGACAGCGACAGAAGGCGACCAGATTACAGGTGTCCTGCCACTGGTTTTCATCAACAGTCGCCTCTTTGGTCGCATGCTTTCATCAATGCCATTTGTCAATTTTGGTGGAATATCCAGTGAACAACCTGCGGTCGTCGAAAAGCTACTCGAAAGAGCAAGCGAACTCACTAAAGAACTTGACGTCGACTACTGCGAACTTCGCTCATTACAACCAGTCTCGCCAGACCTCCCCAGCAACTCACATAAAGTCAGCATGTCGATCAAGCTTAATGATGATCCTGAAACATTGTGGGGCGCCTATAAATCAAAGCACCGCACAAACATCCGACGCGTGCAAAAAGAAGGAGTAACCGTCACCTCAGGAAGAGAAGAGCTTCTTGACGACTTTTACCATGTCATGGTACATAGCTGGCGCGGACTGGGCACCCCCATCTATCGGAAGCAGTATTTTCAGTCTATTCTTAAAGCATTCCCCACCGAAACCAAAATCTTCGTCCTTTACTTAAATGAGAAGCCTGTGGCTACTGCATTTAATGGCTATTATAAAGGCGTTGTCGAAGGAATGTGGGCCGGCGCACTCTCCGAATATAGAAGACTCCAGCCAAACTATGTACTCTACTGGGAGATGATTAAAGATGCATGCCTTTCAGGCTTCCAACACTATCACCTAGGAAGGTCTACAGCTGGCAGCGGAGCGGAAGACTTCAAAAAGAAGTGGAACGCTACAGCAATCCCCCTTTATTGGGAGTACATCCTGAACAATAAACCGGAAATTCCACAACTCAATACAAACAACCCAAAATATCGCATCGCTATTGATATGTGGAAAAAGCTCCCTCTCTCCGCCACAATTATAATTGGCCCTTACCTGGCAAAAAGCATTCCCTGACTCATGAGCACATTCAGGCATATCGCCCCCAGCGGGACCCCCATCCATCTTCGCACCCTGCTTGCATGGGCCAAGCACTCTCTGCGCAAAAAAAAGAATGGAGCCGGGCTAAATAACGCGATTAAAGAGAAATTTGGCATTAAACACTGCTTCACCATCTCCACCGGTCGCGCCGCAATGGTTGTTGCACTCCGAGTCTTTAAAGAGGCAAACCGGGACCCGCAGAGAACAGAAGTAATTATACCCTCATACACCTGTTACTCAGTTGCCGCTTCAGCTGAACTTGCCGGCCTCAAAGTACGTATCTGCGATATCAATCCCAAGACACTAAGCTACGATACCGAACAACTTAAAACCGTCAACTTTGATAATGTCCTCGCCATAGTCACCGCTAATCTCTACGGACTACCAAATAGCCTCCCAGAAATCGAGCTACTTGCAAAGAAGAATAGTATTTATATGCTCGATGATGCCGCTCAGTGCATGAACGGTAAAATTGCTGGACGCTATGTCGGGACATATGGTGATATAGGGCTATACAGCCTAGATAAGGGAAAAAACATCACGACCATTCAGGGCGGTATTCTAGTTACTAACTCCGATCAAATAGCTGAATTAATCAATAATACGCTAACATCTCTGCCACCACCTTCGCGGTCCGAATGCATCAAAGATTTTATAAAGTTATCTATTTACACGGTGCTACTCCGTCCCTGGTTATACTGGATACCCGCCAGAATGCCGGGACTCGGACTTGGTCAGACCGAATACACAACTGATTACCCAATCTCGCTATACAACACCCACATGGAAGGACTCGCTGAAATTCTTTTTAACGACATTGATGCCATCACCTCAACCCGAAAAGACAATTACCAGCAACTAAGAGATGCCGCATCTAAAATGCCACAGCTACAGTTGATAAAGCCATTCACGGAAACAGATCCAGCCTACCTGAGACTACCCATCATTTTTAATACAAATATTGAACGAGAAGCCTTTATCGAACAGGCACATAAACATGGCATTAGCGCCACATTATCTTACCCCCTGTCATTGGCCGATCTCAGCGAAATTAAATCTTTTTCAACTGTACACAACGATCATGCAGAAGGGGGAAGGTTCATCGCCTCCCATATTGTCACGCTACCAACACACGGCTATATGTCAGACAATGACATAAACATCACCTCAAAATTACTAACGCAATCATCAAATGGAAAAATTGATTAACACCCTATCATGCATGCCATACAAGAAATTAAATACGCCATAAAACTAGCCATCGCGTACACGCTGTATTACTCAGGAATACTATGGCTAATTAAGCGCCGGAAATTAAGCAACAATGCCATTGTCCTGATGTACCACCGTGTTCTACCAGAATACGACAGAAAAGAATCGTTCTCGTACAGTGGCATTATTGTTTCCCCTGAAACATTCGAAATGCACATTCAATTTTTATCAAAGCACTTCAACGTGATTAGCAGCGACCAATTTGTCAATCACATTACAGAGAAAGTACCCTTCAAGAATAACTCCTGCCTAATCACCTTTGATGATGGTTGGGTAGATAACTACAATCATGCCTACCCTATCCTGAAAAAAGCCCAGACACCTGCAACTATATTCATTCCTGTAGACTATATCGATTCAAAAAACCTGTTCTGGCAAGAATCTATGGGACATATCATCTACCACCTGTTAGGCTCTTCTCATGACGCCGCGATAAAAACCATAACCTCTCTTGGTCTAACCAAGCTAACCTCATTGCCAAAGAACCAACAAAAAAAACATATTATGGATTTTGTTAGAGCACAAAAAGACAAACCATACGATAAATTAGAACAATTACAACGAGAGCTGGATGAGGCCTCGAGCGGCCATCCGATATCACAAACTACCGACAGTTATCTTAACTGGGCTCAGATTACTGAAATGGCAAAGAGTGGAATCATCTTTGACTCTCACGCGTGCTCGCACAAAATATTAACTCGCTTATCACCACAGAAAATCACTGAAGAGTTATCACGAGCCAAGCATACTATCGAAGAGAAGACGTCACGCCCTGTCCTCACAATCGCCTATCCGAATGGCAACTGCGATAACACTGTCGAAAGCGTTGCAAGTTCGTGCGAATATAAAATAGGATTTACAACTAGGCGCGGAACAGTTAATCACAACAGCTCAGCATTCACTATCAATAGAATCAATATAAAAGATTCTACAACCCGAAATCGGCCGATGTTTTTGGCAACCCTGTTGGGAATTTTTTAGTCCGTCCGCTATGAATCAAAACAAGCTTTACACAATATTAATCACTGATGGGGACAGCAGAGCCGCTCTCGCCATTACCCGAGCACTTGGGAAGAAGGGCCATAAGGTCATCGTTGGGCATCATAAAGAGCGCTCACTTGCATCATCGTCCAGATATTGTCACAAACATATCACATACAAAAGCCCGGCCGATGATGTAATGGAGTTTATCACGTCACTCAGGGGAGTCATCATTCAAGAGAGTATCGACGTACTGATACCCGTCACCGATGTAACAACGCTGCCTATTATGCAATACAGGTCAGAGCTACCTGAAACGTGCAAGACCCCGTTCTCCGATTTCGCAACATTAATGAAAGCCGCTGATAAACTCGGCATCACAGAACTTGCAGAATCAATTGGGGTTGATGCGCCTCACACCATTATGATCGATGAAGCATCAAAATTAAATGAGATCAAAAAGGGCCTTTCATTCCCGGTAGTAATTAAACCATCACGCTCACGAGTACGCCATGAAGGCGGCTGGATCTACACATCAGTCTCGTATGCTGATGATATGACTGAGTTACAGAGCCAGCTTATCGCTCTTCCAACTCAAGCGTACCCAGTGCTATTACAGGAGCGTATAATAGGATCAGGTGTCGGTGTTTTTCTCTGCTGCCAAAACGGCGACCCTATCGCTGCATTCAGTCACAGGCGGCTTAGAGAAAAACCACCTTCAGGCGGGGTCAGTGTATTACGTGAGAGCATTCCCGTTGACCCCATCGCACTTGAAAGCGCAAAAAAACTGCTAAAGGCCCTTAAGTGGAATGGAGTTGCGATGGTTGAGTTTAAACTCGACAATCGTGACATGCGCCCAAAGTTAATGGAGATAAATGGGCGATTCTGGGGCTCACTTCAATTAGCAATAGACTCTGGGGTAGACTTCCCATCAATACTAATTAGTACACTTGATGACAATGAGAATAACACGCCTGTTTTCACATACAAAACTGGTATTAAATCACGCTGGCTATGGGGAGACATAGACGCCCTGCTATTACGACTTATCAAACCCTCTGCTGAGTTAAAACTGCCGCCTGGTGCCGATGGGCGGCTTATGTCAATCATGAAGTTCATGAAGCTATGGGAGAAAAACATGCGCTATGAAGTACTCTCACTTGATGACATCAAACCCTGGTTATATGAATGCCGAGGTAGAGTTCCTTTTCTTAAGTAATAGCTAACCCATCGTTTTTCAACTACCGAAGGGCAATCTGATCAAGCAACTTCCGTGATGCAACCCCGTAGCGGTCAGTGGCGCTAAGATCCAATTGTCTCTTAAGAAAAACCTCAGCATCAGCCACACTACCAAGCGAAAAATAGACAGCACCAAGATGGTACTGGATACAATACCCATCCGGCTTTGCTTCATAGGAACGCATCAAGAAGCCAATTGCCTCTTCTGAACGACCCGTTTTATGCAAAGCCCACCCGTGAGTATCCATAATATCAGCGCTTGCTGGCCGCATCCCAAGCGCCATTGAGGTATATTCCAGTGCTCGCTCGAAATCAACTTCCAGGAATTCCAACATCACCCATGCCGCTTCATTATATAAACCCGGTTGGGTGTTGCCATCTGACATTGCCTTCTCGAAATATGAATACGCACCATCGTAATCACCTGAGCGCATGCTTATCAATCCGTTATGATAGTCAATATTGCTGCGGTATGAATCATAAACAACGAGAATAGTGGCGCCAGTCATTACAACAATCGCGACGGCATTAGTAAGAGCTTTTCGTCGACCCACAGTTAACACCAATACCCCAGCAATAACCCCGATAAAATTAGATAGCAGATCCCCCAGCTCAACACTTCTATAACTCGATAGCACCTGCAACAGCTCTTCAGACACACCAACTAAAAGTGCAGCAATAGCTGAAACCAGCACCGCCATCTTTGCCGACATTGAAACTTTCAAATAACGAATAACATAGAAAGCCACCATCACTAATAGCAAACTTGCCATTATGTGAACCAGCTTATCTACACCAGGATACTTTAAATTAAGGCTTAATATTTGAGGGCCAATCACCCGACCGAGCAGTAGTGCACCCACGAAAAAAACCATAGCGACTACAATTAATAGCGCTGTTTTATTACGTACAATCATCACTATTCACTCGGCCG
>Ga0316204_10005642_pt1 | contig 20307 bp, 19 predicted proteins | sample 6monrhotite_MG_2_FD_205661 | JGI IMG/M metagenome (GOLD analysis project Ga0316204, IMG submission 205661) | Microbial mat bacterial communities from mineral coupon in-situ incubated in ocean water Damariscotta River, Maine, United States -... | ecosystem: Environmental > Aquatic > Marine >...
ATTCTCTCTCGTCTCGACTGTGAAGGCCGAGGAGGGAGATGAGTTTGATTATATTGGTTACTGGGAACGCGGATTAACATCGGCGATCGCTGCAAAGTTTGCTGCCGAGATGTCAGGCAACAAGCAGATAGTCGATGTTGCCTTCCTCGCCGGACTGTTCCAAGATGTTGGAATGGTAGCGATGCATCGCACGATCGGTGGTGAGTATCTCAATGTGGTTGGGCATACCGAGGGTGATCACGCTAAGCTCGCCAAGCTCGAACTCGACTCATTCGAAATCCAACACTCAACAGTAGGGGCGATGCTTTGCGAGAACTGGAAGATGCCCCATGAGATCGTGATCCCGGTTCGTTATCACGATCGTCCAACAGCCTGTCCACAAGAGTTTTCTCAGGTCGCCCGGTGCGTCGCGCTTGGCAATCTGATACATGAGATGCTCGGAGCTGAGAATCCAACCGAGTTGCTCCGTAAGTGCTACGCGAAGGGTTCGAGCTGGCTTGGATTCACCGAATCACAAATCGATGAGCTCGTCAAATCAACCGGTAGCTCCACAAAGGAACTCGCCAAACTTTTCTCTGTCAATGTAGGCTCGATTCCAGATCCTGAAGAAGTGCTCCAAAAGGCTGATCGCCAGCTAATCGAGCTCTCTAAGAATCAGAAAATCGAAGGATTCGCTGCCAAGCAGCTTACAGATCTGATCAACTCAGAAGACGGCACCGATCCTATTACCGGCACGATCATGCGTGATGGGTTCACGCTCGCGGTGAGAGAAGCATTCAAGCGGGCACACAGCGGGGAATTTAGTTTAAGCATTGTACAAATCGTGCTCAACGGCTTCGATGAGATCGGGGACACCATCGGTGAGAATGCTCAAGACGAGGTGGCGATAGGCACATCAGTACTCCTGCGCAGGCAGTTTGAGCCCCTTGGGGGGGTCGTGTGCCGATTGGCTGATTCGATCTTTGCAGTTGTCATTCCGAGTGCTGAGCGTAGCGAAACAACACAGATCTCAAAGGCATGTTGCGAAGAGTTCACCAAGCGAGTCACAACATGGATCCCGGACTCAGAGGGTGTTGTTGATTGCGTGTTGGCTTCTGTTGGAGTTGCCACGCTTGATGACGATACACGCCCGATATTCAAGACGCCTGATATGCTGGTGCAAGCCGCAAGCCGGGCAGTAATCGCCGCGAAGGCTGGCGAAGGCTCAACGGTTCGTGCGTTCGTACCGCGCAAGAACGCAGCCTGATCAGCCTATTTCAACAATAGTTAGGCTTCTGCATCGCCGGGGATTAATCGTCCGAGTGTGCAACGATCGAGTGGATACGCATCGCAAACAGCTTTCAGATCGTCGATCGTGACTGATCCGATTTTGGCGAGCTCATCTTCGAGCGGGAGATATTTACCAGTCATGGTCCAGAGTCTGCCCAGGCGCTGCATACGATCGCCGGGGCGTTCGGATCCGATTGTTGCGGCCGTCGCCATCTTCGATCGCAGCCCTGCCAGATCATCATCAGTGATCGAATCTTTGAGTGAGCGGATCTCATTCGACATCACTTCCCAGATTTCATCGAGTTTTTCTGGATCTCCTGAGGCGTAAACGAAGTAGTCGCCGGTGCCATCGAGCCCGTCGTACCCCGCTTGAGCTTCTTCAGCAATCCCGGTTTCAATCAGTGCCCAATGAAGCTTGGAGTTGTCGATGCCGCCAAGGATTTGAGCAAGCAGAGCCGCGGCATACCGCTGATCATCATTGGCTGCAGGGGCTTGGGCAACCCCGATCAAGTATCCCCGGTTGACACGGGCATCCTTCATCGTGAACTCAGAGGGGGTGACGCTGGGGACAGTTGTATCCCGGTCTCCAACGCTGTGCTGCCAGCCATTGCAAAGCTGCTCGATTTGTTCAACTGATTTGTCGAAATCAAGATTACCAGCAAGTGCTACGACGGTTTTATCCGCTGCGTACCGTTCATTGAAATATTTCGACATTTGATCTCGGGTCAGATCTGAGACGGATTCTTTGGTCCCCAAGACTCGATGGGAGAGAGTGTGCTGTCCGTAGTGTCTCGCGATGGACTCTTCGTATAGCACCCAGAACGGGTTGTCTTGATACATCGCGATTTCTTCAAGAATCACCTGCTTCTCAGTATCGAAGTCATCGGTGCGGAGCGCCGGGCGCATCATCTTGGAGAGCAACTCTGTCGCTGGCGAGATGTTTTCTGGGATGACATGGGCATAAAAGCAGGTCATCTCACGAGATGTATACGCGTTGTTAGACGCTCCTAGATTGTCGAAGCCCTGATTGATCGCCTCTGTGGTCAGATCCTCTGTGCCTTTGAACATCATGTGTTCAAGATAATGAGAAACCCCCATAATCTTGGTAGCCTCATCCCGGGCGCCGGCCTTGACAAAGAATCCGGCTGCTGCAGAATGGGCCTGCGGATCTGTTTCAGCGATGATGGTCATGCCGGTATCAAGAACTGCTTTTTGAAATTGAATGCTCATGGGCAGATGGTAGGTTCGTTAGCGCCCTGGCGATGCTCGATTGTCTCTACGATCGTTCTGCAGACTTCTTCCGGGTTCTCGCTGCTACAGACACTGCTTGAGACCGCTACGCCCGGGCATCCAACCTCGGTGAGCATGGTAATGTTGGTCTCATTGATCCCAGATATGGCCAGCAGCGGAGTGTGCTTGGTTTCTTCGCGATCAAGAAAAGTAGTAATCAGCTCTATCCCTGAGAGGGCTGGTTTGGCTTTCGTAGTTGATAGGAACACCGGTCCAAGTCCGCAAGTGTCGGCACCCTCCTCTATCGCATGGATTGCGTGGTCGATGGTGGGGCATGTAAGCCCGATCCATTTTCGATGCCCGAGCAGCTTACGGGCAGCATGGATTGGCAGATCCGATTGACCCAGATGCACTCCGTCTGCGTCAACGAGACCGGCAATATGTGCCCGATCGTTGATCATCACATGAAGACCGAGATTGTGCGCACAATCGGTGAGATTCCCTGCATACTCGAGCATCTGTGCGTCGGTCATCTCTTTTTCACGGATCTGGATGCATGACGCCCCGCCGGAGGCTGATCGCTGGATAACTTCGATCGGATCAAAGTGTGTGCAGAGCGATTTGGTGATCAACACACACAACGACCACTGCGGGCAAGGTGGAGCAATCGCGAGAATCACTTGCTTCTCGATGGTGTACATTTGATACCGAAGGGATTCAAACTCGAATCCAGAGTGTCCGAGAGCTTTTACGGATTCTTCGATGACCCGGAGGGCCTCTGTCGCACGCTTGCTCGCAGCGGTGACGAGATCTCTGATGCCACTGCTCCGATCAGATTCGGTTGCAGTGCTAATCGTTGTTCCAACATCGCCGGAGGTATTACGAGACTTGATTAGATCATCTGAATCAAGGTCAAGCTGTTCTAATCCGGTTCGGAGCTGATGACGGATGGATTTGCATGCGTGAGTGAGCTTGGAGTCATCAAGGACGAATCGGGCGCAATCCTCGACCACCCGTATCCCTTCTCGAGCCCGGTTGAGGTTCGCATCGATCATCCGCAAGATAGCAGCTCTGTCAGGGTTCATGATGAAAGTGATGTATTGTCTATGGGTGTAAGTGGTTTATGAGCAAGTTCATGCACACAATATGCGGTGAACGATCGCGACGCACAATCTTATGACCTCGATCCGGTGAAAACGCCGCCTGATCTACCCGGTTCGGTCCGAGTGGGCGAAGATATCGAGGAAGCTCTTGATTTCATCGCTGCGGATTTGTTTGTTCAATCGAACAACTGCGTGAGTTCATTCGGCGATTTTCATCTTGCGCTCACCCACGGGCAGGTGCAGGAACGCCTGATCATGAAGATGATGGTTGATCCCAAATACCGGTCGATGCCTTGGTCGAGGACTCACCTCTGGTCGATCTCAGAACCAACGGTTCCCCCTGGGCATAGCGAACACACGATGACACACTGGAACCAGATCGCGAGCGAAGCGGGCGGTATTCCTGCTCAGCAGGTCCATTGCGTTCAGGGGCACCAACCCTCAGGACCGACGTTGTATGCGACTGAAATCACAGAGCATCTCGAATGGCGTGAACGAGGACATGATCGGCTGGATTTCGTTCTGCTCGGTGATGAGATCGAGTTGATCTCTGGATTTGATGATCCGGCTGATCAGCTTGTTGGGTATTCGCCTTGCCAAACCCGGATCGTGATGACCCGCAGACTGATCAACGCATCGAGATTTATTGGTATTCTGGGTGTCGGTAGATCTGGACGAGCACTTATCGACGAGATCGAGACTGATTGTCAGCGAATCGGACTTTCCCCCCAAGGCGGGATCATGCGGTGGTATCTCGATGAGTATGCTTGCCATCACACACAAGAGGAACGCGAGTGAACCGACCATCAGGCTACATCCAATCAAACGACCGAGTGACGTTCTCGATCAAGTATGAAGACAACGATCTGCTTGTCGTCGAGAAACCCACGCGCGTAGTCACCCAGCCAGGTGTTGGGCATGAGCATGACACGCTGCTCAATGGGCTCTTCGTCAAATATGGCAAACAACTCCAACAGCTCGGGCAGGCAAGAGACTACGGGTTGGTCCATCGCCTTGATCGTGAGACCTCGGGCATTATGCTCGTAGCACTCTCAGCTAAGGCGTACGACGGGCTACGCAAGCAGTTTGAGGATCGCAAGGTTAATAAGTATTACTGGGCGCTGTGCCATAAAGCACCCAAAGAGCCAGAGGGTGTTATACGGAGGCCGATCCTCGATCAGCTCAAACGCACCAGCAGATACACCTCGGTCCGCAAAGCGACGGTTTCAAATGCGGGGAAGGCGGCGCTCACTGCGTATCGAGTTCTATCTTCGAACAATAAAGCCGCGATGATCGAGGCAAGGCCGGTCACCGGACGGTTACACCAAGTGCGCATCCATATGGACTTGATCGGCTCTGCGGTGCTCGGCGACAAGCTCTACGGGCCCAACATCGTGAAGGAAGCTGCACCACGACTGGCGCTCCATGCCCATCGGATTGTGTTTGAGCACCCAATCAAAGATGAGCGGATAGATGTGCGTTCGAAATGGCCTAAGGATCTGCGATCGACGCTCAATAGGCTCGATATTCCCCGCCCAGATCTAGATCAGTCTACAAGCAAGCAGACAAACGCTTCTGACACGTCCGAATCTTAATCGACCATCAAAGCCCCGATGAACTCTCGAGCGACTCGGTCTGCAAAGAGAAAGCCTTCGTCGGTGAGTCGCCAACTGGGTTGTTCTGCATCAGCGATCCATCCTTGATCTTGGCACATCACCGCTGCAGCTTTTAACTCATCTGATGTCCCCAGCATTTCTGCTTGTGAGAGTGCGGATACCGAATCTACGCCTTGGGTAAGGCGGATTGAGGTCATCATGAGGTCCATCAACTCTCGTCGATCATCAGGGGGCTCAAAGTCACAAATCGGAGCGAAGCCTTCGTCGTTGTGATTGAGATAATCGTCTAGTCGGGGAGTGTTCTTCCATCGGCTGCCCTGGAAATGTCCTGATGCGCTCGGGCCTACCGCAAGCCAATCTTGCGATGTCCAGTATGCAAGATTGTGTTTGCATTCGGCACCCGCCTTTGCATGGTTTGAGACTTCGTAGCGATCGAACCCACGGGCTCGCAGCGTTTCAATCGTGTGTTGATACATAGACGCTTCAATATCGTCGGGGGATTTGGTAAACTCACCTTTGGCCAATCGCGCGGTCATCGCGGTCCCCGGCTCGTAAGTGAGCCCGTAGGCCGAAAGGTGTTCAACGGGGAGGGCCAATGCAGTCTGTAGATCCTGATCCCATTGGTCGAGTGTCTGACCTGGGACTGCAAAGATCAGATCGATCGATACTCGATGTATCCCGGCTCGACGGAGCGTGTCGATCGCAACAGGGACCTTAGCTGGATTATGGATGCGTTCGAGGGCTTTGAGGTGCTCCGGGTTGAAAGATTGTGCACCCAACGAAGCACGGTTCACCCCGCCTTGGACCAGCACATCGGCAAGTTCGTCTGAGACTGATTCCGGGTTGTTTTCGACGCTGAACTCGCCGACACCGGATCGGATATCAGACATATCAAAGAGCGAGTTGACTTCACTGAGGAGTATTTTCCAGAGATCAGGAGCTAGGAGCGAGGGGGTTCCGCCGCCGACAAAGATTGATTTGAGAGGCTGATCTTGGGCAAATGGGGCTTGGGCGCGGAGTTCTCGGACCAATCGATCTGTGAAGCTTTGCTGACGATCTTGCCGATCGACAATGGAGTAGAAATCACAATAGTGGCATTTGTGCGAACAAAATGGTATGTGTATATAGAGCGATCGAGCACAATTGGCCTCTGATCGGGATGGGCGAGAATCGGTTTGATCTCGAAATACTACCCGTGATGAGCCAATTGATCGTTGCTTGAGAAGCGAAAAGGCGGTATTGTCCGCCATAGGCGTAACCTCCGAGGGAATGGTATCTTGGAGCAGTGCTGGAAAGGATAGGACCGCTTTGGATGTTGTCCTTGTACGAGTAACAAAGAGTGGATCGACCACCCCTGTCCCGCTAACACACACGCGGACACTTGTGGGCAGGCTCGATGATTGTCATATCCGCGTCCCCGCAGCAGGGATTTCACGAAAGCACTGTGAGATTGTCCATGAAGATGGATCGCTCGTGATAAATGATCTTGGATCAAGCAATGGCACCTATGTCAACCAAGAGCGGATCACCTCAGAACCGATCTCAGCTGGTGATCTGATCTCATTTGGCGGATTGGTCTTCCTTGTCACGATCAACGGCGAGCCTGGGGATATCGATGCAGAGATGATGTTCGAAGATGGGCTCCCAGAACCCGAAGAACTGAGCGAGCCTCGGTTAGCACAACCGCCAGCTCCAGCCACACAGATGGTCTCGGCGAGCGTGGCCAACGATGAATCGAGTATGATGGACTTTCAGTTCGATTTCGACGATGACGACGATCAGCCACCGCTGTAGCCAAGCTTAACTGTGAGTATTAAAAAAGAGCACCGATCTTTGACGGTGCTCTTTTCAATATAAGAACGTATACCGAGATCCTTGGTTGTTTATAGGGAATCTGGCTTTGATGGCGTTGGCGAAGGTTTATTATCGGGAACGCGGATATTGGTGCCGCAAGATTTGCAGCGGACAGTTTTTCCTCGAGCCAAATCAGGAATTGAGAGTACCTTTCGGCAGGTCAGATTTGGGCACATAATACGTACCATTTTCTGGTCGGACATATCCGTCTCCTCTATGTAGACACATGGCATATCGGGTGAATTGGGGGATCACTAGATTGGAATGGTCATGGTGTCAGACGATATCACAAGATTAATCTGCACAAAGCGAACCCCTGAGGCCCGGGGTTCTTGGAGTCATCGCTGATTGGGGCTATTGTTGTACCGATAATCACAGTGAAATACACCTTTCCACCCAATTAGGAATAGGCGAACTATGCAAACGATTACCCAAAAAAGTGCGTCGGCGGTTGTAGGTCTCCAATGGGGTGACGAGGGCAAGGGCAAACTCGTCGATCTACTTGCTCCTGAGTTTGACGCGGTTGTACGCTATAACGGCGGGGCAAACGCTGGGCACTCTGTAGTTGTTGGTGGTGATCGATATGCGCTCCATTTGGTCCCATCGGGGATCTTGTCTCCCGGTGTATACGCTGTCGTTGGTAATGGTGTGGTTGTTGATCCCGAGCGACTACTTGAAGAGATGAAAACACTCACTGATCGAGGTATTGACACCTCGAAGCTTGTGGTCTCTGATCGAGCTCATGTAGTGATGCCATATCACAAGGAAGAGGACGCTCTCCGGGAGGAGTTGTTGAACTCTTCCGTTGCGAATCAGCAGACAGAAAGCAAAGGAGTGATTGCTGCAATCGGCACCACGAAACGAGGGATCGGCCCTGCGTACGCCGACAAGGTACAGCGAGCTACCGCGATTCGTATCGGGGATCTGCTGCGTCCTGAGATTCTTCGCGAGAAGCTCGAGATGATTTGCTCCATGAAGAATGCAGTATTTAGCGCTCTGCGGTCCGAAAGCGAGACTTGCTTTGATCCCTTTGAGATCGCACAAGAGATGAGCGCATTAGGCGAACAGCTCCGTCCGATGATCCGCGATACCGCATACTTGCTCGACGATATCCGCAAAGAGGGCGGGACAATACTCTTCGAGGGTGCCAATGCAACGATGCTCGATGTGGATCACGGAACATTCCCGTATGTGACAAGTTCGAACTCGTCTGCACTTGGGATGGGGCCGGGTACAGGGGTGCCGCCTCAAGCGATCGGGCGAATTATTGGTGTTGTTAAGGCATACTCCACGAGAGTCGGTGGCGGACCGATGCCAACAGAGTTGTTTGATGCGACGGGTGATGAGATCCGTGTACGCGGGCGTGAGTTTGGGACGACAACCGGTCGCCCACGGCGTGTCGGCTGGCTAGATCTTGTCGCGCTCAAATACGCAGCCATGATCTCAGGAGCGACGGAGCTATGCATCACGCTCCTCGATGTGCTTTCGGGCGAGGACGAACTCAATCTCGCGGTTGCTTATGACATGCCAGAGGGACGCACAGACCGGTTTGTAGCCGACGGATACGCTTTGGTTGATGCGAAGCCAATCTATGAAACCATGCCAGGGTTTTCCCAAGATATTACAGGAGCTCGGACTTTCGACGAACTCCCCGACGAAGCAAAGTCGTACATCGAACGCATCGAGCAGTTCGTTGGCGTGCGTGTCGGGATCGTTTCGGTTGGTCCGGATCGTGAGCAGACGATTATCAGAGGATGAGAACGAAGTTGGGGAGTGGGATTGTGAGTAAAATAGCATCGACGGCTTTCAATGATGCATCGGCTGTTGATGCCTATGCCCGGATCCATGCCAAGTTTCCAGATGCTGAGCCAGAAACACTCTTGCCCGATGTGCACCCTCTCAAGATCCCAAAGCATGTTGCGGTCATCATGGACGGCAACGGGAGATGGGCAGAGGAACGCGGATTTCCAAGAATCTTTGGTCACAAGAATGGCGCAGGAAGCGTCCGTACGGCGATCCAGACCTGCGCCCGGCTTGGGATTGAAGTCCTGACGCTCTACTCATTTAGTTCTGAGAACTGGTCTCGACCGGATCAAGAGATTCAAGGGCTAATGGAACTGTGTATCGCGTACTGCGATGGCGAGCGCGAGCACTTCATCCGCCACAACATCCGGGTCCGGGTGATCGGACGACGCGAAGGGATGCCCGATGATGTAAACGCATCGCTGGATCGGCTCGAACAAGCGACAGCGGCTTGCACAGGCCTCACGCTTTGTCTTGCGATTAACTATGGATCACGCGACGAGATTGTGGATGCGATCCGCCTGATTGCTAAGCGGGTTGCCGATGGTGAGCTCACAACTGACGAAATTGACCACGGACTGGTTTCTCGATCGCTTTATACAGTGGGACTGCCAGATCCCGATATGCTGATCCGAACCGGTGGGGACCTGCGGGTGAGCAACTATCTGCTCTGGCAGATCAGCTATACCGAGTTGTATGTGTCGGATCTCTATTGGCCGGACTTTGGCATCGATGCTTGGCTTGATGCTGTGCGAGAATATGCATCACGCAAGCGTCGATTCGGCGGTCTCAACGGAGATACGGGCAATTGATGAGGGCAGAGGGGCTTGAGTGTCCTATTGTTCTGCCCGTGTTGAAGCATCGATTAACATTTGGACCGCTGCTGATCGTATTGATCGCATTTCTTGCTTGGCTCGATGAATGGATCGATGGGCTGATCGCTCCGGCGAGTTTTCCCGCAGATACATTCCCCCCCGGGATGATTGTCTTGCCGATACTCGTGCTTTTAAGTGCTATGGGCGCCCGCGAGGTTGCCCGGATATTCCGGGCGAAGGGCGTTGAGATCGGGACCGGGGTAGCGATTCTGGTCGGATTCCTTGGGCTCGTGGTGATCGGGTTCACTCCTGAGGGGGCAACGGGCACAAGCGGATTTGCTGCTGGGATTACTTCGGTTGTTCTTGCGTTTATCGCAGGATTGCTCTATTCGGTTCGTTCTAAGCAAGTCGAAGGATCGATCGCGGTCGGTTCAGGTGTGCTGTTCATCCATGTGTATATGGGCTTGATGCTCGGGTTCTTGGTGCTAATCCGCCGGGAGCACTCGGTCTGGGTGATGATCTGGATCCTTGCAACGATAAAATCTTGCGACATCGGCGCGTTCTTTACCGGGACAACAATCGGCAAAAACAAACTGATTCCCTGGCTGAGTCCAGGCAAGACCTGGGAAGGCTTGATCGGCGGGATGATTACCTCCGGGCTTGTTGCAATGGGCGGGGTCTGGCTATTGCACAGATCGGGTATTGATGCTCCCTCGGCAGGGATTGCCGGTGTGATGGGGGTGATCATGGGGGGGCTCGGGCAGTGCGGCGATCTGGCTGCCAGCTTGCTCAAACGCGACGCCGGTGTGAAGGACGCGGGGACGAGTCTGCCCGGATTCGGGGGCGTGCTCGATATCATCGACTCTCCGATTCTGGTCGCGCCATTTGCATATTGGGTGCTTCAGGTGACACAAGATCTGGGTGTTGGCTCCACACTCGGCGGATAGAGGGCTAGACTAAACACATGATCGAGACAACTGCTCAGGAGAGATGCATGTCCGTGACGAATCAGCTGCTTAGTGTGTTCAGAGTCGATATAGAAATACGAGGGCTCCAGAGCAGGCTCGAAGCAGCGGAACGATTCCTCGGCGAGCAAACCAGGAAACTAGCTGACCTTGGATCACAGTCCGAGTCGCTTCAAGCCCAGATCCGTCAGCTCAAAGCGACGACCTCGAATGCAGAGGGCGAGAGTGAACGGCTCAAGGTGCATATCGATGATCTTCGAGAGAAGATGAATAACGCGAGCACAAACAAAGAATACAAAGCGTTCCTCTCTGAAGTGAACAATCTCAAAGAGCAGCGAGCAGTACACGACGAGCAGGCAATTGAGGGACTTGAGAAGGTTGAAGAACTCACCGCAAAGCTCGATCAACTCGAATCTTCAAAGTCTGATCGTGATAAAGTACGCGGCGTTGCAGAGACTGACCGCCAGAGTCGAGCAGACGATATCGCGGGGAAACTAGCAGAGCTTCGGACGAAGCGAGACTCTCTTGTCACAGATGTTCCAAAGCACGCTCTAGCAATCTACGAAGATCTCCTCGACAACCGCGGCGATGACGCGATGGCGCCGCTCGAGATAGTGGATCGCAAACGCCACGAATATGTATGCGGTTCATCAATGATGTCAGTGCCAGTTGAGGTCGCGGCCTCTCTGATCCAAGGCAAACTGACCATCTCGCCCAATGACGGATGCATATTGTATCTGACAGAGGACGCTGAGGAAGAGCTCTCGAAGGCATTTAAGAAGTGAACCAACAGAGCTGATGACTTAAAAGAGACCGCTGACCGAACTGGTCGGCGGTTTTTCTTCGATCATTTCACTCTGGGGCATCGCTTTGAGCCCGAGATGCTTGCAGGCTCGGTTTGTCAACGTCCTGCCTCTCTTGGTTCTTGCTAGAAATCCAATCTGGAGCAAGTAAGGCTCAACAACATCTTCGAGTGTGCCTGAGTCCTCATTAAGAGTCGCCGCGACAGCTTCAAGTCCGACCGGACCGCCGGCATATATATTACGTATGGTGGTGAGGTAGGTACGATCGAGTTCGTCGAGTCCGAGTTTATCTACACCTTCGAGCTTGAGGGCATCATCGACGACGGGATCGCTGACATGCCCGTCAGCTCGGACCGCGGCGTAATCGCGTACTCGGCGTAATAGCCGGTTGGCAATGCGTGGGGTACCCCTTGACCGTATAGCAATGCGTTCCATTGCGGATTTTTCGGGATTGCCCATTGAGAGCAGCGACGATGAACGATCAAGAATGTGGACGAGTTCGTCTTGGCCGTAATACTTGAGATGGTGAGTGATCCCGAAACGCGAGCGCATCGGTGATGAGAGCAGCCCTGCACGGGTCGTTGCGCCGATGAGTGTAAACGGAGCACACTTGATTTGCACAGTACGGGCATTGAGACCGGTATCGAGACATACATCAATACGAAAGTCTTCCATCGCTGGGTAGATGAACTCCTCGACAGCCACCGGTAGCCGATGGATCTCGTCTATAAACAGTACATCTCCGGGCTGGAGCCTAGTGAGGACGGCAACTAGATCAGTACCTCGGGCAAGAGCTGGTCCTGAAGTTGTATGGACCTTAGTGCCAAGTTCGGTGCCGATGACATGGGCGAGTGTGGTTTTTCCGAGCCCGGGTGGACCGTGGAGAAGGATATGTTCGAGGTGCTCGCATAGATCGAGATCCGTCGTGTTCTTCTGGCGGGCTTTGACTGCTTGGATTGCGATGAGAAGGCGCTCGATGAGTTCGGATTGGCCGACATACTCATCGATGCTTTGAGGGCGCAACGCCCAGTTGGCGTGTTCCTCTATCGGCGAGGCAGTCGGTGCGATGATTCGATCGGTAGCCATGTGTCGAGTGTATCGGGTATTGGTCGGGTTGAGCGTGAAATGGGGCTGAATCTCGACGAATCCGATGATATGTATCAGATTCTGCGCATGAAAAAGGGGAAGCGATGTGCTCCCCCTTCGGTGTTTTGTTCGATGTGCTGAATCAGTTCGAAGCTGAAGCTGTTTCTTCGGTCTCGGTTTCTTCAGTGGTCTCAAAGAGTTCGCCTTCGCGGGGGAGCATCCCCGGTGCGTTGGCGAGGTTGTATGCCACGATCGCGGCGTTGGTCGCCGATTGCATCAGGTACTCTTCGATCGCCAGATCGAGCTTGTCGTTCTGGGTATGCCACCCATGGCTGTACTCTGCTCGCCCTTCTTCATCCCAGAAGAACCCCGGAACACCGACCCTGTTGAAAGCTGCATGGTCAGAGCCGCCGTGGGTGTCAATTTTGTCTCCCGTTGGACGGATATTGACATTGAGGAACTCGCCGTCGGTTTCTGAGTAAAAGACGCCGTTGATCGGTGCTGTAGCTGCTGCAAGGTATTCAACCATGTAGTCTGCTGCAGGGATTCCGCCTTCGTAGTTGGTGCCGCCGTCGTCGACGAACGCAGCCGAGATATTTGCGAGCTCGTCTTCAGATAGGCTCTCGATATATCCCTTTGAACCGAGTAGCCCTTGCTCTTCACCACCCCAGAGCGCGAATCGGATAGTTCGCTTGGGTTTGACTCCAGAAGCCATCAGGATGCGTGCCGCCTCAATGGTGACCGCTGTGCCTGTGCCGTTATCTGTGGTGCCCTGTGAGCCGGGGCCATCCCATGAGTCCATGTGAGCTGAGATGATCAGAACTTGATCGGGGAACTCTGTGCCTGGGATCTCTGCGATGACATTGTAAACGGGGAACGGGCCGGCGCTGAGGTTGTGCTGGAGATCAAACTCGACCTTGATACCCACGCCTTCGTTAGTGCGAGCGGACAAATAATCATAATCGCTCTGGCGGATATTGATCTCGATGTCTTGGGGGTAGTCAGCGAGTTTGCGTTCGCGCCAGTTATTTGACGAGGTCGTCCAGACTCGTTCGTCCTTGGAGCTTGAAACGAATCCGTTTGGATTCTCAGCGAGCACCGCGGCCATGATTTCGGACTTGGTGTCCGATTCAGATTCTTCTTCCGATGCGGATTCCATCGCGGCTTTCGAGAATGCAAGGGCAAACTCATTGCCTGATGCGGCCCGGGACACACCCTTTGCTTCGTTGCCGTCGATGGTTAGTTCGATGTTTGAGGTGCCCATCTCGTGCTTCCACTTGAAGGTGATGGTGTCCCCATCGCGTGCGAACTCTGAGATTGGTCCTTCGGAGAAGTTTCGGATGGACATCTCGCCGGTGACTGATTCACCCGATTCGTCGAAGGAGAATGTGGCGGGGACGAGCGAGCCGTTGTAATCGAATGTGCCCTTCCACGCATTGGCGTCGGCGAGTGTTTCGTCGGCTGCTGGTTCGGGCTTGCTGAGCCCTTTACGGATCTCATGGCGTTCGTCCATGCGTTCACGCATGAGGAATCCGGTCGAGCGGATGCCTCCACGCCCGGCGTAGTTTGGTTCAAGGAGTACCCAAGCGTTCGCATAGTTTCCTTGATTGGCTTCGTATTCGTCCATTGTGGTTGGCAGGTGGAGCACAGAGCCGGTTGTCGGACCGTCTGTACCCATTGACCATGCGAGGGTGGAGAACTCGAGCGAGCGGACTTCTCTTGGTTCGCTGTTGTTTCTGCGTCCAGATGCAAGGAGCACACGCCCAGTTGATGGACCACGATCAAAGCGGGTCTCGACATCGCCCCATTGGTGGAGGTGCGAGTTGGACATGCCGTAGGATTCGAATCGATTCCGTGCCCATCGTTGTGCCTTTTCGAGGCTCGCTGATCCGGTCAATCGAGGACCGAAGGTGTCGCACATCTCGGTGAGTGTCGCCAAAACCTGCGAGTTGTTCTTGCCCTCGTCGATGATGTCTGCGATCGTGTTGGAGTTGCCCATTTTGATCTCAGGCACTGGGACCTGTTCGCCAGCGATGATGGCGTACGAATCTTGTTTGTTTGAGTCAATCGAGAGCGTCGTTGTACAGCCGACGATTGAGAGTGTGGTGCCAGCGAGGGCGAGTACAGCGAAGCGAGCAGAGTATCGCATCAGGGAATCTCCTATGGTGGTTTTATCAGGACAGACGAGTCCGTGTGTGCATATACCACGAAGATTCAACCGCGTTGCATCGATTCTCCGCGTAGGAATACATTAGGGGTCTGATGGTGGTAATTGGATGGTTATTCGAGCGGGAGCCCTTTTTTCTGCCAGAGCTTGATGAGTCTATCTAGCTCGATTGGCTCCCAGATTCGCTTGTTTGCAAGGACAACGCGGAGCAGATCGCCTTCATTGTTGTAGAGGCTGACAGTCGGAGGGGTGTTGTTTGAGACCTTGGTGGTGATTCTTGTTAAATCCGGCGTTTCTTCTGGTCTATCCACGATATCCCAGCGGAGGGAGATGGTGCCAAGTGAGCTGTTGTATGCGTATGAGGCGTATTCCCCCGGCTGAGCATCCTCAGCGAGCATCGCACCGATGAGGTAGGTCTGGACCTGGGACATATACCCGTCGCCTTGGATTAATGGATGGGTCTTTGATGGAGGAGCGTCTGACTGATCGAGCACAATCGCCATGCTGGTGCCCGATCGTGCTCCGGTGATCGTAGAAGTTTGTTGCTCTGTGCCTCGGCGGAGCGACATCTTGATGGTCCAAGATTCCTCATTGGTATCCTCAGACATGTAAAATGTAGCGCGTGTGTCGATACGGATTTCATCTTCGAGTGCCATCGCGTCGATCTGGACAAAGTAACCAAGCGAGCGATCATCATTGTTCCACGAGCTCCGGGGCTTGTCCGAGAGTTCTCCCTTGAATCCTCCCCAAGATTTGATTTTTCGGTACCCATATTCGGTCGCGTCCATTTCGTCGCCGGTGGTCGCCGGTAGGTAGAGCCGCTCCCAGCGATCTTTCTTGTTGGTCATCGCCGATTGAAAGTCATCGATCGATCGAAGGTCGAGGAATGAGATCATTGATTTGATCGCAGCAGACCTGCGGACATCAGATTCGGTCCTGTCTCCAAGGTCCATTGTGCCGACAGATGTTTCGTAATATGCACGGGCTTTGTCGAAGTTTGTATAGAGTGTGGTGAAGTCAAAGATGATGAACTTGCGTGGTTCACTCTGAAATATGGTCATCCCCCTGACGGTATCAGGCTTGCCCCGGGCTCCGGGGAGACGGATATAGAAGCGTTCTCCGATGTGAGTGTTAATTTCGAGGTTTGGATCACGAGCGAGAATGTTCCCAGTTCGTGAGCTAGCAAATCTGGTGAGTTGATCGATCAGATTATCAGCGACTTGAGCCACATTGAGATCAGGGTCGGTTGTTTTCTGCTCCTTGATGACCATGACGCCGATCTGATCAGGGAATCCAATACCCATCGTTGACGTAGATCCGATGCTGGTGGATTCCGTGACGGACCCTTTAGGGAGATAGATATTAAGTTTGAGGGCGTCGATCCGGATCGGCGCGTTCTCAAGTTCGGCGCTCTGAAGTGGGATGATGTTTTTCACCGCTTCTGGAGGCTGGGTTTGTGATCCAGATTGAGCGTAAGTTAATGAGGAAGCGCCAACGAGTGCCGCGATTGTACAGAGCGTAGCGGTCCATTTACGGAGAGCATGCTGGATGGTTGGTTTTTGTTGTGATATGTGGATGATCATTTATCAGATTCCGTTTCGTTTCAATTTTCTCTGTCAATGGTCGGCACAATTCGGAGACTAGGGAGAGAAACACTAAGAGATTCGGTGGAAGCACATTCAAAGAACCTACAAAAAAGATCCTATGACACGGGTTCATGATTGACTCAAGATGGTGGATGTCTACGCTTCTCCTCCCGTCAGAGAGTGCAATGTGCTCATTGGCGGACAATTAGGCTTTTACGCGCTGGCGAATTTGAATGCAGATTGGTATCTGCATCGAACCAGTGCGGGCTGTTGGTGCCGAAAGGCAAGAAGAAAGTAGACTTATGTCAATCAACAAGATCCGTATCCGTCTCGAAGCATATGACCATATCGCACTCGATGCATCCGCTCGCGACATTGTCGACCACGCCAAACGCACCAACGCCAAAGTCAAGGGTCCTGTCCCTCTTCCAACGCGTATCGAGCGTTACACCGTGCTTCGCGGGCCATTTGTTGACAAGAAATCGCGTGAGCAGTTCGAAATCAGGACACACAAGAGAATTATTGATATCCATGAGCCCAACAGCCGAACCGTCGAAGCTCTCAACCGTCTGGTTGTCCCCGCTGGCGTATTTGTGAAAATCAAGGCTTAACAGAAGTGATTACTGACAGCTCTGCCCGATTGGGTGGGGCTGAGTTTGTATTTACAAGTTGAAAAACTTACACGAGACTTCCTCTGCAGACGGTACAACCGGATGTATGAAGCGGTTCCCGCCCGACGCGGGGATGAAGGAATGAAGAAATGACAGCTCCAAGTAAATCGGCCCACCTTCTGGGACAGAAAATCGGGATGACACGCGTTTATGACGAAAACGGCGTTTCAAGCCCAGTTACAGTCATCAAGATCCATCCCAACACAGTAACTCAGATCCGAACTCAAGAAGTTGATGGGTATAGTGCTGTTCAAATCGGTGCAGGTGAGATCAAAGCCCGCAACTCGACAATGCCGATGATTGGGCACGATGCAAAGGCCGGCGCTGCTCCTCGACGTAAGCATCAAGAGTTTCGTGTTGAGGACGGCCAAGAGTCCAACTGGGAACTCGGTCAGGTACTCACTGTGAGTGAGTTTGATGAGATCAAGTATGTTGATGTGATCGGTACCAGTAAGGGTAAAGGGTTCGCGGGCGGCATGAAGCGGTGGGGCTTTAAGGGCCAGTTGGCTTCTCACGGCGTTGAGCGTAAGCATCGTTCGCCGGGTTCAATTGGCGGACACGGCAACAATGCTGGTAAGGCCGGCCGCATCAAGAAGGGCAAGAAAATGGCCGGGCATACTGGCTCAAGGCGTATCACGACCCGCTCATTGGATGTTCTGAGGGTTGATGCAGAGAATAATCTGCTTCTCGTCAAAGGGCCGGTCGCTGGTCATTACAACGCTTGGGTTGAAGTTCGCCCTGCTACACGACTTTATCGCTCAAAAGCGTCAAAAGCGTGATTGAGATTTGATCTTTGTGTTTGAGCGGGTAATAATCTCCGCTCTTAGTTCAGCAGGTCGTTTCGACGAAACCGCTGATTTGAATTTAGTCATTGTCCCCAGTGTGAAGCTGGGAGCGCAATGCCGAGTCAATCTTGTGTCTCTGAACATCATTTGTTCATAACGAACTGATGGTGGCCGAAAGGCGATATTCAAGACCGGGTGAGGCGTATTGGGCCGGCAATCTGCATCTGCAGAAACAGCCGGGTGGTCCGAAAGGCGTTCGACGAGGTAAAGACCGATGGATGTCCCCGTCTATTCAATGAGTGGTAAAGCTGCAGGCACATTGTCTGTTGACGAAATCGCACTCGGCGAAACAGTTAATGCAGATCTCCTCAAGCAGGCGTTCGTGATGTATCACGCAAACCGCCGCCAGGGTTCTGCTCGTTCAAAGAACCGTGCTCTTCTTGCGTACTCACGCACGAAGATCTATAAGCAAAAGGGCACAGGCCGTGCCCGTCATGGTGATAAGAAATCAAACACCATGCGAGGCGGTGGGCATGCTCACCAGAAAACTCGCACGCGTGAAGATTACCGCCAGGACATGCCTAAGAAGATGCGTCGCAAGGCGAATCGCAATGCACTGCTCTGCAAGCTCCTCGACAATGAAGTTCGCGTGATCGACGGTTTGTCATTCGACACCGCTCGCACAAAGGACTTTGTGTCATTCTTGGAAGCCATCAAGGTTGATCGTGCGTCGCTAGTTGCACTGTCGGGTGATGCTGAGAAGAGCAAGAATGCTCGCTTGAGTGCTCGCAATGTTGACGGAGTTCAGCTCTGTCGTGCGGATCAGCTTAACGCATTCGAGATGCTCAACAATCGCTTCTTGGTGATTGACAAGGCTGATCTTGAGGCGTGGCTCGCTGGTCCAAGCTCGCAAACCGGTAAATCCGCTGGAGGTGCGAATTGAAACTCGAACCACATTACATCTTGCGTAAGCCGTTGCTGACTGAAAAAAGCACCGCACAGATGGAAAGCGATAATGTGTACACCTTTGAAGTCGATCGTCGTGCCGACAAGGACGATGTGAAGGCTGCTATTGAAAAGGCGTACGGGGTCAAGGTTGTCAAGGTAACTACGCAGGTACGCAAGGGTGGTTCACGCCGCTTTAAGTACGGCACTGTTGCTGAAAACAGCTGGAAGCGTGCAGCCGTAAAGGTTGCTGAAGGTCAATCAATCGAGCTCTTCTGAGCCGGTTCGTAAAGAAAGGACTGCAGATATGGCCATCCGTGTCTACAAACCAACAAGTGCGGGCCGACGGAACGCTTCGGTAAACCTCAATGAAGAGGTGACCAAGAAGACTTCCGAAAAGAGCCTGCTATCACCTCGTCCTCGCAAGGGCGGTCGTAACCATCAAGGAAAAATCACCGTTCGTGGTCGTGGCGGGGGTGCCAAGCGCATGTACCGTCAGATCGACTTCAAGCGGCGTGATCGTGATGGGATCGAAGGCACTGTGGTTGGGATCGAGTATGATCCAAACCGCACATGCCACATCGCACTCATTGAATATGCAGACGGTCTGAAACGATACATCCTTGCTCCTGTCGGTCTGACCGATGGCGATAAAGTGATGTCATCGGCGACCGAGTCGATCGAGCCAACAGTCGGATCGATGATGTCGCTGCGGTACATCCCTTCGGGCATGAACGTGCACTGTATTGAACTTCTTCCTGGTGCTGGAGGCAAACTTTGCCGCTCGGCAGGATCGTCAGCTCGCCTGACGAACAAGGAAGGCAAGTATGCAACTCTCGTGATGCCATCTGGTGAAACCCGTCGTGTGCTGATCGATTGCAGAGCTACGGTTGGACAGGTTGGAAACACCGATCACCAGAACCGTCGTCTTGGTAAAGCCGGTATCAGCCGCCACCTTGGGCGTCGTCCCAAGACCCGTGGTGTGGCGATGAGTCACCATGCTCACCCGATGGGTGGTGGTGACGGGCGTAGTAAGGGCGGGCGTGCTCCTGTGAGCAAGTCTGGTACATTCTCGAAGGGTGGCGGCACGCGAAACCGCAAGAAGCCATCACAAGATTTGATCCTCCGTCGCCGCAAGAGTAAGCGGTACGGGCAACTGAAGTAAGCTGAGGAGATACCCTATGGGACGCAGTCTGAAAAAGGGCCCGTATGTTGTCGAGAGCGTGTACCGCAAGGTCATGAAGCAGACAGAGGCGGGCGAGAACAAGCCAATCAAGACCTGGGCACGCTCGTGCACCATTGTCCCTGAGTTTGTGGGTTTCACATTTCAGGTTCACAACGGGCGTTCGTTCTTGGATGTGTTTGTGACAGAAGACATGGTCGGGCACAAGCTCGGAGAGTTTTCCATCACGCGTACATTCCGTGGACATACCAACAAGAAGGAAGGCCTGAAGGCTGGTCGCTGATCTAGTTTGATCTAGAACAGGGACCGCGTAAGGGAAGGAATAAGCTGTGCGATTAAGATCGAATGAACTTAAATCACGAGCAACAGAAGCCGGTGTGAGCAATGAACAGCTCGCCGAGGCGATCTCTCGTGATAAGCTAACGG